>Ga0207066_1068_pt3 | contig 16266 bp, 10 predicted proteins | sample Alteio_BWMinCont_24_FD_153490 | JGI IMG/M metagenome (GOLD analysis project Ga0207066, IMG submission 153490) | Enriched cells from forest soil in Barre Woods Harvard Forest LTER site, Petersham, Massachusetts, United States -... | ecosystem: Environmental > Terrestrial > Soil > Temperate forest >...
AGGAAGCTGGGCGTTCCCTGGATGTTGTAAGTCGTAGCCTCAGTTAGCTGAGACTTGACTATTCCGGCCGTTTCGCCCGAATCCAAACATTTGTCGAAGGCTTCCGCATCTAGATGAAGGGAGCGCGCGGCATCCTTCAGCTGCGCAATCTCAAGCTTCTTATTCTCGAATAGCGAATCGTGGTACTCCCAGTATTTTCCTTGTGTTCCGGCGCAGTGCGCGGCTTCGGCGGCCTTCTCGGCGTGCGAGTGCATCGGCAGGGGCGTGTCCTTGTAAGCGAACGCCACCTTGTCCTTGAAGTCAGCTTCAACTTTTTCTAAGACGGCGTGAATCTGTTGGCAGTAGGGGCATTCGTAATCGGCGAACTCAACGATCGTTACGGGGGCCTGGGCCGCTCCGCGGACCGGTGTGTCCTTCAACGATACGGGCGCACGCGGGGTGGCGATCGCCATCGAAATCTTGGCTGCGTCGTGCAGGGACTTTATGTAGGCGGCTTTGGCCTTCTCCAGGCGCGTCTGACGAATCGTCTCCAGGATGCGCGTCCGGATTTCCTCGAAGGGCTGCTGGACTTTAGGGATGCCCTCGTAAAAGACGCGTAACGCATCGTCGGAAGGATCGGGCGGTAGTGCGGCGTTGACGTGCTTTTCCAAAAGCTCGGTCACGGTCACATTTTCTTTTTGCGCTTGTTTCTCTAATAAGTACGTGTCGACGAATTTGTCCACGGCCTTGCGTTCCGTGTCATAAAAAGTATTGCGGGCTTGGAATAAGGCATTCGGCTGTTTCTGTTCGAACTCGCTCAGGGTGATCTTCGCGCCATCGATCTCGACCAGAACCGGGTCGTTTTCCGCCGCGAAAGCCGATATACAAAGGCTCGAGGAGACCAGCCCCAAAGTTAAAAGCGATTTGATCATAAGGTAAGCTCTCTCTTTCGATTCAAGTTGTGAACTGTTTTTGAAACACTTAAGAGGGCAGCCGGAGAAGTTCTCCGGCTACCCTCAAACTGATACACACAGGTGATTCGGTTACTCAGCGTTAACTCCGATTACTCAGCGTTAGCTCCGAGGCCGACGTTGCTGCAGCCTTTGCAGATGCCGAATTGGCCGCTGCCCAGGATCTGGATGAACTGGCACTCTTGCACGTCCCGAAGCAGCTCGGCGCCGGTCAGAGTGGCAGGCAGGAATGGAGTCTCAGTCAACTGGAAGGTAGGACCAGTCGCGGTCGGGAACCCGTGAGCGGACGTGCCCCAAGCGAGCAAGCCGGGAAGATTCGGAACGTTGCCGGATTGTCCAACCGATGCTGGATTGCAGCTCTGTGCTCCGCCAGTTCCGACGATCGGGGAGCTCGTGATCAGCTTGATAACCACTTCGTTGGGGAACGATGGAGTCAATGTGCTGTTGAGTAGGGCGGTCTTAACCGAAGCCGACCACAGGGCATTGGGAGTAACCAAGCAGGAGCAGCAAGCCACTTCCTGTTCGTCCGCCGCAAACGTGTAAATATTCACGCAGAGGCTGCCGTTGATGTTGGTTTGGGGCGTGCCATCCGTCTGACCCGGGGTCAGAAGAGCGGACGCGGAAGCGCCAGTGTTGGTAATATTGATCACAGCATCGGCGCCGTTGATCAGGTTAGATGCATATCTGACCTGAAACCCGTTGTCGACGGTAACCTGAGAAAATGCGAGCGTCGCCGATGCGAGCGCCGCGAAAGCAAACAGATGTAATTTCATTCGAACATCCTCCAGTGGAATTGCACTACAGCTTAGTACGATACAGCCAATCGGTTATTAGTACAAGTCTCTAAATGATCTAGTCCGAATGACTAATACGAATCGTATGTTAGTTATGGGAGCAGTAAGTAATAAGAGCTGTAGCCTGTGCAGTACCGTAAATGCGGTGTGCTTAGCACACTGTTAGTGGAGGCAGTACTGCCGGCCCAGGTGAAACCGGCAGTACTTACTGCTGTATGTTGAAGACTTAGATACTTCATACTAACGAAATCGACTTCTTATGACCACTAGCGTTGCGCGGTTTCCGGCCGCCGGGCAGACGACGCGCTAAGCTCCTCTTCTATTGCCGTGCGCAGCTGATCATAACTAAGAACGCCCTCGAAGAACCGGCCATTGATGAGGAAGCTGGGCGTTCCCTGGATGTTGTAAGTCGTAGCCTCAGTTAGCTGAGACTTGACTATTCCGGCCGTTTCGCCCGAATCCAAACATTTGTCGAAGGCTTCCGCATCTAGATGAAGGGAGCGCGCGGCATCCTTCAGCTGCGCAATCTCAAGCTTCTTATTCTCGAATAGCGAATCGTGGTACTCCCAGTATTTTCCTTGTGTTCCGGCGCAGTGCGCGGCTTCGGCGGCCTTCTCGGCGTGCGAGTGCATCGGCAGGGGCGTGTCCTTGTAAGCGAACGCCACCTTGTCCTTGAAGTCAGCTTCAACTTTTTCTAAGACGGCGTGAATCTGTTGGCAGTAGGGGCATTCGTAATCGGCGAACTCAACGATCGTTACGGGGGCCTGGGCCGCTCCGCGGACCGGTGTGTCCTTCAACGATACGGGCGCACGCGGGGTGGCGATCGCCATCGAAATCTTGGCTGCGTCGTGCAGGGACTTTATGTAGGCGGCTTTGGCCTTCTCCAGGCGCGTCTGACGAATCGTCTCCAGGATGCGCGTCCGGATTTCCTCGAAGGGCTGCTGGACTTTAGGGATGCCCTCGTAAAAGACGCGTAACGCATCGTCGGAAGGATCGGGCGGTAGTGCGGCGTTGACGTGCTTTTCCAAAAGCTCGGTCACGGTCACATTTTCTTTTTGCGCTTGTTTCTCTAATAAGTACGTGTCGACGAATTTGTCCACGGCCTTGCGTTCCGTGTCATAAAAAGTATTGCGGGCTTGGAATAAGGCATTCGGCTGTTTCTGTTCGAACTCGCTCAGGGTGATCTTCGCGCCATCGATCTCGACCAGAACCGGGTCGTTTTCCGCCGCGAAAGCCGATATACAAAGGCTCGAGGAGACCAGCCCCAAAGTTAAAAGCGATTTGATCATAAGGTAAGCTCTCTCTTTCGATTCAAGTTGTGAACTGTTTTTGAAACACTTAAGAGGGCAGCCGGAGAAGTTCTCCGGCTACCCTCAAACTGATACACACAGGTGATTCGGTTACTCAGCGTTAACTCCGATTACTCAGCGTTAGCTCCGAGGCCGACGTTGCTGCAGCCTTTGCAGATGCCGAATTGGCCGCTGCCCAGGATCTGGATGAACTGGCACTCTTGCACGTCCCGAAGCAGCTCGGCGCCGGTCAGAGTGGCAGGCAGGAATGGAGTCTCAGTCAACTGGAAGGTAGGACCAGTCGCGGTCGGGAACCCGTGAGCGGACGTGCCCCAAGCGAGCAAGCCGGGAAGATTCGGAACGTTGCCGGATTGTCCAACCGATGCTGGATTGCAGCTCTGTGCTCCGCCAGTTCCGACGATCGGGGAGCTCGTGATCAGCTTGATAACCACTTCGTTGGGGAACGATGGAGTCAATGTGCTGTTGAGTAGGGCGGTCTTAACCGAAGCCGACCACAGGGCATTGGGAGTAACCAAGCAGGAGCAGCAAGCCACTTCCTGTTCGTCCGCCGCAAACGTGTAAATATTTACGCAAAGGCTGCCGTTGATGTTGTTCTGGTTGACCCCACCCACGATCTGACCCGGGGTCAGAAGAGCGGTCGCGGAAGCGCCAGTGTTGGTAATATTGATCACAGCATCGGCGCCGTTGATCAGGTTAGATGCATATCTGACCTGAAACCCGTTGTCGACGGCAACTGGCTGAGAAAATGCGAGCGTCGCTGATGCGAGCGCCGCGAAAGTAAGCAGATGTAATTTCATTCGAAAATCCTCCAGTGGAATTGCACTACAGCTTAGTACAATACAGGTAATCGGTTGTTAGTACAAGTCTCTAAATGGCCTAGTCTAAACGACTAACCAAGTTGTTAGTTCTGAGCGAACTCTAAGTAACAAGCGTTGTAGCCTGTACAGTACCGGCACGCTGAAAACGGATTACTACTCTATCGCCGCGTAAGCACGGAAGTATCCGGCCTGTTCAAGAACAGCGTAGAGCGTGCAGCCCGGAGCCTTGCCACACGTCCCCGGTGCAGACCCTGCACTTCATTTCGGTTACGGCGCGCTTGAAGCCGTTCCGGCAGCGTAAAGCGCAACGAAACGTTTGAAGTAGGGCTCTAGGGCAGGATTTATTTGCAAGGCCTTTTGCGCTGCAGCTATGGCTTTCTGCCGCTCTCCTAATTTGGCATAGGTTGCGGCCAAGTTGGCATGCAATTGGTAATCGGCCGGGGAGACTCTAATTGCTCTCTCGTACAACTCCGCTACCTTTGCATAATTCCCCTTGTCTGCATAGTGGTTTATGAGCCACGCTAGTTCCGCAGGTTGAAAACGATACCCGAACTCTAGAGCTTCATTTGCCGCTTGACTAGCGAGTTCGTCCTGGTGCAAATCCCTATACAGCAACGCGAGCCGCCAGTGAGCCAGCGCGTATTTAGGCACTGTTCCCACGGTGTACTGCAAAGTAGCCAGCGCTTGGTCGGAGCGATTGACTAGTGCGTAATAATGGGCCAGCATTAACAATGGCTCGATTTCATTCGGCGCTGATGCAATCGCGTTCTGGATGGAAGTATACGCCTGCGGATCCGGAGACGCACCGTTCAATCTAGACCTTTCCAAGTATAAGTAAGCCAACCCGACCCACACTCGCGTCTCAGCAATTCCTTGCTGAGTTACCTGATGGGACACGGCAATGGCGTCATCGATCGTTTTCTTTGTAAGATCAACATCAACTTGGCCCTTTTGCAGTTGCAGCAACTGCCCGATAAAATCGACATACCGCGAGCGTAGTTCGCCGAGATCGAAAATGAACGAGCGCTTTGCTGCTTTGTCAAAATAAGTCTTGGCCACATAAGCGTTCGGCTCGGTCGTCGCATGATTTATGTCGCGAAGGACGGCTGCAGTCACGAAGTCGGTCACGAACACGCAGTACCCACTTCCGGCTGCTATACCTATCAAAACCAACGCGCCCCGGAGACCCAAGCGTACGGAGCTCTTCTGTTTCAAGGGCTGTTGGTCTTTTTTTATCGACAAACAGCTTGCGAATCCGAGGTAAATGTAAAATGTCACGCTAGCGGCCGGCGTATCGAACCAAAAGAAATTTTGAACGCTATATGCCACCAAGCCGCCGATCATAATGACGCAGTCGGTCCAAGAAATACCTTTGGATCGAAAGCCCTGCCAAAAAGTGAGCCCAGCGCTCCCGAGTATCGCCAGATACGCCAACAAGCCAGTTAGACCCATGGTGACCAGGACCTCTAATAGATTGTTGTGAGGTTTGTCGGCTCGAACAGTGAACCCCTTGTTGTCATAGCTGTAAAGGTTTTTGTCAAAATACTTGTTCGCGATGACATAGTAATTTCCTGACCCCGTACCGAGGAGCGGCCGATCCTTGTAGCCCCGCCATGCCGTGCGCCATTCGATGAGCCGGATTGCCGTGGACTCGTCTCGCATGCTCGCCAAGTGCTTTAAGGGGAGTGTCTGTGAAAACCTATACCCGCAGAATATCAATACGATACAGATAATCGGAGCACTGATCAATGCGATGCCCATGGGGCGGGAGAAGGATCTGCGCCTTACGATAATGAGGGCCACTCCGGCGAGGAGCCCCGCGGCGAGCAATCCAAGAAGCACCGCCCGCGTACCGCTGATTACTACTCCAGTCCCCTGCAAAGCGAACAGGGCGAAGTAGACCATTCGCGAAGTTCTCGTCCTCGCCTGGTGCCAAAAGAGCACAGTCAATGCCATGGGTAGAGCAAGAAAGCTGGCAAAATAGCCCGGATTTCCGTAGAGACTGGAAATACGGGGCGGCCCGGAATCCGGGACCCATGGTGGCATGCCGAGCGCCACGAAGATCCCGTAGAGGCTAGAAAGCGCTGCCATCCATACCAATAGTAGAAGCAGCCTTTTGATCACAACCTCGCCTTTGGCTCTTGCGATCAGCAGCAAATAAAAATAGAGCAAAGTGAGGCTCACCAGATCGAAAGTGCTCCCCATACGCTCAAAGCTTCCCAAAAAGCTGCGAATGCGGTTGACTCCTAACACTGCAGCTAGTAGCGCAATAAGAACATACGCTAGCACTGCAAGCGTTAAGGGACTCTTGAGGTTCGGTCGAAGAGTGGGATTTACGAGTAATAGGTGAACATAGAAGGGCAATGCCAATGCCACCGCCGCGCGCAGCCACAGAGCCTTGGTTGTTTCAAATGGATTGAGGAGCTCTGTCCAGACTACGACTGTAGAAGTCAAGCTGAGAATCAGTGCGATTATGATAACTCTTAAGCTAATACGTGCTGGCTCGTTCATATTCACGGGGTTTTTGTAAGGCGACTCGGACACGAACAGGTTCGAGGCTATTGGCGGGTTGCTCCTGCCTTTCCTCAAATACCAGATTCAGGCAGAACCATTGTTCCTTGCAAGTGAAAATCGAACTGCAATCTGCTGCAACCGTACTAATCGTCCCGCCTCGTTTGTCGAGTACTATGAGTAAGCGTGCACGAATGGGTTGCGAGCGGGGGTCCTGCCGCAGTCATCGGTCGAAATCAACCCGCGGGGCGATTTCTTCCAGATTCTCTTCGTGGCCAGTCATCAGGTTGTCTATGACTGTCACTTTGCCGTCCCCCTGTGCCACAAGCTGCCGCAATAATGCTGAGCCAATAAACCCTGCCCCTCCCGTGACCACGTAACGCTTCATTCTGTCTCCCTCCTGCAACTTGATGTTTGTCGTTTAGAGTCGCGACACCCGCGACCGCTGCTGACTACCCGCAGCAAGACTGCCTCTCATGGATGCTCGCTCGTTCCAGAGTCGAGTGTAAATCGGAAAGGCAGCCCGACGGTAAAACCCACCAGTATTCCCAGGCCATCGGCCAGCATGTCGTAGACAAGGAACGGCCGGGAGAATAGAGCTGACTAAACTCTAGCAGGACGCCCAAAACGGCGAAACACCAGCAAGATCCCGAGCTTCGCCGGGCCGTTCATGCCAGCGCGGGAAGGAGAGCCAGGTGCGGCATATGCCGTAAAATGGTGAAACTTGTCGCCAGGCAGCAAACTGCCGACCTCAACTAGCGCGACCAATACATACCAGACGGGCCTCAAAATGCGACTTCGCGCGGATTCACTCAAACACAATAATAGATATCGAATGATTCGGACAAGGGGAGGCACACGCCGTTACGAATCGCGTTGCCGACACTCGATGTCCGAGGATAGAGCTCCGAGCGGCGGAGTGCACTTTGCTTCCAAAACGAATCCTTAGATGTCGCCTGGAATGGGCTAAAAAGACTCTGCTATAAGGTCTTCTCGGAGGCCAAGCCGCTAGCCTAAATCTCAACTGGAAAGAAGCTTATGTGGAAACAGATTTGGCCGCATATGTTGCAATCGATTGGGCGGACCAGAAAGATGCCTGGATGCTTCAGGCGCCGGGATCATCGGTTCGCGAAGCCGGGAATTACCGACCTGAGGTGAGGTCGGTATAAGCCGGCCGGGCTAGCTTTCGGAAAAAATGTTTGCCCGAACGACCTCTCGCACCTGGTCGCCTCGGTTGGCCGGTTTTCAGATGCCCACCGAGGTTTGCGGAAGTGCGATCTTTTTATTTACCGAGTACCCTGACCTTAATACTATGAGTAACCCCCGTTTTGTAACCGAAGTGCGAATAAATTTCTGCACCTGCACAGGAAGGCCTGCGTAAGCCGTTACCTGCAAGAGAAATTTGGAGCCGGTGCCTATTCGATGCCGATAGTACGTACAGCACCGTAATACGTTCTCACTCCATTGACTTTCCAACGAGAGACGCTATTCTCGACTTGAGAGCCTAGGCAAGCGAGACGAGCTTTGGTGTCGAGCTGGAAAGCTAATTACGTTGATTCACCCCACGGATTGTAATTGAGAGGCACAGTTTATGTCTGAACTTCTGAACTGGTATGCGGTCCGGACGCGATCCAAATATGAGAAGAAAGTTAGCGCGATGCTTACCGAGAAAGGCATCGAGAATTACTTGCCGGCGTTCCGCGAAGTTCACGAGTGGAAGGACCGAAAACGTTTGGTAGAACTGCCAGTCTTTCCCGGGTACCTTTTTGCATGTATTGCCGATTCTCGGGAGGCGCGGCTCGCAATTTTACGGATCGAAGGAGTCGTCAACATCTTAGGGCAAGCGGATAGAATTGAGCCGATTCCTGAGCAAGAGATTCAAGCCGTAAGACGATTGCTCCAGAGTACGCCGCGCTGTTATGCGCACCCTTTGTTGCGCGAGGGTGCCTGGGTGCGCGTGAAACGCGGAGTTTTGAAAGGCATGGAGGGATTGCTATTGCGCGTAAAGAATCAGACTCGTCTTGTGCTTTCGATAACTCTGCTCTCCCAATCGGTTTCCACTGAAATGGACGCAAGCGACGTACAGTTTCTGCGGTCGCCTGGGGAACCGCAAGCATCGCAGTCGCAGGCGTCAAATGAAAGTTCGCCTCTTGAAAACGGCCTCGGTTCTAATTCTTCACATTGGGTACAGCCGGAATGGGATGCACGAGCGAAAGTTTCCGCGATTCTTCCCCGTCATTTTTGAGACTCTGCTCCTTCGGTAACTCCGATCTTGCGTAGACCACATAACCTGGCCGGATTCATTAGCCGGCGATGTGGTGTTCCCGACGGCATCAGCATCTACAACCAATATGTTCATCCGCGTGCAGGAGCGGGACGGCCTGGCGGCCCATTTAAAAGAACATCGTATTGGCACCGAAATCTACTATCCCAGGTCCCTGCACTAGCAGGAATGCTTTGCGCATCTGGGCTACGGCCTGGGAGATTGCGCGAACTCTACCTCCGCCGCTGCCCAAGCGCTCGCCCTGCCGATTTACCCCGAATTGACGGATCGAAGCACTCGAATATGTCTCCGATACCGTTCTGGGCTTCGTGAAGTAGCGCCGCCTCTGTGGCCTTGCCCCAACATCTTGAAAGATAACAGTTTCCAGCCGGCGCGATGTGTACTAGTAAGACAGTACGTACAGCACCTTTCCCGGTTGTTACTCCATTGACTTTCCATGTAGATACGATATTCTCGACTTGAAGCGCAGACGACAGAAGACGAATTTCGGGACAGCGGCTGAGTCGAAGAATGGTTTTTCGGGCATCGCGGAGTTAGGGTCTTTCTCCGGGAGAATTTAACCCGGATATTTAGTAAGTAACGCAGATGCGCTCACTCAACTGTAAGTGAAGCGGCGAAGCTGCATCGCGGCAACAGGGCCAGCATCGGCAAACCGACGCTTGCTAAATCCAGACCATCGTAAGAACATCGGACGCGTTCACAAATGCTTTCAACTGCTTTGACCAAATGGGCCGATTCGGGTGTCGTGCGTAAATCGACTCTTACACTGGCCAGTGCGCCAGCCGCCAGCCGCATACTGCTCCAATCCTTTGAAGCGTTGGGTTTCTTGCTGGCAGCGGTTGCGGCGTTTCTGCTCCGCTTCGATTTCGTAATTCCCAAAGAACATTTGCTGCACCTTAGAATCGCCTGCCTTGTCTTTACGCTCGGTAAGCTCGTCATGTTCAACCTGCTCGGCCTGGAACGCGAGTGGCGATACTTCTCGCTGCAGGATTTACAAAGGCTGGCACTGGGGAATTTGGCGGCGAGCCTGCTCTGTGCGACGGTAATTGTCAGCGTCAGTCCAGCGGGTTTCCCCAGATCGATTTACATCCTGGATTTACTATTGGCGCTCCTCATTTCGGGCAGTGAGCGTGCGGCGGTGCGGATGATAAGAGAGGCCAGCAAAAACGCGGCCGGCACGGAGAGTAAGAGGGCAATCATCTACGGCGCAGGGGATGCGGGCGTGGCGCTGCTCCGCGAAATTCGGCAAAACCCGACGCTGCGATATGAGATCGTCGGTTTTGTCGATGATGACCCCAGCAAGATCAATCTGAATCTAAGCGGCATAAAAGTGCTCGGCGCTGGCTCGTCTCTGCCGTGGCTAGTCCGGACCATCCAAATCGACGAGGTCCTGATTGCCATCCCATCCGCTAGTGGCGCCCAGATGACCGCGATCGTGCGCTCTTGCCAACACGTGAAGTTAAAATACAAAACCATCCCTGGGCTGAGTGAAATGATCGAACAGGCAAGTCTCGGCAAGCAGATTCGCCCCGTCTCCCTTGAGGACCTGCTCGGCAGAAACCCCGTCCAACTGGAGCAGCAGAAAATCGCAGAGCACTTGCGCGATCAGGTGATCCTGGTGACCGGAGCCGCGGGTTCGATCGGCTCAGAGCTGTGCCGCCAAATCGCCCGTTTCAATCCTGAGTTCATTGTGGCTTTCGATATCGCCGAAACGGCCTTGTTCTATCTGGAAAGGGAATTCCGGGAAAAATTTCCGCAAGTCGCGATCGCTCCAGAGATCGGATCGATTCAGGACCAAGCGCGCCTAAGGGAGCTTTTCACCAAGTACCGCCCCAAGGCGGTGTTTCACGCCGCAGCATTCAAGCACGTGCCCTTGATGGAAAGCCATCCGTTCGAGGCCCTGCAAAACAATGTGTTGGGCACTTACCTGCTAGCTACAACCGCCGGAGAGCACGATGTGGAAACCTTTGTGCTTATTTCCAGTGACAAGGCTGTGCGGCCCACCAACGTTATGGGTGCGAGCAAGCGCTTGGCCGAACTCGTCACCATTGGACTACAAGACAGCACCACTAAGTTCGTGGCCGTGCGCTTCGGCAATGTTATGGGAAGCAACGGCAGCGTCATTCCCATTTTTCAAGAACAGATCCGGGAAGGCGGTCCGGTTAAAATCACCCATCCGGAAATGCGGCGGTACTTCATGACCATTCCCGAAGCGGCGCAGCTCGTCTTGCAGGCTTCCGTGATGGGCAATGGCGGCGAAATCTTTGTGCTCGACATGGGTGAGCCTGTCAGGATTGTGGATCTCGCCACCAACTTAATACTCTTATCGGGCTTGAAACCCGGCGAGGACATTCATATCGAGTTTACCGGCTTGCGGCCGGGCGAAAAGCTGTATGAAGAGATTCACCTGGATAGCGAACGCTTGCGTCCGACCCATCACCCCCGCATCCAGATCTTCAGCGGAATTCAACTCACGCCGGCCCAGGTAAACGAAAAAATCGGCGTCGTCCAACGAATCGTCCACCAGCGTGAAATCGATCTGTTCGTGGACTTCTGCAGAGAAAACATTCCCGGCTATCGGCCTAGTAACGCCATCTGGCGCCCCGGGAGGCCGGCTGAACGAGTCGCACCTGCTGCTCACCTTACGACGCACGAGGTGGTGCGGTGAACGAAAATACTTCAAATCCCTAATGGTGAGTCAGACCGACCGCTTACTCATCCACGACCCTCCCACCACTCTTAGTGAAGCACCGGGCAGTTCGCTCCCATGGGCGCCCGTACAATCCTTCCTCGAGCTTCGTATGTAATCGCCAATAAGACAGGTGCCGGCTTCTCACGAATAATCGAGTAGCAACATGTCCGAATAACGGCGGCCGTTGCGGTCTGCTGCGGTGAGCATACGTTTGGACCCCTCTCAGGGATAACCGTATCAACTTGTTTGATTCCGGCCGCGCCGAGTTAGCCGTTAAGAGTTGCCGCCTATGAAGAATGAGTACCATCTAGAAAACCTCCCTCGTCTCGTATATTTCGGTGATGTGCCGGCCGAATCAACTACTCACGGCTCAGCTCAGATCTACCGGCTGCTGGAGAGTTATCCTGTGGACCGGTTATTGGTCATGGAAACGCCTCCGCCGACATGCTCTCGCTCGGAGCGCCGATTGCCGGCCGTCCCGTATCATCGGTTTCCTATCACAGGGAATCGTTGGCGCTTTACACGCTTTAATTGGGCGGCCCGGTTCACGAACAGTTGGATGCTTTCCAGTACATCCAGGTATGCCAATCATCTGTGCCGTTTGTTGGACAGATTTGCTCCAGAAGCGGTCCTAACAGTGACTCACGCATATTCCTGGCTAGTTGCGGCCGAATTCGCGGAGTCACAGAATGTGCCTCTTCACCTAGTTCTCCATGACGATTGGCCAGCCAAAACGATGCCAGTATTTCCGTGGCTGCGGTCTAGACAGGAGTACTTATTCAGCAGAGCCTATCGCCTAGCCTCATCCCGCTTGTGTATCTCTCCTTTCATGGAAGAATATTATCGAAGCCGATATGGCTTCGCCGGACGTGTATTGTACCCGTCCAGGGCGAAACACCTCTTGCCTCTCAAGGGAATTCCGAGGGCCTATTCTGATCACCGCAGTCCATTGGTTGGAGCGTTCGCTGGGAATATAGGAGAGGGCTCCGCACCTCTCATCGCAGCTCTCGCGGAGCGGCTTGAACGTCGAGGCGGGCGACTGTTGCTTTTCGGACCGCAGTCGCGTCAGACATTACAGTCGTGGGGCTTGGAGCGGAAGAATATTCTGCCTCAAGGCCTGGTCAGTTTTCAGGAATTCATTTCTCGGTTGCGCTCTGAAGCGGATTTCGCCTTTGTTCCGATGTCGTTCCAGACCGTTGCCGTCGAGCAAAATGCGCGGATAAGTTTTCCCAGTAAGATAGCAGATTACACTTCAGCCGGGCTACCGCTTCTCATATGCGGACCCGAGTATTGTTCGGCAATCCGGTGGGCGCAACGATATCCGGGGCTCGCGGCAGCCGTTACATCGAGTGCGCCGGGCAAGCTGGATGCCGTGCTTGCCCAACTGGAAATTGCCGAATACCGCGAGGCGATTGGCCGATCAGCGAGTGAAATAGGTGAGCGCCTTTTCTCGTATAGTACTGCCAGGGACACTTTTTATGAGGCCTTGATATCAGCGACTACGCTCAACAACGAGCACTGTCCTACCGCCCCAAGCACCTGCTAGCTTCTATTGGAAACACAGTCCTGAACGGAAAAGCAACAGTTTGACAATGTACTGGAAGAGTCACTTTTGAAAACTCGTTCGTCGACGTCGGAACCTCTCTCGGAAAAAAGCCATAACGTGCCCCGTGTGTCGGTTCTTATGGTGGCGCGTAATACCGAAGCCTACATAAACGAGGCTATCGCGAGCATTGTTCAACAGACATTTTCCGATTGGGAGTTGATTGCTATCGATGATGGTTCCGACGACGGAACATTCGCCCAAATGCAAAGCTGGTGCGGCCGGGACCATCGCATAAAAGCTTATCGGCACAGGATAAACCAGGGTCTTGGAGTTGTGCGTCGCCAATCGCTCGAGTTGGCGTCCGCGCCGTATGCGGCCGTTCTCGACTCTGACGACGTAGCGGAATCAGATTGGCTCGCGCGCCATGTAGCAGTCCTGGACAACAGGCCCTCAGTTGTAGCAATTAGCAGCGCGCGCGTGCTTATCGATGAGCACGGCAGAAAAGTTGGTCTCCATTCCGAAAGCGATCCGCCCGAAGTCGTCCGCTGGAGATTGCTGTTTGGAAATCCAGTATCACATTCTTCCAGTGTCTTCCGCATCCAAGCGGCTAAGGAAGCGGGTGGATATGGCATTGCCGATTGTGCGGAAGACTGGGCATTGTTTCAGCGGCTCGCGCGCCTCGGCGAAATCCTGCTGGACGATAAGGCTGCGGTCCGGTTTAGGCTTCATGCATCGAGTCAAACCCGAAGTGGATTCAACAGTCGCAGCAATATCGAATCACACGTCGCGCACTGTATCTCTGAACAATGTTCGTTTGAGCTAGGACTCAAGTGTCCGGCTGAGCTGGGTTGGTATCTTTTCAGGGAGCGACCTCCTTTCCCAGGATCGAGATCCCTGGCTGATTCCGCGGTGGAGTTTGTTCTAAAAACCGCTGCCCTATTCCTGCGAAGAGATGAGTGCGTCCAACCATCTTCACGGCTGGCGTCAGCCATCATCGCTGATATCGCTAACGTCCGGCGCTGCTCGCCCCGCGGAATTGTGCAACTCGCTGGGGATGCTCGTAGGGTTTGGGACCTCTTCCGACCGACACAATTCGACCCAAGGGTGGCAATAGCTCTGTTGAAGCTGGCCTCCACCCCTATTCGCGCCTACCAGGCACGTATTCTGGCTCGCCGGCAGCGATTTGCAAACTAGCCATAGGGCGAAGTGCTGGGCTTGAAGTGCTTCCAAGGGGCACCTGATACGTGATGAAAGAATCCGGATCCGGTATTAGCGGATTTAGTACCGCCGGACAGCAATAGTGAGCTCTAGTACTTGCAGGTGGTTGTAGGTGGTCTGCTCTGCCCGAATAATACTATCGGACGGTTACTAATTAATTGTCGCGTTGTGTGACTTCTGGGTCGCACAGATGGGACTGGTAAGGACGGACGTCTGCCCAGAAATATCATGAACTGGTTCGCGCTCATCATCAAACCTGGACAAGAAGCACCTGTCGCACGAGTAAGATACAAGCCGGTGGTGGCCCTCACGGAGAACACATTGTGAGTGTCCCCATCCAACCAGCGCCACCGAGTCAATGCATCGGTGCTGTGGCTGATAAACATAGCGTAGTCGTAATTGAGCCGTCCCGAGGTTGGGTATCGCTGAAATTGGCAGATTTATGGGAGTATCGGGAACTCCTGTATTTCCTCACATGGCGGGACATAAAAGTACGCTACCGGCAGACCGCTTTCGGCGCAGCTTGGGCGATCATCCAACCGTTCCTCACGATGCTGATCTTCAGTCTATTCTTCGGGCGACTCGCGAAAATGCCGTCGGATGGCATCCCTTACCCGATTTTCTCTTTCGCCGCCTTGGTGCCCTGGACGTTTTTCGCTTACAGCCTGAGCCAATCTTCCAATAGCTTGGTGGGAAGTTCCAACCTGCTCTCGAAGGTTTACTTCCCTCGCCTAATCATTCCGATCTCAAGCGTGCTGTCGGGAGTTGTCGACTTTGTATTCGCTTTCGCCGTTCTCCTGATCATGATGTTCCACTATGGCATGGCGCCGGTATGGGAGGTGATCTGGATTCCGGCATTCCTGCTGCTAGCATTCGTAATATCCGTTGGTGTGGGTCTGTGGCTCGCCGCGTTGAACGTCGAATATCGTGATGTTCGATATGTTGTCCCGTTTCTAACGCAGCTCTGGATGTTTGCTACGCCAGTTGCATACCCTGCAAGTCTGCTGCGCGAGCCTTGGCGTACCGTGTACGCGCTGAATCCAATGGTCGGCGTCGTGGAAGGCTTTAGGTGGGCATTACTTGGATCGCCCAACCGGCCGGGTCCAATCATTTGGGCGTCATCGATCGCGGCGCTATTGATTTTGGTCGGTGGTGCGTTTTATTTCCGGCGGATGGAAAAGACGTTCGCAGATGTGGTCTAGCAATCGTGTGTCGGCGCAAGACTCAAAAGTGAAACTGTCTTGAGAATGTTGAGAGTAGCAAATCTGCTATGGACGATATCGTAATCAGGACGGAAAATCTCGGCAAGAAATACCGGATTGGTAAGCGCGAACAATACAAGACATTGAGAGACTCGTTAGCAGGTACAGCTACTCGCTTGAGCCGGAGTCTAAGCGTTAAGAGCAGGCTAACCCAAGTGGACAAACCACCGGACGAGAATACGTTCTGGGCACTCAAGGACGTCTCGTTCGAAGTCAGACGAGGTCAAACCCTCGGCATTATTGGCCCTAACGGGGCTGGGAAGAGCACCCTTCTAAAGCTCCTTACGCGGATCACCGAGCCTACAGAGGGACGGGCCGAGATTTGCGGCCGCGTCGCATCGCTCCTGGAAATTGGAACCGGCTTCCACCCGGAATTGACGGGCAGAGACAACATCTTCCTGAACGGTGCAATTTTAGGGATGAAACGATCTGAGATTCTAAGCCGGTTTGACGAGATCGTTGACTTCGCAGAGGTCGAGAAGTTCATCGATACGCCCGTAAAGCACTATTCGAGTGGTATGTACCTCAGATTGGCATTTGCTGTCGCGGCCCACCTTGAGCCGGAAATTCTGCTCGTCGATGAAGTTCTTGCTGTCGGAGATGCTGCTTTTCAGGCTAAGTGTATGCGGAAGATGGAGGACGTTGCGCATCAGGGGCGGACGGTACTTTTCATCAGCCACAACCTATCGGCGGTTGGAGCTCTGTGCCCCACGGCGTTACTTCTCAATGCAGGCTGTGTTGACCGCATAGGTCCTTCGTCCGAAGTGCTACAACGCTACTTAAACATCCTGGATCGAGCGACAGGCATTTCATTGAGGCAACGAAAAGATCGAACAGGTGATGGAGCCGTTCGCATAACATCGTTGGAGATCGATAGCTGC
>Ga0207066_1133_pt2 | contig 16264 bp, 17 predicted proteins | sample Alteio_BWMinCont_24_FD_153490 | JGI IMG/M metagenome (GOLD analysis project Ga0207066, IMG submission 153490) | Enriched cells from forest soil in Barre Woods Harvard Forest LTER site, Petersham, Massachusetts, United States -... | ecosystem: Environmental > Terrestrial > Soil > Temperate forest >...
CCAATACCCGTTGCAACTTCACCCGTAAAACTGTCTGAAATGTCACAAATGGCATTTCCAGCAATATTACTCGCAGTAGCAAACGCCATATCAGGCAGGAGAACAAGAGCCGTGCAAAGTAGTGTCAATAAACTGCACTGCCAGAGTTCATAAACTCCGATGGTCGTAGATTTCATAACTGCAATCCCCAGTCAAATTTTCAAATGATCGTGCATCACCACAGCAAAATTGTAAATCAAAAGTATTAATAACTAGTATCATTGCATATTATTTTTTACATAAAACCGACTGAGTCGCAGCACATCAGGGAATATTTTTTGAAGGCCGCAATAGGACCGAACTCAGTAAAAAACTGAGGCAATTCCCTGGGGAAAATAATGCGTGATAAAAATAATTCCTAGCAGTTAGTATTTATATTGCCGCCGGCAGATACAGCAATCGTTGACAGCAACGTGGAGGCACCAAACATAAGGGAAACCCCAACCGCGACGACAACCGCCGTAGTCCATTGCACCCTACCCAGGCAGGCCATACACCCCACGGTGCAAATCGCAATGGTACCAATACCCGTTGCAACTTCACCCGTAAAACTGTCTGAAATGTCACAAATGGCATTTCCAGCAATATTACTCGCAGTAGCAAACGCCATATCAGGCAGGAGAACAAGAGCCGTGCAAAGTAGTGCCAATAAACTGCACTGCCAGAGTTCATACGCTCCGATGGTCGTAGATTTCATAACTGCAATCCCCAGTCAAAATATCAAAAAATTATTCGACACCACTGTAAAATTATAAATCAAAAGTATTAATAACTCGTATCACTGTATACTAATTTCACATAACACTAACTGAACTGTAGTACATCAGGGAATATGTTTTTATCCACAATTATTCATAGTTCCACTGCTCGAAGAAGCGTATATAGTTGAGAGTAACGTAGTGGTACCAAACATAAGGGAAACCCCAACCGCGACGACAACCGCCGTAGTCCATTGCACCCTGCCAATGCAGGCCATAGTCCCCACGGTGCAAATAGCAATGGTTCCAATACCCGTTGCAACTTCACCCGTAAAACTGTCTGAAATGTCACAAATGGCATTTCCCGCAATGCTATTCACAGGTGCCGCAAATGCCAGATCAGGCAGGAGAACGAGAGCAGCGCAAAGGACTGCCAATAGACTACACTGCCAGAGTTCATACACTCCAACGGTCATAGATTTCATAACTGCCATCCTCGATCAAATTATCAAAAGATTATGCATCACCACTATAAAATTATAAATCAAAAGTATTAATAACTGGTTTCACTGTATACCAAATTTACATATTTCAAAAATTTAAGATAAATTTGTGATAACATTTTGTTTCTGATGAAAATACTTGGATTTAAGGCAGGCAAATTGGTAAAAATACCATCTCATGCACCACCATCATTTCCTTCCGAAGCGTAGAAAGCTGAGTGAGTTGTAGAACACTAGGGAATATTTTTTTATGTGCAAGGAGTTATATTGCCGCCGCCCGCAGTAGCAAGCGTTGAGAGCAACGCAGTGGTACCAAACAAGAGAGACACCCCAACAGCGACGACAACCGCAGTCGTCCATTGCACCCTACCAATACAGGCCATAGTACCCACAGTGCAAATAGCAATGGTTCCAATACCCGTTGCAACTTCACCCGTAAAACTATCTGAAATATCACAAACGGCATTTCCACCAATGCTGATATTCTGCGCCAATGCCAAATCAGGTAGGAGAACAAGAGTAACGCTGAGGATTACAAAGAAACTGAATTGCCAGAGTTCGCTCACTCCGATGGTTGTTTTTCTCATACTCTCCGTCCTCTATATAGCAAGCAAATCCACGTGCTTAGATCAAGTATACGATAACTTGTACTAATTCACAAAACCAATTTTAAGACAAATTGGTGACAAAACCCTGCTTTTGCTATGGAAATTCTAATTTCAGGTTAGTAAATCAGGGGGGTTAACGTCTCACGTAGCCCGATCAGTTCCTGCCGAATCACGGAAAGTTGGCTGATTTGTTTCTTGTTAAGTGCCTTGGGCTTGATCTCGGGAAACGGTTGAATGGGCTGGGTTAAAACGTCGGCGACAGACTCGCTATTTTTAGGTTTTTTTAGTGAGGAAAAGGCTTTTTTAGCGCCTTTAATGGTATACCCCTGCTTGTAGAGCAAATGCTTGATAGTAGTGAGTATTTCCATATCATCCGGGCGATAGTAGCGCCTTCCGCCTGCCATCTTCAACGGCTTAATCTGGTTGAACCGGCTTTCCCAGAAACGCAGCACATGCTGCGGAACACCAAGAAACGTGGCGGCTTCACTAATCGTTTTCAGCGCATCCGGATTTTTTTCAGGCAGATGTTTTTCTGCCTTATCGGGATGCTCACTGGAATCAGTGGATTTCGCAGCCATCTGTGTTGGCTCTTGGTCTGGGCCTGCCACTTTAGCTAACCCTACGACATTTTTTGCCTCAGCCATTACAGGGGTAGCTAAGGCCTGAATCAACTCTTTAGAAGGGCTGGAAAATTGAAGTGGTGTACTGCGTGGTATGAGCGGGACATCCTGCAACAAGTCTAGCGAAGACTCTTTTTTGCTTGCGGATAACGCTTTGCTTTTAAGAGAGTGTGATGGCGTTGGATCTTTTGGCGTATTCGGGAACGTTCCTTCCTGCAGAAGATCTAGTTGCATTCACATCCTCCCTCTTGTTTACGCGATAGGTTTTTTCCCGCCTGCTAAGCTGGAATTCACCTTGCCTTTCAGCAAGTTTGATGCATTGAATGAAAGCACTGTGCGCGATGTAATCGGCACTTCAATACCGGTCTTCGGATTACGACCCATACGCTGCTTTTTCTTACGCAGGCTGAAGGTGCCGAATGAGGAGAGTTTTACGGATTCACCATGTTCCAGACCAGAGCACACTTCTTCAATCACGGAATCAACCAGTGCATTACACTCCTGCAAAGGCAGGCCAATTTTGGTGTATACAGCGGTACTGAGGTCAGCACGTGTCAAAGTCTTAGCGGTGTCTTGGGTCATAGGATTGTTCTTTTTGTTGGTTAGTGATGCTTACTAGTATAACGTATTTTCAGAAGGAATTCAAGTGCCTAATACTGAAACCTGCTCGCGATCCGCCAGAACATAGCGAAAACGCCATTTTTTGAGACCGGCAGCGGACTTTATAGATATTATGAAGCAGTGAAATAATAGGAAAACGGCATTTACGGCAATACGATAGATGGGTTCTTACCACCGAATAATCGTACATCCCCACGTCAACCCCGCCCCAAGTGCCGGGCAGGCAATCAGTTGACCGGGTTTAATCCGGCCATCATGGCTGGCGATGTGCAGTGCCAGCGGGATAGAGGCGGCAGAGGTATTGGCATGATCCGACACGGTTGCGACAACTTTGCTCGCATCGATGTGCAGCTTCTGCCCTACACCATTTAATATGCGCATGTTGGCCTGGTGTGGCACCAGCCAGTCAATGGCGGAAAGCGGTAGACCCAGCGCAGCCATCCCCTCTTCCACAGCCGCAGGCATTTTGGCCACGGCGTGGCGGTAAATTTCTTTTCCCAGCATAAAAAGTTTACCCGACGTCATCGTTGAGGAAACGCCACCATCAGTTGCCAGTAGCTGCGTATGCTGGCCATCGGAATGAATGCCCGAATAAAGCACGCCACGATCATTTACCGTTCCGGGCTGTTCCTGCGCTTCCAGCACCAGGGCTGCCGCGCCATCACCGAACAAAATACACGTACCGCGATCCGACCAGTTGAGAATACGGGAAAAAGTTTCTGCACCAATCACCAGCACACGCTTAGCCATACCGGAAAGGATAAAGCTATTGGCCGTCGCCATCGCATAAACAAAGCCGCTGCACGCAGCATTGACGTCAAACGCGGCACCACGCGTAATCCCTAACTGATGCTGAATTTTGGTGGCCGTTGAGGGCATGGTTTCGTCAGCGGATGTCGTTCCAAGCACGACCAAATCGATGCTTTCCGGCGTGACGCCCGCATTAGCGAGTGCTTGCTTTCCTGCCTTCACGCCAAGGTCGGAGGTAAATTCACCCTCTGCAGCGATATGACGCTGCTTGATACCGGTACGCTCCTGAATCCATTCGTCATTCGTATCAACGAGTTTGGCGATCTCATCATTCATCATGATGCGCTCGGGCATATACATCCCAGTGCCCAGTACGACAGCGCGGATCATCAGAGTACCTCTCTAAATTTGCTTTGGCAAAAAAGCGCGCAGCAATGGATACCGAGAAAAATCCAGTGTACACGCAAGTACATGATTTTTCGAAGAGGCTCCATTGCAAGCAGATTTGAAGCCAAAGTAGAGTTGAGAGAAGTACTCATCAGTCGCTTTCTCCTTCAATCACCTGCGACAACTCTGCCGCATAATTCGGCACTTGCGGCGCAGTCAGCTTGATTTCCTTGGTGATACGATCATTGATATGATGTGCGACCAGTTCCACCGCCACGCTGATTGCATAGCAAAAACTTACAGCATCCGCACCGCCGTGACTTTTCACAGCAATACCGTTGAGTCCCAGAAACATCGCGCCATTTCGTTTGCGCTCATCGAGCTTTCCTTTGACGGTTTTAAGCGCCACTCCCGCGAGCAGTGCCCCGGCTTTTGAGACAACCGAGCTACTGAGCGCGTCTTTAAGATAGGTGCGGATCAACCGTGCCGTACCTTCGGCGGTCTTCAGTGCGATGTTGCCGGTGAACCCATCGGTTACCACCACATCAACCGTTCCGGCTGCGATATCATTTCCTTCGATGAACCCATGATAATTGAGGTCATTCCCTAACGTTTTTATCAGTTGATGCGCGGCCTTGACTTCCTCGCGACCTTTAAGTTCTTCCGAGCCCACATTGAGCAGTCCAATGCGTGGCCTGTTCAGCCCCAGCACGGCGCGGGCAAACGCATCTCCCATAATGGCAAAACGATACAGATCATGCTCATCAGATTCTACGTTTGCGCCCAGATCCAGCATGACGCATTCGCCGCGCAATGTCGGGAATAGAGCCGCAATCGCCGGGCGGGAAACGCCGGGCAGCGGGCGCAGAATCAATTTCGACATCGCCATCAGCGCACCGGTATTCCCGGCAGAAACAACCGCACAAGACTCATGGGTTTTAACGGATTCAATGGCCATCCACATACTGGACTTACGACCACGGCGCACAGCCACGGACGGTTTATCATCCATCACAATCACCACTTCTGTATGGATGATTTCACTGCTGGCTTTCAGCAGCGGGATCTCTTTCACCAGCGGTTCAAGGATATAGCGATTGCCAAATAACAGGAAGCGTATTCCCGGATGACGGATCAGGGCGAGTTCAGCGCCACGCAGTACGGACAAGGGGGCATTGTCGCCGCCCATGGCATCCAGAGCGATCGGTAACTGAATCTTCGCAGTCGCCATGGACTAGCGGTTAACTTTCGCCGTCGTAACCTGGCGGCCGTTGTAATAGCCATCGGCAGACACGTGGTGCGAACGTTTCAGTTCGCCAGAAGTCTTGTCTTCCGCTACTTTAACTTTTCCAAGTGCGTGGTGAGCCCGGCGCATGTTGCGGCGGGACTTGCTAGTTTTCGCTTTAGGTACTGCCATAAAAAATTCCTTTAATGTAGAAAGGCGACGTGTATAGCGAAAAACGCGCTTGGAGGAAAGCATTTTTTATCCTCCTGCGCATTTTCCCCTTCCGGACCGGACTTGGCAGTTTTACACAGGAGGTCTATAGGGCACACCAAGCTCAGGTCACATAAAGTCACACATTTGTTATACGTTTTACAATAAAATAAAACTAATATGTTGTTTTTTATAAATAAAGAATTTTAAAAGCTCCCAATACCGCTACTGATAATGCTCCAAACCATAGAGATAATAGACCAAACACCATCGAAAATGCACCGTTATGTCTCAATACCACATAGAAAATTGTTTGGTTGCGGTGATAGCTAGAGAAGCTTATTATCCGCTTCCTTCCTTTTTTATTATTCACCAAATCTAGGAGTCCTTATGTACGAGTTATATTATGCCCCCGGTGCATGTTCCATGGCCATCCACGCCATCATCAACGAAATCGGCGCGCCGCTTAAACTCCATAAAATAGATATCATGGCCGGTGAAGGCCAAAAGCCAGAGTTTTTGAAACTCAATCCGCGTGGTCAGGTTCCTGTTCTGGTCGACGAGGGTCAGGTGATCCGTGAAGGCGCAGCGATGGCTATCTACCTCATTGATAAGCACAGCTCCCCTCTCCTGCCCCCACTGGATAATAAAGGGGCTGGTAAGGAACGCGCAGAAGCGCTGGAATGGCTGATGTTTGCGAATGCTACCCTGCACCCGGCTTATGCCCGCGTATTTTTCCTGATGAAAAATTCGACTGATAAGGCTGAAATGGATAAACTGTTCAAAGTATCACTTGCCATGCTCAACAAGCTCTGGGCAGAAGTTGACGCCAAACTCGCACAATCGCCATACATCACTGGCAAAAACATCAGCGCAGGTGACTTCCTGCTGACCGTTATCGCCGGTTGGGGTGCATACTTCCCAGCCGCTCCGACAATTGGCAGCAATGTTAAACGCCTGCTGAAAGAAGTTTCTTCGCGTCCTGCCTTCAAGAAGGCCCTGGAAGCTGAACAGGTTGAATATAAGGCCGCTGCTTAACTAACACCACGGTTGGGAGAGATTACGCGTTACGTTTGGCCCGTAATTTCTCCCAATACTCCAGCCGCTTAATAATTTCGCGCTCGAAGCCGCGCTCAACCGGTTGGTAGTAATCCTCACGTTTCATATCGTCAGGAAAATAGTTTTGGCCAGAGAAGCCATCCTGCGCATTGTGGTCGTAGTCGTAACCCGTACCATACCCTAATTCCTTCATCAGTTTGGTCGGCGCATTGAGAATATGCATCGGCGGCATCAGCGACCCATGCGACCTTGCAGATGCCTTCGCCGCCCCATACGCAGTATAGGCTGCGTTCGATTTCGGTGCCGTCGCCAGATACAGTACGCATTGCACCAAGGCCAGTTCCCCCTCCGGTGATCCCAGAAAATCATACGCTTCTTTCGCGGCATTGGCCTGTATCAGCGCCTGAGGATCGGCGAGGCCGATATCCTCCACGGCAAAGCGTACCATGCGTCTGGCGATATAAAGTGGGTCTTCGCCACCATCAAGCATCCGGCATAACCAGTAGAGCGCGGCTTGTGCATCTGACCCACGCAGGGACTTATGCAGAGCGCTGATGAGATTATAGTGCGCTTCCTGTTTTTTATCGTAAAGCGGCGCACGTTTCTGGATGTATTGGGTCAGCCCCTTGCTATCCAGTTCCGTACTGCCACGACGGGCAAACAGTATTTCACAGAAATTGAGCAACGCCCGCCCGTCGCCATCCGCCATAGTCGTCAGCGTATCCCTTGCTTCCGGCGTGAGTGGCAGCGGTTTTTCCATATGGCTTTCCGCGCGTTTAAGCAGCTGCTGCATCGCCATTTCATCCAGACGGTTGAGTACGACCACCTGCATCCGCGACAAAAGTGCCGCATTCATTTCAAACGATGGATTTTCCGTCGTCGCACCAATCAGCGTAATGGTTCCATCTTCCACCACCGGCAGAAATGCATCCTGCTGGGAACGGTTGAAGCGATGGATCTCATCGACGAATACCAACGTTTTCATTCCGTCCTGACGGCGGGTACGCGCACGTTCAAAAATCGCTTTGAGTTCAGCAATCCCTGACGCCACGGCGGTCACTTGTTCAAAGTGATAGCCACTCTTTTCCGCAATAATCCGGGCTAATGTTGTTTTGCCGCAACCGGGTGGCCCCCACAAGACCAGTGATATCGGCGCGCCACCATCCAGCATCTCACGCAACATGTGATTCTGGGATAGTACGTGCTCCTGGCCAATCACCTCATGCAGCGAGGTGGGCCTCAACTGTTCTGCCAGTGGGGCCTGCGTCACCGCGCTATTAGCAAATAACGACTCCATAGAATTACTCGTGTATTTTGCGAGAAAATCTTCTTATCACCAACTCTAATAAAGTATGCAGGATCGATAACTTCGCCCGCGTCCGGCCATACGGGCTGAGAGGCTTACGGTCCGGCACTGCCCGACAGGGAACCTGCTTATAGGTGAATCCCAGATCCAGTAACTGGCACAATAAATCTGCCTGAAACGCCGCCCCCATCGTGACGGGACGCCAGCGCATAACATTGTAACGCAAATGTACATGCAGGCCATCATAACGAGAGATGCGGTGGCCGCTGAATAGATTGAGCAACAGGGTGTAGGGGGCAAAAACCGACTTGTCCCCATTTCCTTTCTGGCGCATGGAAATGTAATAGGGAACCACGACGTCAGCCTCGCCGAGCGCACGCAGTATATCCACCATCGTTTCAACAGCTTCTGAGTTATCGGGATAGACCATTCGGTAGTATTTGCCACTCCCGGAAAATGCCCCATCAATATAATTCTGCACGTCGCCTTTTCGTTTGTGATTAATGCGGAGCAACACATTCAAATGCGGAACCTGAGCAATATGCTCACGAATCAACTCTACCGTTCGATCCTGTGAACCATCATCGATGATGAGTATTTCAAAAGATTTCCCCACCACTCCCATGGCTTCATAAATGGTGTTGAGCGTATCAATCACTGTCGCTTCATGGTTATAGCACGGCACCACAAACGTTACATTGAGGGGGCTCCCCTTGTAAGGCACGGTCATGGAAGTTGCCGAGTACAAAAGCTGTACCGCAGGCGTCATCACTATGGTGGCATCCCAGTAGTCACGACCGGAGAGATACTGGCTTTTATCACTCATGACGGATTACTGTACGAAGGATTATTGGGCGGTTGCATGATGGAGTGAGAATATTTTTTACGGTCACCAAGCCAAAACAGACTACCGGGCAAACTAATCACAACACCGAGTAACCCCAGTTGCAGTGATAATAACAACGCTGATGCCTGCGGAACTCCGATAATTCCCAACATTCCAATAATACCCACCTCCCGTACCCCCCACCCACCAATCGAAATGGGCAACATGGTTGCCAGCATAACCGGCGGCATAAGGGTAATACTCTGTGTAAGCGACATATTGATCGACAGGCTACACGCCAACACCCACGCCACAACGGAATAAACCACCTGTCCAATGAGGGCCATCGCAAGCGCTACGAAGGAGGATTTTGGTTTTTTGAGTATCAATCGAATTCCCGCCACGAGATGTAAAATCCAATGCACGATGCGAAGCGATTTGAACGGCGACAATATTTTTTCAGCATAAAATATAAAGATTACACCCATCACAATCGCCAATGTTACCAGAGGCAGGATTAAACTCGCACTGAAGCCCAGCGCACTCCCCAGAATTGGCATCGTCAACATCACCATAATCACTAACGCAAACAGTGCAATCATGCGATCGATCACTACCGAGTTAATACTCACTGGTAACGATATATGCTGGGATTTTGTCAGCCATACCCGCACCACATCGCCTCCCACCGCCCCGGGGAGACAGCAGGTGAAAAACGTGCTGATATAATAGATCTTCAATGCCTTTGATTTGGATAACACTGCTTCGGTTTTATCACTGAGCGCCCGGAGTATAATGTCCCAGCGGAATGCCCCAATCACCAGCTGCACAAGCAACAGGAAGCCCCCTAAGATCAATATCGTCTTATCCTGATGTCGCAGCACTTCACGCAGGTTAGCGAAGTCAACCCCACGAAAAACGAACCAGAACACCAGTAAAGTAATGGCGATTTTAAGCAAAAAACGAAACGATCCTGACTTATTCAGGCGTTTTAAAAAAAGCCTCATAGGGAATCTACATCCAAGTGTTACAGAGGGTAGTTTTGCAGTAAGCAGCCTAAAATGTCTAGCTTTTTCAGCAATGTCCGACCAACACCCCCTGTTATGATATTTGTATGATGACAAGCTTAAGGTTATGTGCAAAATTCAGGAAATTCTTACACTGACATTCACTTGCCGATGGATAGGCTTACCCCCCAAGGACAGACTTAATTTATGTGTGGCATTATCGGCATTGCTGGCTTCAGAGAAGCCGCCCCTCTGGTATTAGATGCACTCAAGCATCTTGAATACCGTGGATATGACTCAGCGGGCATCGCGACCATTGTACCCACCGGTATCAGCAGGTCACGGGCAGAGGGAAAGCTGGTCAATCTGGAGAAAGCGCTCGCAAACAAGCCACTCCTTGGAACCATCGGTATCGGACACACACGATGGGCAACGCATGGGTTTCCCAACGAGACGAACGCCCACCCTCACGCTACAGACAAGGTCGCCGTCGTACATAATGGGATTATTGAAAACTTCCGCGAACTTCGTGAAATGTTGACAGCCAGGGGCTACACGTTCCACAGCCAGACGGATACAGAGGTCGTACCCGTACTGATAACGGACTATCTTGTACAAGGGTTTTCCCCGCAAGAAGCCGTGGCCAAGGCATTGAAGCAGTTGGAAGGAGCATTTGCTCTGGGACTGATCTTTGCAGACTTCCCGAATCTCGTGATCGGTGCGCGACAGGGGCCGCCACTCGCTGTTGGCTATGGAAAGGGCGAGAACTTCCTCGGTTCCGATGCCGTAGCACTTTCCAATCTTACCAACCAGATTAGCTACCTCGAAGACGGTGACTGGGCAGAAATCACCCCTGAACATATTGTGATCCATAATGAAACAGGCAAAATCATCACACGTCCCATTACCCAATCAGGGTATAATGGCGCATCCGTCGGCAAAGGCAACTATCGCCATTTCATGCAGAAAGAAATTCATGAACAACCGGGTGTCGTTGGTGAAACCCTGAAGATTTACTGCGACCCAATGAGTCTTGACGTCAGCATGGGCGAATTACCGTTTGATCTCGCAGCCATCGAGCGGATCCAGCTGATTGCCTGCGGCACGTCCTATTATGCTGCACATGTGGCCAAATACTGGCTGGAAGGCGTTGCCAAAATACCGGTCGATGTCGACATCGCCTCGGAATACCGCTATCGCAATCCGATCTTACACCCCAAACACCTCACACTCGTCATCTCGCAGTCCGGTGAAACGGCGGATACGCTAGCCGTATTACGTTTTGCCAAACCAGCGCATCCGGTAGTTGCCATTGTCAATGTACCGGAAAGCACAATCGCACGGGAAGCAACGGCCGTACTCTATAATTATGCCGGCCCTGAAATTGGTGTAGCTTCAACGAAAGCCTTCACCACCCAATTGGCAACGCTGGCCTGCTTTACGCTGGCCATGGCAAGCAAACGCAAACAGATCAGCATCGACGAACGCAAGCGCCTGGTCAGCGAACTGCTGCACCTGCCGCACGTGCTTGCGAATATCCTCCACCTGGAAGATGCCATACAGGCGCTCGCCCACAACCTGTTTCGCGCCACCGACATGCTGTATATTGGCCGGGGAACTTCCTATGCGCTTGCCATGGAAGGGGCTCTCAAGATGAAGGAAATTTCCTACATCCACGCCGAGGCCTATGCCGCTGGTGAATTGAAACATGGTCCCATCGCACTGATTGACGAACATATGCCGGTGATTGTGCTGGCGCCATCCGACCATTTGTTTGAAAAAACCACGTCCAACCTGCAGGAAGCAGCCGCACGCGGGGGCAAAATTATCCTGATCAGCGACGAGGCAGGCATCAAAGCCGTGGGAAACATGCCGCAGGCGGTGATCACCATGCCCAAATGCGACCCGTTTGTTTCCCCCCTGCTCTATGCACTGCCGATGCAGATACTCGCCTATCACGTTGCAGTACTCAAAGGCACGGATGTCGACCAGCCACGCAATCTGGCCAAGAGCGTCACGGTAGAGTGATGCCTTAGCCATGGGAGTCATTAGATTTCTTTTGGCACTCTCGGTAGCGGGCGCCCACGGTCATCCTTTCTACATTCTATCGTTTATAGGTGGTGATATTGCTGTGCAGGCATTTTTTGTCATTTCCGGATTTTATATGGCGATGATTATTGGATCTTACAAGTCACCCTATCAATTCTGGATCAGTAGATATCTTCGCCTTTATCCTACTTATATTATCTGTGCTTTTCTTGTTCTTGTTTTCAGAAGAGGAATTGGACATTACATTAGTGATCTCAGCACGCTCCCAACATCAGCAATTACTTTCTTTACTTTTACGAATTTAACCATGTTCTTGCAAGATCTAACAAAATTCTTGCGCATTACAGATGGCTCTCTTCGTTTTGTAAAACTCTTTGGCGATAACTCTGAGCAGATTCCTCACGTGTTACTTCTCCCTCAAGGGTGGACATTGGGCATCGAAATTTCATTTTATATGCTCGCGCCGTTTATTTTGAACCGCAGCGTTCGCATCATTATATTTATTATTTTTCTATCCGTAATGCTTCGCATCGGACTCATTGAATATTGCTGCTCTGAATATCGCTGGACGGACCAATTCTTCCCAACTCAGATTGCCGTATTCCTCTTGGGGAGCTTGGCGTATAAGCTTTATGAAAGCAAAAAAAGATTGGAAAAATCTACTGATTATTTCTCAATCGGTATCTTTCTAATGTTCCTACTTTTCTTAGCTGATTTCAATAATCTTCCGATTGACTATAAAACAAGAGGATGGCTATTCCTTCTGGCTTTGACTTTTAGCATTAACTCTATTTTCCATCTGACAAAAAATTCAAAATTAGACAATTTTGTTGGAGCGCTTTCATACCCAGTATACGTCTCACAGTTCTTTGTTTTATTTTATTTAAGACCTCTTCTTGATCCTCATGTTACAGATGGAGGATTGTTTAATTCCTTATTGTTTTATGGGACTCTCACAGTGTTTTCAGCAGCACTGTATTTTTTGGTCGAAAAACCAGTCAACGCATTCAGGCACAGACTGAAGACCGCCGCCGTGCTAAAAGGCACGGATGTCGACCAGCCACGCAATCTAGCCAAGAGCGTCACGGTAGAATAGCGTTTTTAGTGCAAAGCGATCCTGAACATTTCGGGATACATCAGCACCAACATCGTTGATGTCCCAAACGCCACAGTAATCAGCGCGGGCTTTTCCCAGTCCGCAACCTTACGGAGCATATAATCCACGCTGTAAAACCACCCTGTAAGTAGCAACATTTGCGGCAAGTATTCAATGCCAACACATATTCCGGCTACGATCATCAATTCCACTACTTTCGGCAATGCGTAAATATGCCCCACAGGCTTAATCTGTTTACGCCAGATCAGTGCTCCAAAAATCAATGCGTAGAAGCCCCCTGCAGCCGCTCCATACAAAGTGTGATCCTGCAAGGTACGAAACAAAAATCCGAACGCGATAATGCAGAGAACAATACGTTCCATAATCATATTTTCATTGGCCTGAATGGCTGCGAGGGTAATCCAGAAAATACCAATCAGTACAATAAGAAAATACTGTTCACTGAAATTATACTGAAAAAATGCCAGCATAAACAGCAACCCGACCAGAATTTCCGTCCATGTATGCGACACTGGAAAGGGGGTTCTGCAGTAGCGGCAGCGGTGACGTAACATCAAGGCGGAAATCACCGGGAATAAATCCTTCACCTGCAAGAGGGTTCCGCACGTACCACAATAGGGTTTTTTATCCAGAATTAAGCGCCCGCGTGGCAGACGGTGTACAAGGCTACATGCATAATTCCCCGCTGCAAAACCAAACATAACCGACAAGATAATACCTTGTAATATGTGGCCGGCTTCCATTCCGTGAATCGCATCAAACATGGTTAATTTTCTACTTTCGCGCTAGGGTTAAGCAAGCGATCCAAGATTCGCCCCTGAAATAAAGATATACCTAATGCCACACCGTATCCCAAGGCGCTGCGATCATCACAACGGCAGAGAATCACACGATTCCCGCCCGTCGATTTTACCGCTTCTGCAAGCAGGCTATTATTTTGTGAGGTGATATCGTCCTTTTTATCGGCGTTCCATTGTAGCTTTATCAGGTCAAGCCCAAGTTTTTCACGGTCAATATAAAGGAAACTTTCCGGCGTTACCCCATCCAGGCAAATGCGATAACCCAAGCGTTGCATTTCAGCTCTCGCCGCCCTGAATGCTCCCATATCTGCAAACACATCCAACACGGGTATTTCCACAACAATAGCAATTTTAGCTTCTGGTTTAATCGACCGGTCAAACTCATTGAAATGCGAGGAAAGCAAGGTCTCAACATTGAGATTCAGACTGATCGGCTTGGTAAGATACGTTGCCTGATTGTTACGCACCCATTCTAACATGCGCCGATCGAGCAGTACCGTCACATATTTAAGCAACCAGCGATTTGTGAAAAACTCCGCATCGGAAGATAATGTTTTTTTGACCTGAGCAATATGGACATACAATTCGTCCAATACCCAACGTACCTTCTTATCCGCAAGCATGGCACAGATCGGCTGACGACGAATCACTTCACGCATATCCAGTTTACGGATTACTTCTTCCACACTTTTAAGTTGATCTACCCGCAATTGATTGCTACGGGGCTCATCAAACAACACATCCCGATCAGGCGGGGCTCCAGATATCAGCTGTGGTGCGTGTGCAACCGATTTTACATCCATCACCGGCTTTGAGCTTAACTGTGGCCCATCAGACTCCGTACCAGTAGCGGACGTCTTGGGAGACGCTTTGTGAAGGCTCATTTTCTTATATTTAATGCACAGCGTATCGAGTGTTTTCCAATCCTTCATCATCAGGTCATAACACGTCGAAAAAGCGGGATTGGGCTCTCCCTCGTTGTTGTAACAGAGAGGATCATCCATATAGAGGTAGCGCAGCTGGAAAATGAGCTTGTCCATCACCGCTTTAACGACATCACGACACAGGATCAATATACTCTGATCCACGAGAGGGAATAATGCCCCTTCATAATTTTTGAGTAAATCCTGAATCAGATTCAGCGCGATCTTGAACTGGTATTCGCTCTTATATTCTTCGAGTAAATCAGAAAGATGCAGGTGTAACGCCTGCCATCCATCGGGATCTTTACGCAGTTCACCCACCATCGTCAGTAATCGGGATTCAGCGGATTTTTGTACTAACTCTAACGCCACTGGAACCTCGTTATTTACTGATGATACGTTTAGCGACTAAAGCTTCAAGCGATGCAGTGTCAGTACGTAATTCCCCATTCTTCAGTGGTCCATATACCTGTAAATTCATCGTCGGAATCGTTTCAGATGATAATGCTAACTCGGGGAACTGAAACAACGTTGTTGTATCCATCCTCCAGGTTAATAGATTTACTTCTCCCACCAAATCGCCAACAATCCCACCTGATTTGAGGACAAATCCCGGTGTTCTTAATATACCGCTCTTGATGTTTATGTTCCCATCCGCAGACAGTACGGTTGAACCATCGACCAATCGACTGTTAACGCTGTCTACCACGTCCGATGACGTACGTGATATTGTCACTGCATCGACAACCCCTGCCAGATTCAAACCATTTACCTGTACACCACGCCCAACCACCACCATCTTTCCTTCTAGCTGATTAATCCAGGAAAGCATATTGACGCCAGACGTACTAAGCGACGCATTAACACTTATACTGCCGGTAAGATTTTCTCGCTCCACCAGATCCTTCAGCATGTCGTGAAATGACATATTTGCCAGACTGAAGTTCAGAACGAGGGCAGGAACTTTGCCACCATATAATGAACCCGTAACGTTGCAATCCCCTCCCCAATAGCTAAACGACAACGTATTAATTGCCATAACGTTGTTACTGAATCTCGTCGCAAACCTTACATTATCAAATTGCAGGTTCTGGTGATAAAGCCGTCCTATGTTCAGGTTAACGTCACCAGCCAACCCAATCATCCAACTCATATCAAATAAATCCTGTGACCAACGGCCACCTCCCGTTTCCACGGAGATTTCATTTGGCTTCGGTTTTTTGACAAAATCATAGACCGTCGTCGCTTGTTTTGGAGGAACCACCACTGTCTCCGATTGAGGATCAAGCACCAATCGATAATCGCCTGCTCCCAGCCCATTGCGCACATCCGCCAACAGTATTTTGGTTGAGGAAGGCTTATGCATATAGGACTGAGGAGGCTGTATACCGGGCTCACCACTGGGCTGATTACCTGGCTGACTGCTGGGCTGATTACCTGGCTGACTGCTGGGCTGATTACCTGGCTGACTGCTGGGCTGATTACCTGGCTGATTACCTGGCTGATTATTGGGCTG
>Ga0207066_1163_pt2 | contig 16229 bp, 17 predicted proteins | sample Alteio_BWMinCont_24_FD_153490 | JGI IMG/M metagenome (GOLD analysis project Ga0207066, IMG submission 153490) | Enriched cells from forest soil in Barre Woods Harvard Forest LTER site, Petersham, Massachusetts, United States -... | ecosystem: Environmental > Terrestrial > Soil > Temperate forest >...
ACACCCCTCGTAGTCGCTGTACGTGAGACGCGCCGGGGCATGAATGATCCCTGGTAAAATATAAACGGTGGAAACAATGACGACACGAATTCTCGCTATCGCGGCCGCAGCAGCCATGCTGGTCGGTACATCCTGGGCGGCCGATACGCTGACCGCGCAGGATTATTTTGAGATTCAACAGCTTTATTCGCGCTACAACATCGCCATCGATAGCGGCGATGCGGAGGGTTGGGCCTCGACATTCACGGCGGACGGCGTTTTCAACACATTCAGCGGACACGATGCGTTGGTCGGTTTCATAAAAACATGGCGCGAAAAGCTGAACGGTGCGACGCGCAAGCATTGGAACAACAATCTGCAAGTCACGGGAACTTCGAAAGAAGCCAGCGCCACCGTTTATCTGATGCTCGTCGATTTTGGCACCAAGCCCACCAGCATTCTTATGACGGGCGCTTACAGCGACAGCCTCATCAAGACCAAGGACGGATGGCGATTCACCAAGCGCACGACCAAGAGCGATGTCGCGCCGCCGGCCGCGCCTGCTGCGCCCGCCGAACCGCCAAAGTAGCAGTCGAAGGCGGGGTCCCGCGGGAGGACCCGCGGGAGGTGAAAATGGCGAGCATGGCCATTCGATTCACGCTCTTGCCATTGGTGTTGGTCGCCTGTGCGACTTCATCGCGGATGCTCACCGGCACGCCGCGAGCGCCAATTTTGCCGGCCCAAGTGCGGGTCTATACGGAAGCGCCTGCGAAGTTCGAAGAAATCGCCGTGCTCAGTGCCTCGAGAAACAGCGTTTCCAGCGGCGGGGGCGAGCGCGCCATCCAGAAAATGATTGAAAGTCTCAAGGCTCAGGCCGCGATGTTGGGGGCCAACGGGCTCCTCTTGGAGGACTTTTCAGATCGGCAAGCCGTGTCACTGGGCACCGGTGTCGGCTCCGATACGTATACCCACAATGGATCGATCAGTCTCGGGGTCGGCGGTTCGCTGGGGATAGTCAAGAAGACAGCGCAGGGGAGAGCGATATTCGTTTCTCCCTAGCCGTCATGGCACAGCGCGGGGGCCGGCATCGGTCGGTGGGGGCATCGCTGAGTACCCGATCACTTGCGCAAGTCGATGGGGCTCCTACAGAGCGCGTAAACTTTAGGCCATGGACGTAAACCTGACTCCGGCTCTGCGCGCACAGGAGCCCATCATTCAAAACCTCGTGCAGTTATATACCCATGATTTCTCTGAATTTTGGGCGGGAACGCCTAGAGGCGACCTGCGGCCCGACGGCCGCTTCGATCCGTACCCCTTGGAAGACTACTGGACGCAGCCCGGCTGGTCTGCCGCCCTTATCTTCAGTGGTGGCGTGCTCGCCGGCTTTGTCCTGATAAATGATCGGGCGCACTCGGGTCTGTCCGTCGATCACAACGTCGGTGAGTTTTTTGTCTTGAGAAAACATCGCGGCCATGGAGTAGGGCGCCGCGCGGCACAATCGATTTTCACTCAACAGCCGGGCTCATGGGAAATCGCCGTGGCGCGCAAAAATATTCGCGCCTGTGATTTTTGGCGCAGGGTCATCGACGCACCCCAAGCGTCGAACGTCCAAGAGCTCGAGGTCGCGACCGAGGTGTGGAACGGGCCAGTCTTTCGTTTCGAATGGCGTACGTGAAGTAATTCGGCGCTGATTTTTGACCGCCCGCGCCGCCGGGCGCAAACTGCGCCGTCAATTCGGAGGACCAATGACGCGCCGTTCGATCCCCGCACTCATCGCGTGCCTGCTGACATTGGGTTTCTGGGTCCACGGCGCACCAGCGGGGGCGCCCGAGCGCAGCGTCGCCGCCAGGCCAACCAAGCAGACGATCGTGGGTGCCTGGCGGCTCGTCAGTATCGATTATTCTGGTCCAAATGGCGCGCTTGCGGACCCGGTGTTCGGCCCAAATCCGCAAGGCATCATTATATACGATCAATCCGGATGGATGAGCGTGCAAATCGTCACGGCGAACCGTCCGGTGATCAAAAGACCGGCGACGCGAACATCGGGTGTCCTGACAGCCGATGATGCCAAGCTCGCCGCCGCAGCTTTCGATACGTATTACGCGTATTTTGGAACCTGGGACTACAACGAGGATACGTCGGTGGTCACCCATCACTTGAAGTCGTCCTTGCTGCCGTACGAGACGGGACTGGACTTCAGTCGCGAGGTGGTGTTCGAGGGCGCACATTTGACCTTGATTGCTCGCTCACAAGAGCAGGGCGAGGCGCGCCAGCGTACGCTGGTGTGGGCCAAAATCACTGACTCCGGGCGCGTCGCGGCGCTCCCGACGCCAACGGCAAACGTCCAGGCTGCGTTGCCGCCCGCAGCTTCGGCCGCGCCATCCACGCCTTTGGCGCCGGCAGCGCCGTTATTACCAGCAGCACCGGCGGCCGTTGCGGAGTCCGGGCCGCCGACGCCATCCCACGCGGCGCCCACCAAATACGGCGAGATGCCAAACGACTACAAGACCGCGATCAGAAAGTTCTTTCTCGAGCACCTGAGATCTCCGGATTCCGTGCAATATCGGGAGATCACCAACCCGGAGCAAGGGTATACAACGTCGATCAGCGGCTCCATTTTGATGAGCGAGAAGCGTCAATACGGTTGGATAGTCAGAGCGACCATCAACGCGAAGAACTCTCACGATAGCTACGTCGGATTCAAGACCTACACGTTCCTGTTCCGTGGCGAGAAGATCGTCGATGCCCGCCTGCCCTTGCCCGGGGATGAAATGATCGAGCCGACACCCTAGCGGGCCTAGTGTTAGGATTGCCACTTTTGTCATGCGGCTAATCACGCGCGAGGGTACGATTTGAATTCGACTCCTCCTGGCTCGCTACGAATCGTGATGTGCGCGGTGGTGATGCTCTCCTCGCCAATCGCCGCGGCTCCAGCGCCCAGTCAGACGGCCCAGTGGGCCCAGTTCACGCAGCTGTTCGACGCTGCGACGGACGCCGACCGCATTGTCGGAGCTGGAGTTGTGCTGGTGGGGGATGGACACATCATCGCGCATCATGAGCACGGCTATGCCGATCGTGAGCGCGGTGTTCGCATCACTCAACAGACCATCTATCACTACGGGTCAATCACCAAGACCCTAACCGCGATTGCGGTGATGCAGCTGCGCGATCGAGGCCGGCTTTCGCTCGACGATCGCATAACGGGCTATATCCCTGATTTACGGCAAGTCCACAATCCGTTCGGATCGATGGACAAGATCACCATCCGCATGCTGCTGTCGCATTCGGCCGGTTTTCAGGATCCGACTTGGCCGTACAAGCAAGGCAAGCCCTGGGAGCCGTTCGAACCGACGACCTGGAATCAGCTCGTCGCGATGATGCCGTACCAGGAAGTGGCCTTCGAACCGGGATCGCGATTCAGCTATTCGAATCCGGCTTTCATCTATCTCGCGCGGGTGATCGAGCAGCTTACCGGAGACCCGTGGGAGACCTATGTCCAGAAAAACATTTTCAATCCGCTCGGACTCACGAGCAGTTATTTCGGCCTGACTCCGTACTATCTGGCCGCCGATCGCTCGCACAACTACACCCGGCTCAAAGATGCCAGCGGTGTGGAAGTGGTGCGGGACAACGGCGCCGACTTCGACCCGGGCATCACGATCCCAAACGGCGGCTGGAACGCGCCGCTCGGCGACCTTGCGACCTATCTCGCTTTCCTCACCAACGCGACACACGGCAACCCTCAAACCAAGCGTCTGTACGATACGGTGCTCAAACACGCCACATTGACGGAAATGTGGCAGCCTTTGTACCCGGTAAAAGGTGATGATTCGATAGGGATGTCCTTTTTTAATTTGCGGCGCGGCAAGTCTACGATCATCGGCCATACCGGTAGCCAGGCAGGATTTCTGGCCTTTCTCTACCTCAACCCCGCGACAGGCGCGGGAATTGTGGCAGCCTTCAATACTGCCAGCGATCTTTCGGAGGACGACCAGAGTTCTGCGTTTACGCGAATACGCGATCGGGCAGTGGAGCTAATACGTTAAATGAGTTGACCAAGGAAGGCGGACGTTGGCGGCTGAGCGCCACGGTCATCATGATGCGCAGGTTATTGGGGATTGCTCTGGCAGCGGCACTCGCGGCGACGGCGGGTCGGCCGTCGGCGCTTGCCGCGGCCAGCGACGTGGTGATTGGCGACATCGATGACCTGTCCGGAGTGTATTCGGACAATGGGGGCGCAGGCGCCATTGAGGCCATCAAGATGGCGATCTCAGACTTCGGTGGCAGCGTGCTAAACAGGAAAATTGTGCTGCTGTACGCCGACCACCAGAACAAAGCCGATGTTGGCGCCTCGAAGGCCAGAGAATGGGCGGACCAGCGCGGCCTCAATATGCTGTTGGCGGGAGCTAACACCGCCACCGCCATCGCGATGGCAAAAGTTGTTGCTGCAAAGAAAGTCCCATACTTTGTGATAGGTTCGGCCGGTGCATCGCTGGTGAATGAGGACTGCACCGCATACAGCATTCAATACGTTTACAACACGACCGCGTTGGCAAACGGCACCGCCTCCGCAATCGTAAATAGCGGGGGCAAGACCTGGTTCTACCTGACCGCCGACTACGCCTTCGGGACTCAGTTGCAGGCTGCCGCATCAAAAGTTGTCGAGGCGAACGGTGGCAAGAACCTCGGCTCAGTCCGCGTGCCGCTGTCGGCGGCGGACTTCTCGTCATTTCTGCTTCAGGCGCAAAGTTCGGGCGCGCAAGTTCTCGGCCTGGCGAACGCGGGCGACGACTTCATCAACTCTTTGAAGTCGGCCAACGAGTTCGGGATCACAAAGACCATGACACCAGCGGGTCTGCTGGTCTTCGTCAATAACATCGATAGCCTCGGCTTGAAGATTGCACAAGGGCTGTATTTGACCACCGGTTGGTACTGGGACCTCAACGACGAAACCCGTGCCTTCGGCAAGCGCTATTTCGACAAGATGAGAAAAGAGCCGTCGATGGTCCAATCGGGGTCTTATTCAGCAACGCTGACTTACCTCAAAGCGGTTGCGGCGGCTGGAACGACCAGCCCCGACGAGGTCATGGCCACGTTGAAGAAGATGAAGATCAACGACATGTTCGCCCACGACGGCTACATTCGTGCGGACGGCGTGATGATCCATGACATGTACGTGATGCAGGTCAAGTCCCCGCAAGAATCCAAGCATCCCTGGGACTACTACAAGGTCGTCAAGGTAATGAATGGGGAGGAGGCCTTCGGCCCGATCACAGGCCGTTGCCCGCTAGCGCCGAAGTAGCGTGATCGGGGCATGTAAGCTTTGCTCGAGAGTCGGGGGCGTCGATTGACAGAGAATCAACATCACTTATGTGTGATAACACATTGGTTAATCAATGATTATATGGGCCATGAAATCGCTGGCCATAAGTAGCATGAGGATGAGGAGCAGCGGAGACGGGGCGATGCTTGCGTCCAATCGAATCGTCACCGCAGCACTTAAGACTCGGGCCTGCGGTGCAGAAAACCACCTCGGCGCGCTCGACGCCACTGCTGTTACAGCCCACGCCTGAAGCCAAAAAAACAGGACGATGAAACCCCATCATAAGTGGGATAGGACAGGGGTACATGCAAGCGGCATGCAAAGGGTGCTCTATTAAGTAAAAGGGCTTCAAGTCGCAGGTGTTGCTGGACGGAGACATCTCGCACGGCGGTGACGTCTGCGCGAATATCGCGGGCACCACCCTGAAGAGGCCGCACCATGTCGTTCATTACGCATCTCGTCGACGGTCTCTTTGGGCTTGCCGCCCTTTCTTCGCTTGCCGGTTTTGTTTTTCATCTACTAACCGGGAACCCTGATATGGCGCTCATTTGTTTTGTGGGTGTCGGCGGAAGCGCAGCGATCGGCTGGATGTTCAGCACTTGGCGGCGCGTAGACTCGCATCGATAGTCTTGGGATTTCTCTGAGATCGAAAAGCGCCGCTCCGGCCGCAGAGAGTATCGGTGTTTCTATTTCCTTAGTCGCGCTCAATGTCTTTACTCGGTCGCCGATATCCGGGTTCATCGGCCAATACATCAAACAAGTTGTGTAGTTCTCAATCGCCAGCGGTTCGGCCCGTTTTCTTTTAAGACCGTTTGCCGCCCCCGGCCGCAATTCAACTTCGGCGCTTGCGCCGAGAGTGTGACCTCCGGGATTGGACGGCGGCGTGAAGGGCAGATCTGCGGAATCAAGATTGCGCCGCAATATCAATACCTTCTAGGCAGCGGCCATTTATAGCGAGAAGATAGTCAAGCTACGCGTGGGATTGCGCGACTCCGATCGGCGCACACTCACGACGGTCGCCGGAAATAATGGCTTAAAACTTAAGGAGTCTCTCAATGCGACGAAGACTACTCATGATTGTGGGAGGAGTTGTGCTGGCAGGGTCGCTCATCGGTCAGGTGATGGCGAAGCCGTCCGCTGCAATGATTGCGGCGCGGCAGAAAGTATTCGGAGTTGAGAACGTCAATGCGAGGAACGGCAAGGTTCGCGACGATCGAGTGGTGTTTTCCTGGCTAACCAATGCCACGTTCGCCGCGGCGATGAAGGGACACGTGGTGCTGCTCGACAGCTTCGTTACGCGACTGGAGATTATGCCGGGGCGCACGCCGATCGTGATTCAGGATCTCTTGGATCTTAAGCCGGAAGCGATTTTCCTGGGTCATGGGCATTTCGATCACGCGGACAATGCGGCCTACATAGCCCAGGAGACGGGCGCCGTCATCTACGCCACACCTGAAACCTGCGACAACATGGCGATCGATGCAAGCAATAATTTCAGCAACGGCTACACGCTGGTGAAGACTGTGACTTGCAAGCCCCTGACCGACCGCGGGTCAGTGCCGGGCGCCGAAATCGTTGCCATCAATGATTTCGAACCGGATATTCGTATCAGCGTATTCAAACACTTGCATTCGACGAATACGGGGGTGAGCGATCCAGATGCAGTGCCAATCGCAGCGGCGGTCGCCGGCGTTTGCGTACCCACGGCAACCAAAGGCAACACATTTCCCTGTAATTTGCAGGATCCCCGCGACCCGGAGCTTTTCCCGGCGGGTACACCGCTCGAGCCCACTGTATTGAATATTGCTACCTCCCGCCAGGGTCCCGGTGGTCCGATCGCGTTGTTCTACGTCTTCACCGTAAACAGCGAGAACAAGTTCAAATTTGTCTGGCACAACTCAACCGGCGATATCATCGACAGCTGCGCGCTGCCCAACAACGTCGCAGGGACCAATCCGCCGGTCCCGGCGGAGCCGCCTCAGGATATCCATGGCTGTTTCCCTGGCGTCACCGTCAAAGGGCAGACGGTTGGCGCGAATCTTGCGTCGATCATGGAGAGTCTGGCTCCGGTGGATGTCGAAATCGGATCGGTGGTGAGTCTCGGTTACAACCAAAACGGAGAACGAGACGTTGTCAGCTATATTCAGCACGTCAAGCCCCGCTATTTCATTCCGAACCATTTGACCGCGGTCGCCGCGGAGGGTTCGTCGTTGGAATGGAAGGTCGGGTTCTACGATGCGCTTCACGCGGCGAATGTCTCGCAAGCAGCCTGGCCGATAGTCTGGTGGCTGGTTGATCCCAACGATTACTTGCGTCCGTTGGTGTTTGATCTCAATCAGAGTGCCGATCGCTGAGAATGGTCGGTAGAGTCCGAGGCGATGGAGGGCCGGCGTCAGTCTCGACGCCGGCCCTCACCCAAACGCCTTGACGTTATAACGTTCCGTAGTTATAGGTCCAATGGAAACGCCGTCGCTACTTTGGGGTTTACTGTTCGGCTCGATCGGGATTGGCTTTCTCATCTACGGCCGAAGACAGAGGGCGGCTGTACCCTTGGTCTGCGGCTTAGGATTAATGGTCTTTCCCTATTTCGTGTCCAACACTATTCTGCTGATCGCAATAGGAGTTGTGCTCATTGTTATTCCCTATTTCGTCAGGCTTTGAACCATTCGAAATATGGTCGAAGGGATGAATTCACTCAGAAGTCTGCCGCTGAACTCACGTTCGCGCCTGAAAATGATTGGTTGGAGCGCGCGCGGAAGGGGCAAGAGATGATGTGCGAGAATGCTTGGATGAGTACGGCCAGTTGAATGTTCCGGCACCTGAGGAGTCATCATGCCGCTCGTCACACTCACAGTCCGTAAACCAAAGTCGAGCGCGTTCAAAACCACGATGCTGAACGCCGTGCACGCTGCGCTGGTGTCATCTGGTGTGCCTGCGGCAGACAAGTTTCAACGGGTCATCGAGCTAGAGGCGGAGGACTTCCGCTTCGATCCGACGTACCCTGACGTCAAGACCGTGCGAAACGAGGAATTTGTCCTCATCGAGATCCTGTGGTCGGTGGGGCGAAGCGTCAAGGTCAAGAAGAAACTACTCGAAGAACTGATGAGTACACTCGCTCACGCCGGCATCGACACCGAGAACGTCATGGTCTGTTTCAAGGAAACATCGTGGGAGAACTGGGCGTTCGCTGGTGGGCGGCTTATCCACACGTGAGCCGTGAGCCGGAAGACTGGAGCACAGGGCAGGGTTCCCCGTAACGAATTGAATTTCACGCCCACCGGGGCCCCTACCTGGGGACGAGTGCGTCGATGCGGGGGACGAGTGCGACGGGTAGGGGTGTTATTCACGCTCTTAATCATGTTGTACTACTGAGGGCATCGTAAGACTTGCTTGGATGATTGCACGCCAGCTCGTTCGGCCAATTAGTAGTTGGACAATATGAGGACGCCATCGCGCTCGCCGGGATTGTGGCTAGTCGGACGTCTCCAGTGGCGGCATTTCATGTACGCCTGGCTGGCGCCGGTTTTCCTGTATTTGTCGATGGTGGTCGAATCGCAGTTCGGGACCATTCAAGCTGGCTATTTGGTGTGGATCTTAATGTTTGAGATCGCCGTGCTAGTGATGTTCGGGGTTCTCGCCAGTGCACCTTACAGGCATCGGCATATAACGCGAGGTCAGGCACTCTTCTGGATTCTTTTGGTTCCGGCGTTCATTTTAGTCGTACTGTCGTTGTTACCGTTTAGATTCCCCTTATCCGTTGTTACCGTCGAGAGCCGGGCAGATGTGACAATCGGTTCGAGCGATCAGCCATTGGCGACCCAGAAGGGGGAGAAGGAGATCACAAATGATTTGCGAGAACGTCTGGATGGTTGCACCGGCTCCGTGGGCTGGTTGATAGTTAATGCACCATGCAAACCGACTTTATACCTAAATTACCAGCGGCCTATCGTACGTCCTCGGGGATAGCCTTCGTTGGTGTCTTTTCGCCTTTGACGGGGATGCAGAAGGCTTTGAATTTGGCCTTGGCTGTGTTCACGCCTGGTGCACGCTTCAGTGTGAGTCGCCATCAGTTGTCTGCAGGATTGCCGTCAGATTTCGCTTCGGCACCTGGCCGACTGGAATCCGCGAGACTTCTTTGAACGTCCTTGTGTCGACCGCGAACGTCGCGTTGTCGCCCGCGGCGGCAATATAGACCAACCGTCCATCCGGCGAGAAGGTGACCCACTCCGGATGATGACCTACGTAAACACGAGCAAGCTCCTTCATATCCGGGAGAGAGTACACGTAGGCGTATCCGTAGACCTTGCTCGTCGACCAGAGCTGCTTGCCGTCCGGCGTGATGCCAAGGCCGTGAGCCGGCGCGCCCTGCAACCCGTCCCAGTTGGCCTCTACGCCGGCTATCGCCGCATGGTCGTAACGCGCCAGTTCTCTTCCGGTCGCGAAATCGACGGCGACGACACCGTGGTAGTCCGTCAGCTGAACGAATACGCGATTGGTCGATCCATCGGGTTTCGATTCGAACGTCATCGGCCGTACACCTGCAGACATTTTGATGGTGCGCACCAGGGTGTCGGTGACGACATCGGCGATGGAAATCGACTTTTGAGTCAACGACCCCGCCACGACAAATTTACCGTCGGGCGTGACATACACGTTATGAATGCCGCCGCCGGTTTGAATGAAATTCACGTTTCTGAGAAGCGCTGTGTCGATGACGTTGAGCCCGCCCGGTTCTTCCCGGATGCCGACATACACTTTGCTGCCATCCTGGGTGATTGCCACGTTGTTGGGCCGGCCGGTGAGCTGCACCCTGGCGACGACTGACAAGCTGCACGCGTCCACCACGTCGAGTGTGCGCAGAGCCTCGTCAGTGATGTAGAGGCGACTGCCGTCGGGAGCAGCAGCTACGCCGTGCGGAATGCGAATGTCGTGGATGATCCCGACGACTTTGTTGGTTGCGGGATCGATCACATGAACGTTGTCACCGGCTGAATTGGTCTGGATGACACGGACGACTCTCTTCGACGAGGGTAGCGTCTCGCCCTTGACCCACGCGGCCAGCGTCAAATATTCCGGATCCTCCTCAGACCAGTGTTTACCGCCGCCGTGAAACGGATCCCCTCCGTCCTTACGAGCGAGCGGATGCTGGAGCAGCCGGCTGGATTTGGGTTTGCCTGGCACAACAAACGCCGAGACCAACGCAAAATTCTTGCGCGACGCGTCCTCCGTCCAGCCGCCGTCGGTGCGCGGCTGAAGCTTCAGTGCCCCTTCCCCGCGCTCGTGGCACTCGACGCACGGAACGTTGCCTGGGCGTTTCACCAGGAACATCGGCTCGATCCGCGCACGGTAATAGCCGAAGTCGAGCACAGGGAGGCTCGCTGAGGCGGGCACCTGTGCTTCGACGATCGAGACCACCAGGAGTGCTGCTAAGAGGGTAAGAAGTGGCCGCGGCATAATGTCTTCCAGCGCCGCTGTGGATTGGCGGTTTTTTCAATTTTAACTATGCGTAGTGGAACACAATGAGCGCCCGGGGTCCAAAATCCATCTCGGACCCTACGACGCCCGAAGGGCCCGGCCAGACGAAGAATACGCAATGGATTAAGATGCCGGTAGTGCCACGCCTTCTGAAATGCGCGTGAGGACGGCCGATGAAACGACCGGTCAATGATATCGAGCGGGACTGGCTGGGCCTCGATACGCCCATCAGCCGGCGCGACTTTTTGAACGGCAGTCTTGCCGTCGCCGGCAGCGCACTAGCGCTGCCCGCAGACTCAGCCATTGCGGATACCTTCACGGGATATGGCGATGTGGGCGACTACTCCTTAGCCAACGGAGACACGTGGCCGGTGGTGCAGGCGGCGCACCGCCTGCGCGATGGCGGCTATAGCGAGGCCGTCATTGCCTCCGCGCGGGACGCCGGGCAGTTCGATCTGGTGGTGGTAGGCGGCGGCATCGCCGGCCTGAGCGCCGCACACCGCTTCCGCCAGCTGCGCGGCGCAACCGCCCGCATCCTGATTCTCGAGAATCATGCCATGCCAGGTGGCGAGGCCAAGCAGAACGAATTCGACGTCGAGGGAATACGCCTGCTCAGTCCGCAAGGCTCGAACGACTTCGGCCTGCCGGGGCAGCGCAGCGATTCGCTCACCGATTCCTTCTTCGAGGAGTTTGCGCTGCCGACCGAGTACCAGTGGCAACGCTGGGACAGCGCGCTCAAGCCGCTGCGTTTCGCGCGCGACAATTATTCGAACATGGATGGATTTCAGGAAACGCAGGTTGACGTCGGCTACTTCTTCGACCGGGCGCAGGGTGCCGACAAACCGTGCTGGCGCCGCAACATCTGGTCGTCCGCGCTCAAGAACACGCCCTACTCGGACGCCGCGCGCCGCGATCTGTTGCGCTGGCGGGCCAATTACGGCACGGTGAGCGAGGCGGAGAATCGCTACCTCGACACGCTCACCTACCGCGAGTATCTGGAGAATGTGCGCGGCTACGACGCCGCAGTCACGCGCATGGTCGAGCCCATCGTCGGACTGCTGGCGGGCGTCAGCACCGATGCGGCCTGCGCGCGGCTGGGTCGGCAGTTGGTGGAAGATCCCAACCGGCCAATGGCGCTGTCGTTCCCAGGCGGCAATTCGCCTTTCCCGCGCGCGCTGCTGCGAGCACTGTTGCCCGCGGCGCTGCCGGGCCGAGATTTCGACAGTCTGCTGTACGGGAACGTGGACTTCCGTGCCCTCGACAGCCCCATCCAGAGCGTGCGCATGCGGCTCGATGCCACCGCCGTGCGCGTACGGCATTCGGATGGTAGTGCCGACGAGGTGGCGGTGGTCTACGAGCAGGGCGGACGGCTATTCAATGTGCGTGCCTGCCAGGTCGTCATGGCAAGCGGCGGCTGGGTCAACAAGCGTCTGCTCGTGGATATGCCCGAGGATTTGCGCACCGCCTACGGACAGTTCGGCTACGCACCGGCGCTCATCGTCAACGTAGCGTTGCGCCAGTGGCGCTTCCTGTACGATCTGGATGTTACGGCCTGCCGCTGGTTCGATGACACCGACGGATTCGGCTACTGCTGCAACCTACGCCAGAACATGGTGACCGCCCGGCACGCGCCACCGCTACATCCGGACAAACCTGCCGTGTTGAGCTTTTACCTTGGTTTGCCGGTACCCGGTCTGCCGGCCGCGACACAAGGCATGGCGGCGCGCGTGCGCCTGATGAACACCGCCTACGCAGACTTCGAGCTCCTGATCCGCCGGCAGATGCTACGGCTGTTCGGTGCATCGGGGTTCAAACCCAAGCGCGACATCGCCGCCATCGTGCTCAACCGCTGGGGTCACGCACGTCTGATAGAACCGCCCGGCTTTCACTACGGCGTCGCCGGTAAGCCCAGTCCGCTGGAACGCGTGCGCGAAGGCTACGGACGCATCAGCATCGGTCACTCGGAATTGAATGGCGCACAACACTGGGGATCGGCGCTGGAGTATGGTCGCAAAGCCGGCGAGCGGGCGGCGGCATGACCCGACAGCCGGCGAGCCTGAATGCCGGTGAACCGAGCCCGTGCTTTGTTACGTGGTCCGGCCGCCGAGCGTTCGATACTTTCCCGAACGGTGCTCCATCTGCCATCGCAAGCTGGCGGCTGCGAGGAGCTTCTTCGCACGGCTAGGGTCCAACTGTGTAAGCCACGTGGGCGATGTGAAATAGTCGGCTTCTCCAATAAGTTCGCCCGCCTCAACGGGGTCCAGGGTTTTTTGCATCATGGTCCATCCCTCAAATGCCCGCTCGAGTATGGATTCCCTCGCGATTGATCTTATTTGGGTGTTCCTCTTGTCACTAAGGATTCTGCTGAAGACAGCATCAACCATTTCTGGCCGACCCTCGAGCACCTGCAAGAATGAGCCGCTGATATAGAGAAGCATGCCAGTGATTTCTTGTTTTGCATTCGCGATGCGTACCTGCTGCAACAAATCGGGAATCTCATGCTCGTGAAAGAATTCAGTCGACCGGCTAGCGTATATCAAGCTAATCAGAGACTTCATGGCGTTCCCCTTACCGTATCTCCCGGCGTGACAATACTGATTTCTCCACATTGCCTTCCAGCGAAATCGGAGACTTCTTAGACGTACGTCTCAATCGCAACAAAAAGGAAGGCGGACAGCGCGGCCCGGGTGACCCGGGCGCCGGCGAGCGCCCAAACACGGGATTCCGGCCTGGGAACTCGAGGCGATGTGCGGGTGATCTTCCGCGGCGGCGTCGGCAGCGGTATCGCAGTGTCCGAGATCGCGCTCGGATCGCCAGTCGATCTATGCTGTCAGCGAAACACGTCCGCCAGCAGATTTTGCATCTGCGTCCACGAACGGGCATCCGCTTTCGCATCGTATCTCGCGAACTCCGGGCGACCCAGCTTATCGGCATTGGGATTTGTAAAGGAGTGCACCACGCCCCCGTACAGTGTCATTTGCCAGTCGACGCCTCCCCCGCGCAACATCCCTTCGAAAGCGCTGCGATCCGCCGCCGGAATGCTCGGGTCATCCGCACCTAACAAGGCAAGAACTTTTGCCCGAATATGCTGTGCGTCTCCCGGCGAGGTCACGGTCAGTCCACTGTGAAACCCGACTGCTGCCTTGATATCAGCACCTGTGAGCGCGAGTTCGTAGGTGAGTGTCCCCCCAAAGCAGAAGCCAATGGCGGCGATACGCGATGGATCGACTTCTGGGCGAGCAACCAGGGCGGCAAGAGCGCTTACAGTTCGCGCACGAACCTTTGCGGCACTGGCGCGTATCGGCTGCAGTCGTGGAAGCACTGCGCTGAAATCGCGGATTACTTCCTGTTGACCGTAAAGGTCGCATGCCATCGCTGCATAACCGAACTCAGAGGCCAGCCTTTCCGCTCGCGCCTTCGCGTGCTCCCCCAGGCCACCGGCGTCCGGGAACACGAGTACCGCCGGTCGCGGCTCCGAAGCAGTCCATGCGAGATGCCCTATCATCTGAAGGCCATCGGCCTCGTACTCAACGTTCTGCGTTTTCATGTGCATTCCCATCTGACATCGGGACCCAAACACGGCGGCGGCGCCGCGGATTTCGCAACCGCCGGTCACACTGGCCCAATATACGCCACGCAGGACCTATGGGTCCAAAGTGGGAGGCACCGGAATTCCCTTTAGAAACTAAATGTTTCGGGTGACCGGTATACAGTGGGCGCCCTGGCACAGCCGAAATCTGGTGATATAGATTTGTAATGTCGACACATCGGCTGAGTGCTGGAGGCAATCTAGGATAAAATCTCAAGTGTGAATAAGATCCTGCGGGCTTTTCTCTTCATTAGCATCGCCATCGCCACGGCAATGGCTTTTGCACCTACTGCGATGGGGCAGAGGACGCATACTCCTTCGTCGACCGACACACCCATCGATCCCAAACAGCCGGCAGGCCAGAGCGCGCTTCGCCAGACAGTACAAGACCAGTGCGTCTTGAATTGGCAGAAAGACCATAATCCGGCGCCCTGCGAGCGCGTCTTTCTTGCCGATCCGAAGGATAGCGGCTCTGGATATGCCGTCATTGCGGCCCCGGGAGGCGGAGCACATTACTTGTTGGTTCCGACCAGGACGATGGCTGGAATTGAAAGCAGCGAACTACTCGATCCGGACGCGCCTAACTATTTCGCGGAGGCTTGGCGCGCGCGAGGGTTACTAGGCGCCTTTGTCGGCCACGACGTGCCGAGAGCTGCGGTGGGACTTGTCGTTGGCATCGCCCAGTCTCGCGCTCAAGATCAATTTAACATTCATATCGAATGCTTGCAGAAAGACGCTTTAGAGGCATTACGAGTATCGGCAGACAACTTCGTCGACGTTTGGTCGCCCATAACCATTGCGGGATCGACATATCAGGCGCGGCGAATCGTGGCAGACGGCTTGGACGCCTCGAATCTGTTCGAGTTGCTTGCGACTTTGAATCCGGATGCGCGGCATCACCTGGGTAAGTACACACTCATCGTTGCGGGCATGCAATTTAAGAGCGGACCTGGCTTTGTGGTGCTGACGGGAACCGGACCGAGCGGTGAGATTCTGCTAGATTCGACCTGCGCTGTCGCTGGTGGCGGCGGATGAGAATAGTTCAGCGTAACGGCTGACTTCTTACTCATCAGCGTACGCGGTCTTCGTCGTTGTATTGAAACTCTTCGGCGGCATCAGTGTTTTCGTTCTTCTCGCGCACCCGAGCTTCGTTCTCAATGGATCGCTCGCGGGCTGGGTCGTCGTCGTCATCGACAGTTCCGGTTGTCAGTGGTGGAATCGGGAAGTCGGTGGGCCATTTCTCCGCTACTTCCGGGCCGCTGTCTGCTTCTTGTTTGAATAATTTGCCCATGCCTTAGTGTAGCGCGATGCCATCGTGCCGTCTGTTCTGGAACGCACATGGCAGCGGGGTGGCGGGTCGATCCGTTTCAAGACAAGCGGTTCAATGGTGCGGACCTATAGGGGAAATAAAAATGGTCTCAAAGGTTCCTCGCAGATCTGGATGTGTGGCTCTGACGGCCGTGCTCATCGTCTCCGTGGCGTGGGCCGAAAGTCGCGGTTCGGCCGCGGACGAATCGGCGATCAGAGCGCTCATTCGAAGTATCGGAATTGACACGAAAGCAGGGCAATTTGCTGCCGATGCGGATTGGACGAACGCGTTTGGAAGGCGCCTGCACGGCCGGGATGCCATTTCGCAGTGGTTTGATGCGCTTGCCCAAAGTGCTGATTACGAGGCCGGCGCAGACGTGCCTGCGTCGCGCAAGATGGATGTTCGCTTTGTAAGGCCGGACGTGGCGGTCGTTTATGAATACATCGAACGTGTCGGGCAGATCGATCCTACTATCGGAAAAGCAATGCCGACGCGCAAAATTCACATTCAGTTCGTCCTATCCAAGGAAGGCGGAAAGTGGTTCATTCAAACCG
>Ga0207066_1165_pt1 | contig 16202 bp, 20 predicted proteins | sample Alteio_BWMinCont_24_FD_153490 | JGI IMG/M metagenome (GOLD analysis project Ga0207066, IMG submission 153490) | Enriched cells from forest soil in Barre Woods Harvard Forest LTER site, Petersham, Massachusetts, United States -... | ecosystem: Environmental > Terrestrial > Soil > Temperate forest >...
TGTGCGGAACATTTTGATCTCCTTTGCCGCATCTCAGTGTTGTACCAGCAAGCTGCTGGCCCATGCAAAAAACGTCCTGCGCATAACGGGATCGATGCAGCGGCTTAAGAGCCGCGGTCGAATGTTAGCAAGTGCCAAGGGGCAAGACGCGAAAGCCACGCTGCGTCGCTTCCTCTACGGAAAAGCCTTTATTTTGCGTCCGCGAAGTTTGGTTCATAAGCTGCACTAGAAGAGGCATGTTCAAATGTTCCTCTCCTACGCGCTTCGGGCGCATTTCGCGACTCACCGATCGCGTCTGTGCTTGGGCAAGAGCTGTTCTCGTCCTTTTTATGATTCAGCATCTGCCTGCGAGCAACCTTTTGGAAAGGTCGCAGTCACGGCCCGACAGTGTCGCTTTCGCTCGATACATCGCATCGCTCGAACAACCTGACCCTTTCACCGAAGGCGGGCCCGTCGCACTGCTGATCGAATCGTCTTTGCCACACCTCTATAAAGGTTCCGAGTTGCTAGCTGTCAGAAGGATGGGAGAAAACGAGCGAAGCGAATATGGCATTGTTGGGCTCGTAGGCGATGGCGCCGCCTTAGATGAGGTGACTATGCGATACTTCGCACTCCAGAAGGGGATCGAAAACCTGCCCCTATACTCTATCCAAATCTCGCCGGAAAACTACACATTTCGTCTTCGGGGTGAAGTGAAAACGGGCATCGGCAGTGCGTATGTGTATGACATTACGCCGAGGAAGCGTCGCCCTGGCCTGTTCAAAGGACAGATCTGGATCGAAGCTGGGACTGGCGCGGAGGTCTTGATTAGTGGCCGTCTCGAAGATGCGCCTTCGATAGGCAGCAGCGTTGATTTTGTACGCGAGACGAAGCTGGACGGACCGGGCTATGCACGAGTAACTCACTTGAGCTTTACAGTCCCTCTATTGGGACGCAGTGAGTTGGTTGTCACAGAGCGTCCACTGGGTAATCAGGATTATATTCAAATGCCTCAAGGATCACCGAAGCACGAATCGAGCACGCTCAATCTACCTAGTGCAGGGTTACGACAAGATTGTGACTAGAAAGAACCCTGTGGTTCGCCAGTAATCCATCCGGCTAGGCTGCGACACGTTCACAGCGATGGTGAACGCCTCCGAGTTCGGCTATTCGATGATCGCGCCACGCTTAATCTGGCGCTCAATCGGACATTGCTTTTCGAGCGAACGGCGAGCACGCGATCGGTGGTAGTAGTGAAAGTGGGCCGCCAACGTCCTCTTCAAATGACGGGCGTTCAGCACAATAGAGTGATTCAAACACTCCCGTCGTATCGATCCGATTAGGCGCTCCGCGTACGCATTCTGCCAAGGGCTATGCGGCACCGTAAGCACCTCCTCGATGCTCAAGGACTGCAGCCGCTGACCGACTTCATTTCCATACACCGCATTTCGGTCTCGGATCGGATATTTTGGCGTTTCCCGATCAACGAACACCTCAACAATCTGCTGGCAACCCATGCGGATGTGGGGTGGTCGGTCCTATTGGAGTTGAGCACTTTCCGGCGGCGATGCTCCAGCACAAGGAATACGAACAACACTCTCAGCTGGATCGTCGGAACAGTGAAGAAATTAACCGATACGATTTGACCCAACGTGTTTCGAGGAACTTTTCGGCGGCGGATCGAGAGATACCGGAATTCCGTCCGGGAATGCCGGGCTTTCAGTAGTCCGGATCCGCTCTTCGTGGACGCGTGTTACGGGACCGACTGTACCAACCCCTTCGCGCCGCCACCCAACGCCGGCAGATACCAACCCACGAGCCGTTGAAAACGCGATCGAATCATCAGTCAAGTGCCACAATTCGCGGCAGCTGACCATCAGCTTGGCACACGAAGCGTACGTAAACGACTAAAGACGAAACATCGTTTCCTGGTCTTGTGCGTGCCTGTCCTTAGGTAGAGAGGAGATTGACACGAACTTTATGACACAGAAATGGAGATTCGCCTTAATGGCCTCACTGCTGGCCGCTTGGTTCACGCCTACTACGAGAGCAGATGAGTGGGACAAGCTGACGACTTTGACGTTCAACGAACCGGTGGAAATCCCCGGGCAGGTTCTTCCTGCGGGAGCGTATGTTTTCAGGCTGCTGGACAGTCCGTCTGATCGCAACATTGTTCAGATATTCACAGAGGATCAGAAACACCTGCTTGCAACAATCCTCGCGATATCGGACTACCGTCTCGATCCGACAGACAAGACCGTAGTGACGTTCGAAGAGCGCGCGGCGGGTTTGCCGCAAGCGATCCATACCTGGTTCTACCCCGGCGACAACTCTGGGTTTGAATTCGTCTACCCGAAGGCTGAACCGCAGATCGTAGCTAAAGCTGCGGAACCGGCGCCTGCTCCCGAACCACCAGCGCCGCAGACAGCGTCTGAACAACCGGTTGTCGAACAGCCCGCTCTGGAACAGTCTAAGGAAGAAACCGAGGCAGTGCGCGAAGAAGAAGTAATCATTGCGGAGGCCGCTCCACCGCCAGCCGACAACGCTCCGCCGGTTGAGCTTCCAAAAACTGCAGGCAACTTCGCGATGATTCCTCTGCTCGGTATCGTGCTGCTGTCCGCTGGCTTCACCGCGTTTCGATTTACAACGAAGCAGAGCTGAACGGGTCGCTTCGATGCGGAAGAAGCTGCTCTTGTTTTTCGAGTGCGTCCTCATGGCCGGGGGCGCGCTCGCTCTTGGCGTTTACGGGTATCTCCAGTTGGAGATGCTCCGCGTGCAAAGAGCGGCGGGTCGAATCCTCGATGAGCAAAAGACACGTCATGCGGAATCGATACATACTCGATCGGTTCCGCATGCAGTTGTTATCGTTCCTCCTCGCCCTGAAGAGCCTATTGGGCGTATCGAGATTCCTCGCCTTAGCGTTTCCATGATGGTTCTCGAAGGCACGGGTACCAAGACTCTTCGAGTGGCGGCCGGGCACATTCCCGGGACGGCTCTTCCGGGGGCCGCAGGAAATGTCGGCATCGCGGCTCATCGTGATACGTTCTTCCGCCCACTACGGCACGTGCGGCCGAAGGACACGATCGTCCTGACGACTTCCTATGGTAGGTTCCGCTACATTGTAGATGCAGTCGAGATCGTTGGTCCAACTGACGTGCAGGTTCTGCACCGCACGTCTAATCCTGAGTTGACGCTAGTAACCTGCTATCCGTTCTTTTACGTGGGATCCGCCCCTAAGCGATTTGTTGTCCATGCGCGGCAGCAAGTCTAGAGTATGGCCGGCGCGACGCGCGAAGCGAGCAGTCTAAGTCAGGCGTTCCAAGCACGAGAATCATAAAAACCATCGGAGATATCGAACGCAGTTTCATTTAGCGCGAACCGATCTTGTTAGGAACGATCTCTGAGCTGACTGAGCCGACGTGGTCGAATGCTTCGATCCAACGCTCGGTTGGACTGCGGTTCTCCGCGTATCCGCTTGCGAGGTAGTTCTGTATTTGCATTCATCGGCTTCTTTATGGCCCTGCACGACGAGAACCCGGGCGGAGAGCAGATAGACGCCCGGACCGTCCTTCTCCGGCTCAATCGAGACAGCGTAGCGCCTCCTCAGCATAGTGTCGCTCCTCGAACAGCGCGATCCCGAGCATTGTGTGAGCAGTTTCCATGGACGGTTCGAGCCACTCTTTCACTTCAGATTCACCACAATAAGCGCGCGCAGTGCGTGGGGATATCGATGAGCACATACTGGCACCTTCACCATGTGGTCGGGTCAGCCTTGGCCCACCTCCTCGTGATGGGAGAATTCAAGGAGCAGGCGCACCAACCGTAATCCTCACGCAGACATTGCTTGGGTTGGCCGGTTTCTTCCTTTTGGCATGGCGACCGCCGATTGCTCCCATCGAGCGGCCGGTTCCCAAAAGCTTCTTTTCTGACTCTATCCGCCAAGGAGAGGTCCTAGTGGCAGAGGGAGATTGTATGTCATGCCACAGGGTCCGGCGGACAGGCTTTTCAGGCGTGTACGGAGTAAACATGCCGTTTGGGGTGATTTGTGGAGCTAATTCGAAGCCACGCGTCGTTCTGGGAATCTGTAACTTACAGATTCTTGGTTGCTGGCGTTGCCGCATTTTTCATCGGCCGTCGCGTACTACCCAAAATCGACCAAAAAACATCGCGACTGCCAGCACGGTGCATTGGGCATCGTCATGCTCTTGAGAACTCGCTCGCGCAAACCGAGGTTTCTGGTCCCTTGGCATCCCCGTCCCTTCATATGTTGTTGATTGTTATGCCCGCCATGTGGAGCTTCAGGACGAATATGTGGCGAACACGCGCGGCAAGTGATGAAGGGTTGATGAAACGTGGCCCAAAAAGGGCACCTTTGACCGCTTTCCTGAAAAACCGCGACCGCGCCAGAGTGCTCCCTTACGGCTGTAATTGAGCCGCGACGCATGCTACGCACGGACAGCATCAATATCCGGACAGAACCGGGTAATGGAAGGGTGGCCAACCATTCGGAAACATTCGCGCCACCCACTTCAAAAAGCGTTTTAAACTCGGCAGCGGCGAGACTAAACAGAGTGCAGAAACTTTAAGAGGTTCTCGAATTAGAACGCTTGGTCGTCCCACATACAAAAAAGATGACTACCTTGCTGGCAAATGAACGAGCTGGCGTTGGGCATAGGTGTCGCCATTTTCTTCATGTCTTCAGGTTCCATCTCGTCATATTTCGCGCCAATCGTTAGCGCGCGGGTATTCATCTCATGCAGGCGTCCCAGCGTTCCCAGTCCTTTAAGTTGCCGGTCACCAGGAATTCGCTCTTGCCCTGCATTTGGACGTAGATTTTCTGGTTCGAGTGGCGAGTTTCGAAGTTGTGCGAGCATGAAATTTCATGTAAATTCTAGGTATGGCCCTCGACCTGGGAAACATCCACTCTCTCAGCGACTTCCAGCGCAATGCCAAGCAGCACATCCGCAAGCTGAAGCGTTCCGGCAAGCCCGCCATTCTGACTGTGAACGGTCAGGCTGAGGTCGTGGTTCAGAGCGCCGAAGCCTACCAGAAGCTGCTCGACGACCGGGTGCTGTTGGAGAGCATTCGAGGCATCGGTCGCGGCCTCGAACAAGCCAAACGGGGTGAGGGCCGGCAGATGCGAGAGTTCCTCGAAGAACTCGCTAAAGAACACGGAATCTCGGTCAAGTGAAATTCCGGGTCATCGTCACCCCGGAAGCACAAGACGGCATCCGCAAGGCATTCGACTACATCCGGGAACGTTCGCCGCTCAACGCAGCACGATGGCTGCGAGGATTATACAAGCAGATCGACACCCTGGAGCGCTTTCCGCGACGATGCGGAATAGCGCGTGAAAACGAATATCTGGAAGAAGAGCTCCACCAGCTTGTTTTCAAGTCACACCGCATTGTTTTCCACATCGACAGGCCTCAAAGGGCCGTCTACGTCCTCTACGTGCGCCACGCAAAACGGCGTGCTGTCGGCGAGCAGATTGACGAAGGTGGACTCTGATGGAGCCCGCCGCCTGTTAGCACTGCGCGTTTTCACACCATGGGAACTCTTGGCATCCAGACGCTTAGAATCTCCAGGCCACGATGCGCAGCCCCATCGTCACGAGATTTTTCACGCCGCATTCTAAGCAACGGATAATCCAGTCACCCGCTTCTGGTTCGGGCATGGGGATCAGCTCGGCACGACAACGCAGACAGATCATGGCACGTTTTGAATTCTCTTTCACAGGATCATAGGAATTTGTCATAAAGTAGCGCAATCCTTTCTTTCCAAACGCTGGAGTGAACCCTAACAAAGCCTTATGCATCGAAATTAGACCGATAGAACAAGCGGCCGACAACCCAGGTGTTCTCCTCCGCCGACTCGTAAAAGGTGCAATTCGGGTACTTGACTTCTATACGCCAGTAATAGTATAAGTTGTTAGTGGCTATTACAAGCCGCGCAACCTAAAAAGGAGGACCACCATGGACTTTTCCAGCTCTGCGTCAGACTTCCCCGCGAAGTCGCCCACACTGGACAGCATTCACCGCGCCGCCATAGACCTCGTCGGAGGAGAACTCCTACAAGGGTCGGGTTTCGAGGACGAGAAGCCTGACTCGGACTTCGAATTTGACTGGAGTCTACCAACGGATCGATCCACAGGAGGAATCCAATGACACCACGAACGCAAGAAAACGCGGAAGCACTTCGAACCGTAGTAAACCAAGCAAAGCGGGACCTGCGGCAGGAAGTCACCGACCAAATCGTGGAAATGCTCCACAGCGGTACCGCTCCCTGGCAGAAGCCGTGGAAAGCCGGTTCACTGGGCATGCCTTTCAACCCCACCACCGAAAACGCGTACCGCGGCGGTAATGCGATACACCTCATGGCGACCGGACTCCAGCAAGGATACGAAGACCCTCGCTGGCTGACTTACAAGCAAGCCGTACAGAACGGTTGGCAGGTTCGCAAGGGAGAAAAAGGCACGCACATTGAGTATTGGGAATACCCATCGCCCAAAGCGGCCGAGGTGGATACTACCGATCGCCCGGCTGACAAACCACGCGATAAAGACCAACGCCCGATTCACCGGGTCTACACCGTCTTCAACGGCCAGCAAATCGACGGTATCCCCGCCTATCAGCCCAAACAACATCCGGAATGGGAGGTCGTTCAAGGAGCCGAGCAAATCCTACAGAATTCGGGCGCAACGGTTCGGCATGACCGGGATGATCGCGCTTTTTACGATCGCCTGAACGACCGCATCCACCTTCCACCCAAAGCCGCATTCCAGAGCCCGGCCGACTATTACGGGACCGCGCTCCATGAACTAGGGCATTGGAGCGGGCACCCAGAGCGATTGGCCCGCCAGACGCTAACCGAGAGCTACCGGTTTGGAGACACGAACTATGCCAAGGAAGAGCTCAGGGCTGAGCTAACGAGCGTGTTCTTGGCGGCCGAACGCGGCATACCGCACAATACGGCGCGTCACGCCGCTTATGTCGACTCCTGGGTCAAAGCTCTCAAGGACGACAAAAATGAGATCTTCCGGGCTGCGAGAGACGCCAACCGGGCCGCCGACTTTCTGCTCGCGCTCGAACGTGAGAAATCGGTCGGCAAAGCGCTCGAGGCGGTCGGTGCGCAGCGGGACGGCATGGATCGTCCCGTTGCTGTTGGTCAGCAAGAACGCACGGCCTCGCAGCGGGCTTCCAAGCAGCGCAGTCGCTCCTCCGACGCGGCTTCCAACGATCCGTCCTTGGCTGATGCGAAGGCGCTTAGCGTTCGGGCTCTCGGCGAGCAAGTGCGATTCTACAACGCGCGAGTGGACAGCGGCGTCTACCGCGGTGAGATTATCGGTGAAACCCAGAATCATGTGGTTCAAAAATTGACCAAAGAATCCACAGTGGCCCATCTCAAACAGCTCCTCGGCGCCATTCCTGGTGCCGGTGAGAACGTGGTTGTGCGCTACTCGAATGGCAAGGTTCTTGACGTCAGCCCATTCGAGCCCAAAGCCCGCGCCAAAGAAGTGGCGCGATGAACCAGCCGCAACTCTACCGCAGGCCGCTCGATCCAGGTGGCTATATCGGCGGTTACAACTGGGGGCCCGCGCTTACCGGCGCGGGTCTCCTGACTTTGTGCAATGTCGTGGCGACCCAGTTTATCGCCTCTCGCTTCGCCTATCAGCCTGCTCTCGGTCGCCCGCTGTTGCGCTTCTCGAGCATTGCCCTCTACTCGCCGTTCGATTGGGTAAGTTGGCTCTGGCGCTACGGCAGCGAAGCGGACCCGGCTGTGCGGTTGCCGCTTCTTTATGGAGCCGCTCTGGTGGTCCTCGGCAGCATCGCGACCATAGGCGCGTTTGCAGTTCTCAATCTGCAGCGAACGAAACGGCTTTCCCAGAATGCCGAAGATCTCCACGGCTCCGCGCGCTGGGCCAGCCGCGACGACGTGAAAGCCACAGGTCTGCTGGATGTCCGCCACGGCGTTTACGTCGGCGGTTGGTGTGACAGTCGCCTAAAACGGCTGCACTACTTGCGTCACAACGGTCCCGAACATATCCTTGCCTTTGCTCCGACTCGCACAGGCAAAGGCGTCGGTCTCGTCATCCCGACCTTGCTGGCCTGGAGCGAAAGCGCGGTCGTGTACGACATCAAAGGTGAAAATTGGGCTAAGACCGCAGGTTACCGCGAGGATCAGGGCCATCTGTGCTTCAAGTTCTCCCCGGTGGAGCAGTACACTTCGCGCTTCAACCCTTTAGCCGAGATTCGTCTTGGCACACCACGCGACGTCTCGGACGCCCAAAACGTAGCGGACATGATCGTCCGCACTGGCGAAGACTCTCCCCAAGAGCGCTATTGGCAGGATGCCGCCGCCTCGATCACAACCGGCATGATCCTGCACGTCTGCTACGCCGCGGCGGCCGAAGGACGGATCGCCAGTCTAGGCGATCTCTCCGGGGTATTCACGCGGCCGGGCTCTGGTTTCCGCGATACGCTCAATGAGCTTCTCAGCTATCCGCACGATCCCGAATACGTATACGGCTGGCACACCCAGGCGAACGATGTAACCGCGACGCACCCGGTCGTGCGCGAAAAAGTCCAAGAGATGCTCGACAAGGAGGACAAAGATTTCAGCGGGGTCTTGTCGACCGCCAAGACGGCTTTGGCGCTATACAGCGACCCGCTCGTCGCACAGAATACCTCAGCCAGCGATTTCACGATCCAGGACCTGGTCAACAACGAGCATCCGGTGTCGCTTTATCTGGTTGTGCCGCCTTCCGACAAGATTCGCCTGCGGCCGTTGATCCGGCTGATCTTCACCATGATCGTGAACCGGTTGACCGAACGCATGGCCTTTGATGGCAGCGATCAAAAACATAACAAACACCGCCTGCTGTTTCTCATTGACGAGTTTCCTTCGTTGCACCGCATGGAGCTGTTCGCGGATGCGCTCAGCTATATGGCCGGTTATGGCCTCAAGGCCTACCTGATCACTCAAGATATCCGGCAAATTGTGGATCAGTATGGCCCAAATGAATCGATCGTTTCAAACTGCCATGTTCGCGTCGCCTATGCGCCCAACCAGTACGATACGGCGGAACTGCTGTCGAAGATGACCGGCAGCACCACGGTCCAGAAGGCCACCTTCAACTTCTCTGGTTCGCGCCTGTCTCCGGTGATGAACCACGTCAACGCGAGCGTGGACCAAATCGAAAGGCCGCTCATGACACCGGACGAAGTCATGCGCCTGCGACCGGCCAAAAAAGAAGGGCATGGCTCCAACGAGCAGATCACCGCCCCAGGCGACATGCTGATCTTCGTGGCCGGCCACTACCCCATTTACGGCACGCAAATTCTGTACTTCACGGACCCCATATTACGCGCCCGTGCAGCCGTTGCTCCGCCGCTCAAATTCGTTTCGCTCATCAACAGCAAGGCCGTGCCCCAGCTGCGTCTGGATAGGACGCACCACGTGATCAGCCATCCCGAACTGCAGAATGCGCCAGATGATTCGTCCGCTGATGGGGTAGGTTCCAGCCCCATGGAGCAGGAGTTCACCGCGGAGCTTTCTAGATCAACATCTCCTGCCCGAAGCACCCCGGAACAGGTACGACTGAATCGGTTGCCGGTTCCAGAAGCTTATTTTGAAGATCCGGAGTTGACCCACGATTCCCGAAACACAACGCAAATCGAAAAGGAGCTTGACTAACATGCAAAAGAATCAAATAGAAATTGCCGGCTATCTCGCCGCCAAACCCACCCGGCGCGTATTGCCCTCTGGCACTAACGTAGCGAATGCACGGTTGGCCGAAGGCTATCGCTTTACCGATAAGCAAACCAAGAAAGTCCGGGAACATACGAATTGGCACAACCTGGTCTTTTACGGGACGCTTGCCGATATCGCGGCCACCTACGAAAAGGGCGACAACGTGTGTGTGGAAGGAAGCCTTCAGACCCGCCAATTCACACCAAAAGATGGCAGCCAGCGCACGGTGTATGAACTGATCGTGAAGACCTGCCATTTGGTGGAAGTCCCCCACAACGGTCACGAACCGCCGGCGGCTAATGAACCCGCAGTGGAGCACGATTTGGCCGCCGAACAGACGGGTTCCGGAGTGATTGGGAATGCGGATGAATGGCCGGCTTAATGGATGCGCTCTCCGCATCTTTCTCGCAGGCTCAGTGTTGACAGGGTCTACTGCAATACTGTTCGCCTCACTCGGGGTGCGCATCAACACGACTGATTCGGTTCCCCAGGGCCTCTATCTCGTCACAAAGGACGGCAACGCACCGCTCGTGGAATTTTGTCCACAGGGTATCGTTTCCACGCTATCCATAGTGCGCGGTTACCGCCCGGCGGGAATTTGCGCCGACGGCGCCGCGCCTCTCCTGAAACCGGTGATCGCGCATTCTGGCGACATGGTCGCCCTAACCATTGACGGCATTCGGGTGAACGGAATGTTGTTGCCGAACACCGCGCCTCAGCCTGCCGACGGCGCAGGAAGAACATTGGCGGCTTGGCCCTCGGGACAGTACACCGTCGCCCCTCAGAGCATTTGGGTGGCTTCCAATCACCCCAATAGCTTTGACAGCCGCTACTTTGGACCGATCCCCGCGGCCCTTATTCGTCACCGCCTGAAACCCCTATGGGTACTTGGATCGCGGAATATCGCACCGTAGCCAGCAGCCTGGCAGCAGCGATTGCCGGATCCCTCGCCTGGAGCGGCCATATTGCCGCTTTACCGCTGAGCTTCGGTTTCCTGATTCTTGCCCTCCTCCAAGCAGATCGCTGGGCGACTTCAAGCGTTGCACTGGCCTATTACGCCTCATCCACGTGGCCGCTCGTGCCCGGCGCCAAGAGCTTTTTTGGCGCACATTTTTCATTGCTGGGCGGCACGGTTCTTTGGGTCGGCGGGTCTGTGCTACTCGCGATGCCGTGGGCGTTGTTTCACTTCCGGCGCTGGCCAGCTCGCTTCCTCTCCGTGCCGCTTGCGCTCGTAGCTACGAGCGTTCCACCACTTGGATTGATTGGCTGGGCATCGCCTTTAACGAGCGCAGGCATTCTCTTTCCTGGAACTCGTTGGGCCGGAATCCTTGGCATACTTTTCTTGCCGGCTCTGATTGTCCGCTTTCCGCGCTGGGGAACCTTAGTCACCGGATTGCTGATTGCTTGTACGAACTGGGTCTATCCTGGCGATCCGGCGCCGCCAACAAGCTGGGAAGCGGTGGACACGAAATTTGGGCGCAGTGAATTGGAGCTGGCGGACCCGTTTCGTGAATTCCAGCATGCTCAGTGGATCGAGCAACGGGCCTTGAACTCGCGCGCCAAGGTCATTGTCTTTCCGGAGACGATCGTGCCCCGTTGGAACGATGGTACGGAGGCGTTTTGGGGACCAACTCTAGCCAACTTGGCCGTGCAAGGCAAGACGATCATTTTTGGCACAACGGTCCCGGTTGTGGCGAGCGCGAAGCGCCTCAACAGCATCATGGTCCGGGGCGCCAACGTGCCCGCGTCGTTCTTTCAGCGCATTCCCCCGCCCATTTCCATGTGGAAACCCTTTAGCCGGTCCGGATTTCCTTTACGACTCACCGGCCAGGGGAGCATCCCCGTGGCCGGGGAGAGACCAGCGGTTTTGATTTGCTACGAGTTGCTTCTCACTTGGCCGGTCCTCAGCGCGAGCTGGGAGCATCCCACGATTCTGGTCGGTGTAGCAAACGATTATTGGGCAAGTCAGACGCGGATTCCCGCCGTCCAGCGTGCCGCGTTGGACGCATGGGCACGGCTGTTTTCGCTGCCGGGATTGCTGGCAGTGAACACGTGATCAACTTCGTCTGCAGCTCTTGCTATCGAGTGTGTGTTTGTGTCTAGAGGCCAAGGCCTCAAAGAGAATGTGGACTGAATGTGCGCAAGGCTCAAGCTTGGGAGGGAACATGGATTTGCGCTCGAAGACCCGAACGCTTCAGTGAGTGAGTTCGAGCTTCGGCAAGGGGACGCGCGAGAGGTATTGCGGACGCTGCCGGAGGAAAGCATTCACTGCTCGATCACCAGTCCGCCCTACTGGGGCTTGAGAGATTATGGGGTGTCAGACTACAACGGTAAGTGGCAACAGGCGATTCCACAAGCCAACGGCCGGCGGATCCTGGCGAATGTTCGCGCTCGCCGTCGATCCGGAGAGGCTCATGATTATCCTTTTCCGCCGCCAAGGACCCTGGCCTGGCGGCCGACCTGCACCCATGGCCACCATCCTGTCCCTTGCGTCGTGCTGGACCCTTCTGCGGCAGCGGTACGAGCGGCGTGATGGCCCTGCGGCTCGGACGGCGCGTGATCGGAATTGAACTGAATCCAGAATATGTGAAGATGGCCCGATGCCGCATCAGAGAGAAAGCGCCGTTGCACTGTTGAAATCGCGGATCGCGATACTGAATGCCGCTCGGTCAGGCCATTCCAGAGGCCGCAAATGTTATTTAATGTCGTAAGTCATTAGGATTACCCGAGGTGCTTATTCCCTGACTGGAATGCGAAGAACCTTTACGCTACAGCCGCCGAACCCAGCGGTGACATCAACGGGTTTGAGTCCCGCTGGCGATTTGCTGCCGGAGGAATTTGATCACCTTATGGGAGATCAGGTTGTGACCCGTAAAGATCTCGCATTTACGCATTCCATGTTTGTCCAGTGCTTCCTTCCAATCCGTGCGTTGCCGGCACACAATAACCAGCACTGGCACGTCACCCACGGGAGCGCCAGCATAGCGATTGAAGCCGGGCGCCTCGCCGATCCCAGAATCCCTGGAAACTGGGAAGCACAGGAGGTCCCAACTGGTCCCAAGGCGAGGCTGCTCTTCGCCTACATCAACGATTTCGCCATCCGCCGCAACACGCCCGTCATCGATCTCGCCAGGAGTCTTCGCAGCTTTATGGAAACCAACCAAGTACCTATCGGTGGCCCAAACGGTCATGAACTTACAAAACAACTGAAGAACATCGCGGCCGCGCACATTCTTTTTGGGAGCTGGGGTGACGACAGAGTGCGTACTCGGGCGGCGCGAGTCGCTTCTGGCATCGATTTTTGGATCGACCATGATCCCAAGCAGTCCACACTTTGGGAACCGGAGATGCAGCTTGCGCCGGAATACTTTGAGGCGCTTCGAGAGCATCGAGTTCCGCTCTATTTTCCCGCCTTGGTCAAGCTCCAGTCGAATCCGCGCGCCATGGATGTATTCTGCTGGCTGGTGTACCGGATGAGATCTGTCAGATTCGCGGTCAAGATTCGTTACGCCGCACTGCATCCCGTCTTTGGCAGGACCATCAAACTCTTGAAGCACTTCAAAATTGAGTTCCGTAAGGCGCTGATCGCTGCGCACCGGTTCTACCCAGAAGCACGGGTGGAGCCCCAAAGCGATTACCTGATCTTGTACCCTTCGCGCCCTCTCATACCAGCGGACGCGCCAAACCGGCGGTTGTAGATAACCTTGTGAATTCAATGTGTTTTGCTGTGATAGTTCCCGACCGGCCCCCAGGACGAGCAGGCGTGATACTTTCCGACCGTACCTGTGATACTTCCCGACCGAACATGGCCAGAAGGATTGCTATTCAACGATTTTGCGATGGCTGAGACGTTCTCTTCAGATACTGACAGATAGTGGTGTCGGTGGAAATGTGGACAACGCAATTAACTGCAATTGACCGCGAAACGCACAAGGCGCTAGAAAAAGACGGCTCAGACGAATTGACCGTGAGCTGGATCACAAATCAGTCCGCAACGCTCGGGATTGTTTGGCAATTAGGAATGGATCACCTCATTGCCCACGGGCGCGTCGTTCCTCGCCGCCTTATGCTGGAAAGCAATGGATCCCAGAACACGCGAACAGAACAGGTCCTCTCAGACTGTGTGTTCGGTGAGCCGTCGATGTTTGTATATTTCGAATGGCGGGAACGAAATCACCTTTTTTGGGAACGCCGAGATTGATTGGAATTAGACTATATCTCACCGCCCAATCCGGTTGTTCAAGGAGAACAAATGGCTTATCCGATAGAAGATTCTGAACGCGCTTTGGAATGGTACCGTACGCAAGGAGAATTTTACGAGGCAATGACAAAAGCTATGTTGCACGAGGCCGGTATCGGTATCGGGATGAGTGTGTTGGACGTTGGTTGTGGCGCGGGCGATGTATCCACCATTGTTGCGAAAATGGTTGGTCCGAAAGGGAGAGTCCTGGGGATCGACCGTGATGACCGTGCTGTCCGGTCCGCGCGAGCTCGAGCATCAATGCTAAGACTTCGGAACGTCGAGTTCCTACAAGCGGATGCGCGACAACCTTCGTTTCCTGATAGTTTCGACGCAGTGGTTGGCCGATTCGTACTGATGTATTTGGAAGACCCCGCGACAGCAGTTGGCCGTCTCAAGTGTTGTGTCAGGCCGAACGGTTTCCTGGCTTTCCTCGAACCCGACTATTCCGGTGCGCGATCGTTGGAGCATCTTCCACTTTTCCAGGATGTGCAATCAAAGATCGAACTCGTGTTACAGCTGAGCGGTGCGGATACCCGAATGGGTCTCAAATTACAGAAGGTATTTATCGAAGCTGGCTTGCCGCGACCTGAGTTAAGATGCGCTGCCGCCATTGGCGGGGGACCTGATTTCGCGGGTTACAAAGTCGCCGCCGGTTTTGTTGGGCTGTTACTTCCCATTATGGAGAAGTTTGGCGTGGCCAAAGCTGCCGACGTGGACGTTGAGACGCTTGCGGGGCGGTTGCGTGCTGAAGTGGTCGAGTCGGGTGGCGTGATTGTGTTTCCGTCAGTGGTCGCGGCTTATTCGCGCGTTACCTAGTCGTACAGAGGCATTTTTCTAATCGCTCGTATACACTCGCCGTATGCTGCGGATCTGCTTGCTCGGCTGTTTTGAGATCTTTCGGGACCAGGTTAGGCTTCATCTAAGCCGAACCGAGTCCCGCCTTCTCGCGTTTCTATGTGTACATTGCGACGAGGAGATTTCTCGCCCAGAACTATCATCAATATTACATATTGGAGATTTGGATCATACACTGCACAATATTCGGAAAAAGGTGCATCCTTATGGGACGGCATTGCTCCCGCCATCGCAGCCCCCACTGCCATTGACACGGCCCGCGTCCGTTGAAGTCGACCTCTCATTGATTAGGGGGTATCTCGCTGAGCACCCGGAAGCTGATTCGTTGCAATCGACGGAGAACTTCTTGAAAGCCGCAATGCTATTTAAGCCCTTGCTAGAGAACTGGCCGGATATCGACGAAGATCCATGGATCTCGACAGCCCGACAGGACCTCGAAGAAGACTTTTGGTCCCAATTTAGTGAGATCAAATCAGACAGCCTCGCCAGGAGTATTCGCGTACACGCGATCATCGGGCCGTTAGTTGCAGCCCTTGTTCGGCATAGTCAACAGGACCCAACCCCCGCCCTGCCGAAGCCCGATCTTGCCTTACGGACTCTTCTCGAAGCTCTAGGGAAACAACGTCGATTCGGGCTCATCAATCGCGCCAGAAATGAGGTTATTGCCGGCTTGCACCGGATCCGAAAAAAACCCGGCAAAACCACTGCCGCGCTTTTAAGGACATTGGAGCGGGCACAGCGTAGCACCACTCCGGTAGGCTCGGCGATTGATACACGACATCTCAAGCCCCGCGAGAAAGAGGTCGACGAAATTATCGAGCTCATAGCGGACAATCGCGTCACGACCATTACTGGTGAACTCGGTATCGGAAAAACTAGCCTAGCAAAACAAATCGGTGAAAAACTCTCTGGCGAGTTTCGCCATGGTGTTTGGCTCGTCGGACTGGAAGACTACGTTCCCGAACCAAGAGACGCCACGGCCGTTGCGAAGATGGTCGGCGAAACTCTGAATCTCCAGCTCGGCAAAGACGCCGTCCGACTGATTGTAAATTATCTCCATGCATGGCAGGACCGTACCCTTCTGATTCTCGACGGTTGTGAAGCTATATTGGGAGCTACGGAATCATTCGTCTCGGCACTCGAATCCTGTCCACATGTGAAGATCTTGATCACGTCCAGACAGCCGACCAACACCAGCGGAGAAAACCCTAAGGAGCTGGCCCAGCTTGACTTGCCCCAAGAGCCCTTTTCAGGGACCTGGGAAGATCTATTGCGGTACACGTGTGTTCAAATTTTCATGTCTGAAGCAGAGCGCTGCGGCATGAGGCAACCGCAGAACCAAGAGGTAGCTCAAAAGATTGTTGGAATCTGC
>Ga0207066_1135_pt1 | contig 16190 bp, 22 predicted proteins | sample Alteio_BWMinCont_24_FD_153490 | JGI IMG/M metagenome (GOLD analysis project Ga0207066, IMG submission 153490) | Enriched cells from forest soil in Barre Woods Harvard Forest LTER site, Petersham, Massachusetts, United States -... | ecosystem: Environmental > Terrestrial > Soil > Temperate forest >...
TTTCGTCACGCCGACCATCGCCAAGAATCTCGATCAGGCGCGCGGCTTCGGCCTGCACCTGACCCTCGCCAATCAATTTCCCCGTCAGATTCTCCACACGGGCGCGCATGGGGAACAGGTGTATGACTCGGTGATGATGAATGCCCGTAACAAAGTCGTTTTTGAAACACGAGGTGAGGAGAATTTACGTCCGCTCGCTTTCGACCTTTTCATGGGCGCGATGAATCCCGACGAGATCAAACTCAAGCTCGATTCAACGAAAGTCATGGGATATCGAGAGGAGATGAAAGAGGTTCGTGGCGAGAGCAAATCGTCAGGAAGAGGCTACGGAATGCAGACAGGTCATGCGTCCGGTGCAGGCATTGGCGGTACAGAAGCGTTTTATGGGAGCGGCTTAGGCATTAATCCATACTCATCAAGCGAATCGGCGAGTGACTTTTCCTCTGATTCGGAAAGCAGCAGCGAGTCATGGTCTGAAAGCACGACGCAGTCGAAAAGCATCGTGCCCACGTCTGTCCCCGTATTCGGCAAAGAATTGTCGCACGTCCAATTTCGCTCACTTGATGAACAAATTTTCCGCTCGATGGCGGTACTCTTTGACCAAGAGCAGCGTCAGGGCGTTGCTCGGCTCGTCGGCATGAAAGTTCCGGCGTCGATTCACACGCCAAACGTCGAGAAGATGCCGGGGAGCGACGAGCGAACGAAGCAATACCTCAAGGGCTGCTATGAAAAACTTCCGTTTGCGGTGGAGGGTGCGGAAGCGAAAAAGCATCTTGCCGACCGAGAAGAAAACTTCGCCAAATCTTTGATCAAAGAAGCGGCGGATGCAGCTATTGCTACGAAGCGGCGGTTACGATAATTACGCTATACTTCTAGCGTATGCGTACATTGAAAAAGCCGACTGACTCAATCAGCATTCAAGACCGCGACTTGGCTCTGCTGAAGGGGTTGTTTGAGTCCCGCGTGATGACTGCCGAGCACGTCGCGGCGCTCTATTTCGAGGGAAGAAGGGAAGCCGCAAAGAAACGTCTTCAAAAACTCAAAGCCGCTGGGCACATCAGCGAACGGAAGCGCCGCGTCAACGAGCCAGCCGTTCTGTTTCTCGCGCGAGAAGGGCTGAATCTTCTACGCGGGCACGACACGCTCGCCGAGTATCCGTACCTTGGCCTGCCCGCGCTCGACAAACGCTCCCGCGTAAGCGACATCACGCTTCGCCATGAGCTTGAAATCATGGACGTAAAGGCAGCTTTTCATACGGCGATGAGAAAGGTCGATGGTTTTTCCATTGCCGAATTCAGCACGTGGCCCCTGCTCTACCAGTTTGAAGCCGTCCGCCACGATCATGGAGAGGTCGTTGTGAAGCCGGACGGCTTCCTCCGCATCCATGAGAAAGAGGCAGACGACGGCCTCTCTGAGCATACCTTCTTCCTTGAGGTAGATCGCTCAAGCGAAACCCTCGACACGCTCGCTTCCAAGGCGACCTGCTACCTCGACTATTACAAATCGGGCGGGTTTGCCGCGAGGAATGGCGCAGCTCGCTCGGCATACAAGGACTATCCCTTCCGCGTGCTCATGGTGTTCAAGACCGCCGAGCGCCGGAACAACACGGCAGAGCGACTACTTCAAAACACGCCACCGATTTTCACCCAAGTATGCCTCTCGACGCTTGAGGAGGTGAAACGAGACCCGTTCGGCGCAATTTGGATTCGCCCGCTCGACTACCGCGAAGCAGTGAAAGGAACGCCGTTTGATTCGGAACAAAAACGCGAGCAATGGGGCTACCAGCGGCAGACTGCTCGTGATTTGTTCGTCGATAAGCATGTAAACAGGATGTCTCTTATTAAATCCTGAAAATAAAAAGGCCCGGTGTTAGCACCGGGCCTCGTCTACTATGTTTTGGTCGTCTAAAAAGTTAGGAATAGACGATGCGCGCGATCAAGAAGGCCATGAGGGGAAGCCCCTCTTGGAATGCGGCGGCGATTCTAAGCACGGAGGTGGTCGCTTCAAGCAGCAGCATGCGTCGTTTTTCTCTCCGCTCGCAAACTGGACAAGCCGGAGTGATGGTTTCGGACACTGCAACTTGTCGCTTTCGAGCCCTTCGGTGCTTTGAAGACAAATGTTTTGTTTTCATAAACAGATGGTAAGTTGTGATTTACAAGGACTGCTTTTAATCGAGGCGGGGGATTGAGGCATCCCTCACCGAATTCGATTCCAAAGATAAACAGGTCACACCTACCTCTTGGCGACTTGACCGAACTTCGCTTCTGTTTCGTGCTCGTGGTTGGGCTTGACATCGGCCCTGCCGGAGCTAAGGTTAGAAAGGAAAGTTGGTTAAGAGCCTGCTTACCATGTACTTAAAACCTGAAAGGGTTAAGGGCCGCTTGTGTTTCTACCACTTGCGGCTCTTTTTTTGTAAAAATCATAGTTTCTAACTTGACGGATTCTCTCCTTTCTTCATTTTCGTGCTTCGCATGTTTGTTTGTTCTGGTTCGGGCTTGTATGCTCTTGCCTTAAAGGCAATTACCCAGCGTTTAGTCAGGGAAATACCCTAGTTGCAAACCCCATTTTCAGTAAGTCTGAAAGAATTTTGCTAACTACTAGTCAACAAACACTTCTGCTGTTGAGAACGCGCCGAGCGAAAATCCTGATCGTTAAACAAGATTGGCGTCAAAATAGATCAGCAAAGATGCGTGTATCCGTTTTTTAATTACGCATTCGCAGACGGTGAATCTCTTCCCGTCCAAGAGTATTTGTCGTGCGTCTTTACGGCATTCACTGCTCAAGCAGGCCCGATCAGGCGGTTGACCGTCTCAAGCACATCCTTGAGGGAAAAGGGCATAGTCAGAATTCCATCCCTTTCGTCCGCTATTTTCTGAAGATCGCGTTTCGGTAGCTTTGAGCTGACGAGGAGCGCCGGTACGTGCGCGGTGGCGGCATCGCTTTTCAATTCGGCGCGAAGGGCAGCGCCGTCCGCTCCCAGCAAATCCACGTCGAGTATCACGAGGCTGACGGGCAGCAAGCGTGCCTTGCCCAACCCTTCCTCGCAGTCTGCTGCGGTTAACACAAAATACCCGCCTCCCCGAAGAAACCGGTCAAGGACATCACGGATAGTCGATTGGTCGTCGATGACCAGAACCCACTTTTTCTTCTTCGGCGCAGCGTCCCTCATGGCGTCAATGTGCTCTCGGGATAGCGTAAGCATCTTTGGGTTTCATAATGAAGTTTGCTCCGCTAAAGGAGCATTCGTTGAGTAAAAATCCATACAGTCAAGCTCCGATACCGGAGCATGAAAACCTTGAACATTGTTGGCCCGCAGATACGCCGTCTGCGGAGTGCCCTAAATCTTACCCAAGAGCAATTCGCTGCTCGGTGCGGGATATTGGGATGGCGGCTCTCGCGGAGCACTCTGGCCAAAATTGAATCTCAAGTGCGCTCCGTGTTCGACGCGGAGCTGTTTGTTTTGGCCAAGGCACTACGCACAGAAATCAAAGACCTCTACCCGTCCAGCCGGTCTGAGATTTTAGACCGACTGGCTCATTCTGACGAATAGCGGTTTCTTGTCAGCCGATGGCCTTCACTTGCGCGGCAATCTCCCGCGCTTTCTCGCGGTTGCAGTTGTCGCAGGCTGTGCCGATGAGGAACCAATCGACGATCCAGTAAATGAATCCGCCAATGAGGGTGAAGCAGAGGCCGAGGTGAAGGATGCCGAGGCCGGTTTGGCCGAGGTAGAAGCGGCCAGCACCGGCATGGCCAACTATCGGAATGACGGAAAGGGCAATGGCGGTGCCGCGATTCTTTTTCACGGCGTTGAATTGGGTGTTGAACACCCCTTTCTGCTCGGCGGTAAGCGTACGGATGATGGTGTCTAATTCGAGGTCTGTGAATGCGCTCATGAGTAGTGTTGGTTGAGGTGGAACGAATCGGAAGCGTTGTGCGGTCAGCGCCGCACCTCTGTGCACGCGAGGCCAATCGCTTTGTCGATGGCCCCCAGCCACTGGCCGGAGCTGACAGAAGCTCCGAGCCCCACTGCCGACCACTCGCGGTCATAGCCGAGCTTGGCGGCAATAACATCGCCCATCCCGGATATGCAGTCGGCAAATCCTTTCGTCAGGGTATACGAGGCGACCGCGCTACAGACCGCAGCGTCAGCGCCGCCGGTGCGGGCTGCCGCCACGGCGCAGACGCCGGTTGCGACGGTGGCCATACAGCCAGCGATGGTCTTGCCGTTGTCATAGACACTTTTGGCTCGGCAGATCATGACTTCGGCGCTTTTGAGATTGGTTTTGAAAGCGGAGAGATCCATCGCGCGAATGTCGCGAGGACTCTTGGCGTTTGGGGAAAGGCGAAACCAGACCGAGGCCGACGTGGTGCTGTTTTTTGACCAGATCGACGTAGTACGTGACGCCGTTTATCCGTGCGCTCTTGAGGATTTCCGCCTTAGAGAGGACGGGTATAAAGAGGCCAAGGGCGGCGAGGGCCAGCCGAGGGAACATGAGGATGCGTTTCATGGCTTGAGGCGCATCATTGCGGCGGAGGTTGGAACCCGGGGTATCTCGCCATCTGCTGCTGCGCCATGAGCTGCTGAAAGTCGGCGGGGCTGACGAATTCTTGTATCTTTTTGACTTCAGCGGACTGCTCGACCGTTTGCGTCGTGTAGCTGAAATACCATTCGTAGTTCTGCTTTTCCGTGACGTTGCCCGCGACATCGGTCGCCGTCACCACATCGTAGAGGAAAATGCCGATGGTGCCCTTGTCGGGCAGGAGGTCGAGCGGCGGGCCGTAGATCATGAACTCTGCCTCATTGCGCGGCGGCACGATGCCGTTCATGAATTCCTTGTAGTCGGTTTTGTCGAAGGGGATGAGTTTGCCTCCCACGTTGAACTGGACAACAGCACCCTGGCCGCGAAAGACCCGCGCGAGCTTGTTATTCACTCTGACCGTGAACGCCAGCCGGTCGGGGTGGGCGTGAAGGGAGGGTGTGGTGGTTTGCTCGATGTAGACATTTTGGGCCGCGGTGCCTCCGATGACGCCAACGAGGATACCGGTGCCGACGCCCGGGTCGGCTTGCTGCGTCGTGGTTACTTCCGTTTTCTCCGTGGTATAGATTGCAGGCACGACGGCGATTTCGAGTCCGCCTTTTTCCTGCGCTTCCTTTGTTTCTGTAAGTGCAGTGACGGTCGGCACCACGCAGCTTATTGAGAGAGTTTGAGGCGGAGGCGGAGGCTCGGTTTGACAGCCGGAGAGAGCAAGAAACAGGCAGAGCGTGAACGCGCCCGCCGCGAGGTATCGGTTGAAGTGGATGTTCATGGTGGAAAAAGACGTAATGGTGGTGTGTCCCCATGAACGCACACCACCGTTACGTGGTCGTCAACGGCAAAAGACGCCATAGTGGTGCGTGCCGAACGCCAAAAGAAAACCCTCTCCAAAGACGCTCACTGCGCTCGGTGAGCGCGTACGGCGAGCGAGGAAAGCCAAAGGCCTCACACAAGAAAAGCTCGCCGAACTCATCGACGTGCATCCCCGGATGATTCAGAAGATAGAGGCGGGACAGACGAACATCGTCGTTACGACCGCCATGCGGCTTGTCCGCACCCTCGGATGCAAATGGGAAGAGTTGATGCCCGAGGAATAATAAAAAAGCGACCCCCATGGGTCGCTTTGAGCTTCAAAATTTGAAGAGCGCTTTCAATTGTTCAGCCGACAAATCCGTTGGCTGTTGGCCCTCAGAGGGTTTCACCCATCGCACGAAGCGATGCGGCGAGACTTCACGAAGGAGCGATTCTGCGAACTGCTCTCCCGATTCGTCTCCACCAGAGAAGAGGCGGACACCACCAAAGGGCTTCACCAAGGACACGATGAGTTCAACCTGTCGCTCGGAAACCTCCGCTCCCATCGTGGCGACCACGGACGGAATGGCGTTTTGGTGAAGCCACCACACCGAGGAGAAGCCCTCGACGACACAAAGCTCATCGCAGGGAGCCTTGATCCGAAAGCCGTTGTAAAGAAACAGCGTCTTTTGGAACTCATAGATCGCACCGTTACGCTCCCGTGTTGTCGGAAAGACATACTCCGGGTTGCTCTCGCTCACGGAATCATAATCGACGGCGCGCCCGGCATATCCCACGAGCTGGCCGTCATGGTCATGCAAGGGAATCGCTACCCGTCCCTTGAGCAATCCCCGGGAGCAGAAGCCAAGGCCGAACCGGGCAACGGTGCTAGCGGTTAAGCCTTCTTCCAACAGGCATAGATTGTCGGTTTCCAGCCCCTTTAGCTCGAAATCGAGCGGAGCGTTCACCAAAACCTTTGGAGCTGCTACGGCAGCAGACGGACTCTTTTGCTTAACCGGCTCTCGTTTGCTACAAACCGGCATCACATCCGACAACAACTCTCGTCGGAGCTTGAGCGCAACTTTGCGAACCGCGCGGCCATCCTCAAGGTTCACATTTTCCATGAAGAGAGCGAAGTCCAGCACCGAACCCTTCGCTCCGCAGCTAAAGCACTGAAAAATACCGCGTTCAAGATTAGCAGAGAATGAGGGGGATTTATCCCTGATTCTATGGTTGGGCAGGGGACAGAAACCCAGATGCTGATCTCCCTTCCGTTTGACTTCGATTTCATAGTACCGAAGGAGCTGTTCAAATTTGAGCTTCGCACGAAGCTCTTTGAAATCAATCCAAGTAGACATCAGTAGTCCTCCGGTAAAAGAACGGTCGTTGCTGACCGATCTGCTTCAGTGATAATCCAGAACTTGACGTTCTGGATTGAGTAATAGACGGAAAACAAACGGTCACCTGCTTTGAGCGACCGTTCGTTTTCCTTCCGGTCGTGAGGATCAAGCGTTCCCCAATCTCCTCGACCGTGTCGTTGTAGAGCTTTCATGATTTCCTCATTCGGAATCGTATTGAGCGCGTTTGGCGTCGCTACGACTTGTCCCAACGGGAACTTTTGCTCAGGGACGTGGCCCCGAGCAGCGTGCTTGCACATTGCATTTCCTTTTGTTGATGGTGGAAAGAACAATCAGTTTCCCCATCCATTAAAGCACGCCACTGAATACGGCTCCATATAGCCAATCTGTGGAAAAGGTCTGCCTATTGACTACAATGTAGTATATATGCTACAATACACACAGGTTCCGATAGCTCTTCTTTATAGGCGAGCGGTGTTGGTGGTTAGCTGAAGCCCATCACATGACGTGATCGGTTTCACTAACCACTAACTTATATCTCCTATGCCGAAGCTTGATGAACTCAAAAAAGACTTAGAGCAGGCCGCAATTGAATGGAGCACTGCAAACCGAAACCTTCTCCGCAGGCTTGATCTGCCCGTCGAGGCCAAGCTTGATGTCGAACGCCTTCCTGTCGGATCAACGAAACTTGTCATCGAGCTTCCCTGTGCATAAACATGGGTATCGCTGACCACAAAGGAACCGCTAAAGCGGTTCCTTTTTATATCCCGTGTTTTTCTTTTATTATTTCGGCTTCGTCTTTGAAATCCTCGATTTCCTTCTGCTCTTCGTCTGGCGGAAGCCCTTGAGCTTTTATCTCTTCAATACCTTGTCGGAGCCTTTCATTAAAGGCACTTTTCTTCCTCCTAATTATATCCAAATCCTCCTTTAGTCGTTCAATAGCTGGATCACGTTTCGATTCAATCGCTCTCTTTAAAAGAGTTTCCGTTTCCTCGGACATAGGCATTGCCGTTTGGAACATAATGGAATCGACATTGCCTTCAACTTTTCCGGGGCCAAAATTTAATATGTCTATAAAAAAGAAATGAAAACAATACGACAATCCTTCCTTCAGTTTCAAAGCTGTTTCTCCATCTCCATGTGTAGAAACAATATGAGTCCATAATAATTTTTCTGGATCAGGATTCGGGACTATCGGGATTATCGTTACCTTTCCCGAAACCGAATATCTTTTAGAGTCTCCTAAAGCTGTATTGAATTTCCATTTAATAAACAAAATATTCCTGTCTCGTTTAGTATTTAGACGAGCCCATTTGGAGGCGTGCGCCTGCTCGAGCATTCGCTCGACTGCAACTTCATTGCTCTTTAAAATACAACCTCGATACTCTGGACTGTTTTGTATCCAAGCCATTGTACTTAAATCAAGTTTTAGAAGTCGCGCTTCTAATGTCTCTGGAGATTCCGCATCCATGACTCAATTTTCCTTTCTATCACTTCCCGCCGGGTTGCATACTTCTCCCGCGACCGGCGAATGATTGCGTCCCGTCGGCCATGCCGCGTGCCGCTCGGCGGTATCGTCCTGCCGTGAAACGGCTCCCGATCCTGCCCGTCAGTGAGCAGACGGGCAAAGACTTCGCCGTTGTTGAGAGAGGTGAATTGGCTGGACGCATAAACTTCTCCGAATGCCTGTTCAAGCAGCTTGGCGTCAGGGTGTCCAACGCGAAAAGCGATGATTGATCCCACGTTACCAAACACCGCGTCCCGGATTTCGGGGCGCAGTTGATCGACATATTGGTGTGATAGCGTAAGACACAGGCGATACTTCCTCGCTTCCGAGAGGATCGAAACGAACGAATCCGACGTGAACGATTGGAACTCGTCCGCGTAGAGGAAAAAAGTCTCGGCGCTCGTCTTCCGCGACGTTCGCCCGCGACATGGCGGCAAGCTCGAATTGAGTGACCAAGAGCGCCCCGAGAAGACCGGCCTTGTCCGCGCCGAGTTTTCCTTTGGACAGGTTGGCGATGAAGATGCGCCCGTCATCCATCATGAAGCGGGCGTCGATTTTGTTTCGCACCTGTCCAACGATGTTTCGGACGTGGGGCGACATGAGGAGCTGGCCGACTTTGTTTTGGATTGGGGCGACGGCCTCTTGGAGAAACCGCCTCTCATATCCCTCAAATTCATTTACCCAAAACGAATGCACCATCGGGTCTTTGATCTGCTTCACGACCCATGCGCGATATTTCTCATCGGAAAGCAGGCGTTGGACACCGAGGAGACTGACGTTCTCGCAATCGAGAAGGGCGGCAACGCAGGCATATAATATGTATTCCAAGCGCGGCCCCCAGAATTCCGACCATATCCCCCGAAAAATACTGACAATGCCCGAGGCAACCAAGTGCCGCTCATCCTTCGGCACTGAACCGAGGAGATTCATGCCCACCGGATATTCGAGGTCTGCGGGATTGAAATACACCACGTCTTCCGTCCGGTGGCGCGGGATATGATCGAGAATATCGTCGGCCAGGTCGCCGTGCGGGTCGATGACGGCCACACCGCGCCCAGCCTCAATGTCTTGAAGGATCAAATTGCGGAGCAGGGTTGTTTTGCCTGCTCCGCTTTTGCCGATGGTGTAGAGGTGATGCCTGCGGTCATGCGGCGACAAAGAAAAGGGCACCGACTGCCCCCAATTGTCCCGCATCCCCATGACGATGTGCTCTGTCATATCCCAAGCGAGCCTCTACTCCACAAAAGAAATCCGTCGCATCTCTGACGACGGATAGAAAGAACAGATGACGACATACATATGTTATGAGCCGTCAGGGTAATAGAGGCTCGTTTGGGAACGAAAAAAATTCGCTCACGCGAAATATATTATCATTCGAAAACCCTTTTATATACTTTCGCAGTTCGCAGAACTGCGTGAAAGACGAAGAAAAATCCAAACCCGTCCGTGTGTGTGAACCCGTGACCGGCGCGTGAGCGCCGGAATGAGGGAGGTGGAGGCGAGCGCGGAGTCTGCGGAGCGCGAGCCGGAACCGACCGAAGTCGGGGATGCCGACAAACGGGTGAACAGGGCCGAAGTCGTTGCAGGAAAAGAAGAATTCGGCACCAGAGGCTATCCCCGCCGTGGGGAAGGGTGTGGGGAGGCCCTAAAGGGGTGGATTTTCGTCAAAGAAAGTCCGGGCAGTCGCCAGTAAAGACCACCATTTTGGATATTCGTCAGAAAAATCGGCCGTGCTACGCACGGACAAGTTGGTTTCGGCCAATGAATCCCAAGGTTTTATGAAAGAAACGGTTAAGGTTTGGTCGCGAAAAATGCGTCGCAGAATCACTTCTGCGTCATGCGTGCTAGTGCACGCACATCCAAGCAGATCAAATCAACGGACAGAAACTCCACTATGAATCGAGCCGATTTAAAATTCGGCGGCCTTGCTGACGGGTGATCGTAATGCCGAAACTCTTTTTGATGAATTCGGCGAGTGCGCGTCCACTGATGACCTGTGAATTCGAATGAGTTTTGGCGACAAAAACTCTCAGTTTTTTCATCTGGGATGGATTGATCGTCGAGGGACGGCCAGGGTGTGGTGATTTCTGAAGGCCCTTAGCGCCGTGTTTCTTGAAACGCTGAACCCAATTGGAGACCGCACGTTGGGAATCTCCATACATCTGTCCGACCCTGACCGTGGAGAGACCGCCGAGAACGCGGCGTACGCTCCGAAGCCGATGAGCGGCGCTCGTTCGCTTCCTAGTTTTCTTGGCTGTTTTCTTTGAAGGTTTCATCTTTTACTAGCACTAAAATATGTTCCATGCTATGATTCAGGTATGATCAAATACTTCATCTATTGCCGAAAATCGAGCGAGGACGAAGACCGTCAAATGCTTTCGATTGACGCCCAGCTTTCAGAGTTGAACGCCATTGCCCGACAAGGCGGTGTTACGGTGGTGGAGACGTTCACTGAAAGTAAAAGTGCAAAGGGGCCGGGGCGTCCTGTGTTCAATGAAATGCTCGCGCGAATCGAACGCGGCGAAGCTAATGCAATTCTAGCATGGAAGCTTGATCGAATCGCGCGAAATTTTGATGACGGCGGGAAAGTTATCGGGATGCTTCAACGCGGACAGATTCAAGAAATCCGCACGTTTGAAAAGACGTATCTTCCGACAGACAATGTTCTTATGATCGCAGTCGAGTTGGGCATGGCCAATCAGTACGTCCGCGACCTCTCTGTGAACATTCAGCGCGGCATTCGCGAAAGAGTCCGTCGCGGCATCTTTTACGGGAAGGCACCGCTCGGATATTTCAATGAGCCGAAGCTGCGGACAATTGAGCCGCATCCCGAACGCTTCCCAAAGCTCAAACGGATTTTGGAGCGCTTCGCCACGGGCGAACACTCACTCACGTCGATAATGAAGGAAATGACGAAGGCGGGGCTTGTTGGCGGGCAGCGAGGAAGGCAACTTTGCCTTTCCTCTGTCGGCCACCTACTCGAAAATCCTTTTTACTACGGAGCCTTCTATCACAAGGGCGTGCTACACCAAGGAAGCCACGTTCCTATGGTGTCGAAGAAGACGTGGGATGAGATTCAGCGGGCGCGCATCTCTGTTTCGAAGCCTCGCCAGCGTCGAGGAGACAAGGGACTCTTATTCCTCAACTTCGCTACATGCGGCTCTTGCAGTCATTGCATCACCGGCGAGCGACATAACAAAAAGAGCGGCCTTCGCTACTGCTACTACCGTTGCACGCACAAAAACAAGAAACGTGGCTGTAAAAGCAGCACGTTCGTCCGCCAAGCCGCATTCGCGGATGAGGTGAAGCGAAACGTGCAACTGGTGACGCTCCCCGAAGCGTGGAAAGAGCGGTTTCTCGCTAAAGTTGAGGTTTGGGAGGCCGAGAACTCAACGGCGAAGCAGATGCAGATTGAGCGATTTCGATTCGAATTAACGGCCATCAAATCCAAGATCGCTCGCCTCAACGATGCCTTTACCGATGGTTCAATCGACCTTGCCGAGTTCAAGGAACTCAAAAATCCACTCATCCCGAAGAAGGTCGAATTAGAGTCCCAAATTATTGCTTTGGAAAAGACCAAAGCTAATCGGGTTGAACCGCTCCGAAATTGGATTTTAGAGGCAAATCAAGGGGAGAAATTAGTTTCTCACGAAAATTTTGGAGAAATGAAATCATTTCTCCAAAAGGTCGGGTTGAACCGCATTTTTCGCGACCAAACCTTAACCGTTTCTTTCATAAAACCTTGGGATTCATTGGCCGAAACCAACTTGTCCGTGCGTAGCACGGCCGATTTTTCTGACGAATATCCAAAATGGTGGAGGTGGCGGGAGTTGAACCCGCGTGCCCCTGACCTTCACGCACCGCGTCTACCTGTATAGTACTGCTTTAATCTTACCGGCGTCATGCGGCAGCGCGCGCTCAACGTAGGCCAGCCCTCGGAGTGAAGTACGACCCGTGCGCCGGAGACAACCGCGCGGGCTATTCCTGCTGTCGACGTTCGCACCAGCTAGCAGGCGTCGCTGGGTGAACGAGGCGGCCGATTAGGCCGCCAGAGGCATTACTTCGTATGTGCCGTTTGTTTGTTTCGAAGGGAGATTTGCGAGCGACCTTCGGCGCTCGACAGGCAGCGGCACGCTCTAACCAAGGGTAGAATCCAGAACACCCCCACAAAAAGAAAAGTCCAAAAAACAAATAACAAGGGACAAAAAGGGTGATTGGTAGCGTGACCAATCAAAGAACGAGTCGGACAACTTGCCGCAGAGTGCGCGCGAATGCAAGCATGCGGCGGCGGGTATGAGTCGATTCAATAAGTAGAGGACCGACCCGAATGGCGCTAAGTTAACAGAATATTTGACACGAAACCAAAGTAAATCATCGCCAGGCAGCGGGGCGCGCTCCTGCGGGCATGTCCCTCAGAAGAGGTTGCCTTGGCGTTCATGGGGAAGCGGAAAGACTCCGATGATGACCCAGGGATTCGGGGCGCGGAAGTGAAACTCTTGTGTGGTGCCGAGGAAAAAATGCAGATCCTTTTGGGTAAAGTCGTCGAAATATTTCTGCCGCACCTTCGCCCGTGCGGCCTTCTCGTCGCCGTCGCAGCTTCGCACGCATTTCCAAAACAGGGCGCCCACCTCCCAATCTAATACCTGCAGCTCGCTGGCCTTGCCTGCATCGTCCTCGAAACGATACGAGAAACTGAACGGCAGCTTGTTGATTACCTCGAATGTCTGCCGCCAAGCCTCTTCCTCAAACATTTCGCCCTGGTTGGCCCGATTCCGCATCTCCGTTAATTTGGCAGGGTCCCACTTTCGCTCCTCTTCTTCCCAAATAAAGTCCGTGACTCTGGCCGGCTTGAAGACCGCCAGCGACATTGTGTTGGCCTTGGCTCCATCGATCACCGTTTGCAGACGCGTGTGAACCGTGGCCTTGCCAAGCACAAGACGTCGGCGCTCCCGCCAATTGTCCGTTGTGTCAATGTGACCGACCGGAACCAGCTGCCGCATATCGGCGGGGTGATAGGTTTCCGGACGTGGGTCCTTTGTGCTGCGCACGACATCGCATTCCAGCCAGTCGAATTTTTTGTATTGCTCGGCTTCGTCAAGCCGCCGGAACGGCACTGGGTAAAGCCGCACCCACGAACCATCTTCGCGCAACCCTGCGGTGCAGACGGTTTCCCCATATTTCCGCGAGAGCGTCGGATAAGTCTTTACCGTGATCAGGATGCGCTCACGAGGCATGACGTGAATTATCTCACAGATGCTGAGGCGAGAATTTGGTCCCGAACTCCCGCTCCAACACCTCGGCCACGCAGTGCCGGTGGCACTGGCACGGTTCGGCCTCGTAGCACGTGAGCGCCACGCAGTAACCCTCCGCCACCCAGGCCCGAATCTTCGCCAGCGCCGTGCCCTGCTTGGGGAGGTTGTCGCGCTCATATACCGCGAACAGTGCGTCGTAGTCGGCCTGCGTGTGCAGCTCCCGTCGCTCTTCCGAGGCAATACCAAGCTCTGGCAGGTGTTCATATCGGATACCGACGCCCTCGCAGCCCTTGGACAGAGTGCCCTTGGAAAAACCGTATTTCCGGCTCAATGGATTCCGGCGCACATCGCACAGCAGCGTTACGCCTGCATGCAGCAATTGGTTGAGGTATCCTTCCAGTGTGCGGCCTTCGTAGCCAATGGTATAGAGCCCTGGCTTGCCCACGGGCGGCCGGGCCGCGGCAATGGCCGCCCGGGCTCCGGCGTCGCCGGCCAGCAGACGTTCGGCAATTTCGCTACGGATGGCGTAGTAGGGATGGCGCCGGTAAGCTTCGGCTACAAGCGCCTCACCCCGCAGGCCGGCCTTGCGCTGCGCAAACTGATTCATGCCATGCCGCACAGTCGGCGATACCTTGGCCGCGACGCGACCGGCCGGGGTCAATTTCCACACGCGCTCCTCGTCTTCCAGCAGGTCGTGCTCGACCAGTCGGCGTTTGTCCGCATACGACGTGAAAGAAAATCCGCCGAATTTGTAGGGCACAAACTCGTAGGCAGGCGTTTCCTCGACCTCGCGGCAGTAGAGGAAGAGCAGTTTCTGAAAATCCAGGTTGCCGACCTCGCCCCCGAGGGCGTCGACAAGCGCGAGCAGGCGTTTTTGACGGTCAAAAAGCATGACTCAAAGTATGGCTCTGCGGTCATGCTGCAACATCTCTGTTCATCGTTCAACGGAGATGGCCGCATTTCGCTCTCCGCCTTGCAAGGCCAACCGATAAGGCTCTTTTTCGACATCAACATCGAAAGTATCCGCAACTCTGATACAAATAGGTTGCTTCAGGTTGCCAAAAAAATTATTTCTGCCTTCACTTTTTTCAAAATGTGTGCTTCTGTCTTCCTGTTCTAAGACATTAACCATTAACTAAGTCCGCGTTTCCCAGCGACTTGGTTTCGCAGGCCAGGGCTCGATTCAACTCCCGCCACCACGCGTGTCCTCGCGCAGGTCATTTCTATCCGCGTTCATCCGCGGTTAAAATTCTGGGGTAGCTGTCTTTCTCCGAGCCTCTGCGGTAAAAGCCCTTTCCCACGGATCGGAATCAGTGACCATCAGTGCCAATCAGTGGTTAAAATTCCGATCCGTATCCGCGTCCATCTGCGTTCATCCGCGGTTAAAATATCTGGGCCATCAGTGGTTGGTTACAGCCCCGAGAAACCAATCACGATCCCGACGACGAGCCCGTAGGCCACGTGTCCCGCGAGATGGCTCACGCCCACCGCCAGGCCGGCCTCCTTGAATTCTTCGAGCGGATGCTGGTCCGCCACGATCCAGCATAGCGTCAGGCTCATGACCATGCCGTGAAAAACTCCGAACCCGATGCCGGCAAAAACCGCCTCGGGAAATCTCACCAGGTTGAGCGCCATCATCGCCACGGCATAGACCATGGCAAAACCCACGCCGGAAAGCAGGTGCAGGATGCCGCCGACCAGCCGGGCCGATTCGCGCGAACGCGTCAGCAGGCTGCCCACCGCCACCACCATGTCGCCGCGCGCCCAGTGGGCTCGCGCGATGAGCCGGATGACCACCGCCATCGCCAGCGCGCCGAGCACGCCCGCCACGGCCGAACAACCAAGAAATCTCACGATCAAATGCACGGGATTCATCGCCGCCTCCTTGTTTTCAAGTTGGGGTTTTGGCCACGCGCGGCACGCCGCGGCCGTTTCATGTTTGTCACGATGAGTGTAACTAACTCCGCGCGCCGCGCGAGGGATTTTGCACGAATTTTTTGGGTGAGACTCGACAAGCCCGCGTCGCCCCGGCAGAAATTTTTCCCAGCATGGCCCGGAAAATTGCGACGCCCCGTATCCCGAAAAAAGATTATGAGGCGCGCGTGCCCCGATTGCGCGAACAGCTCGTGCAACTGCAGGTGGCGCTGAAAACCGCCCCTTTTCCCGTGCTACTCGTCGTCGCCGGCGTCGAGGGCGCGGGCCGCGGCGAGCTCATCAACACCCTCAACGGCTGGCTCGACCCGCGCGGCGTGGAAACGGTTTCTTTTCACACGCCCACCGATGAGGAACGCGAGCGGCCATTCATGTGGCGCTTTTGGCGCAGCCTGGCGCCGAGCGGCCGCATGGGTATCTTCGCCGGCTCGTGGTACACGGAAACCCTCCGCGAGGAAATCTACGGCGCCAAGAACCTCACTCAACTCGACCACGAGCTGCGGCGCATCCGCCACTTCGAACAATTGCTCGCCGCCGACGGGGTGCTTATCCTGAAGGTTTGGCTGCACCTCTCCAAGGCCGCGCAGCACAAGCGCCTCCGCGAGCTCGCGGACGACGAGCGCACCGCCTGGCGCGTCTCGCCCGACGACTGGCGCCATCACCGCCTCTACGATCGTCTCGGGCGCACGGCCCGGCACATCCTGGACGCCACCCACCGCCCGGCTTCACCGTGGTTTGTCGTCAGCGCCGACGATCCGCGCAGCCGCGATTTTGCCGTGGGCCAGCTGCTGCTCGCGCGTTTCCGCGAACATGC
>Ga0207066_1153_pt1 | contig 16089 bp, 13 predicted proteins | sample Alteio_BWMinCont_24_FD_153490 | JGI IMG/M metagenome (GOLD analysis project Ga0207066, IMG submission 153490) | Enriched cells from forest soil in Barre Woods Harvard Forest LTER site, Petersham, Massachusetts, United States -... | ecosystem: Environmental > Terrestrial > Soil > Temperate forest >...
AATCGGAAGATTTGGTGAAGCGCGTCAGCCAGTTTGTGGAGTCACTGGTTTCAGCGGTGAAAATGGTCAAAAAAGAAAAGTAAAAAGCCGGGAGTCTAAAATTTTTTCAATTGCCTGACCCCGTTCAAGGTGGATTATTGTCTTGAATGTGATGTTTCACTTCGTCCTGATCGTGAGCCAACCTTTCGGCATCTCGTTGTGCATTGGCCTGAATCTGTTCGGGAGTTAGTGGAAGTTGCACGTTGCTGTCAGAAATACCGGGCAGCGAGAGAAAATCAGCAGCCTCCAGGTAATCAATTTTTTCCCGAACATCATCCGTGGTTTCGGCGGCGGCCTTCAATGCGGGGATGGCGTCGGCGCTGCCAAACTGCTTGGCGGCTTCAATCGCGGCAACCCGAATCTCTTTATCAGAATTGGTCAGGTCAGCCAGGATGTTGGACAGCGAAGCTGGATCGTCGTTCACGGACCATTCCTGAAGCCGGTCAGTCTCGGCGTCAATGACTTCCTGATGCTGTTCTGGTGTCAGGATGTTGGTGACAACCGGCGCGGGGGGAATGAACGTGGGCGCCGGGGCAACGCTTGTCACGGTGTTTGAGGCTGTCACAAGGGCAGGGGACTTGATTTCAGCCGCGATGGATGGCGGTGCGGACGCATTCTGCAGATGTTGTTTCAAAAAAAGAGCGGCTCCCAAAATCAAAGCGGCCGATGATATCAGCGCAAAAATAAATTTAGGTCTCATAATTTTGTTTCAAAACATCTTCACTATAAATAAAAAACCCAAGACAGGCAACGCCTGTCTTGGATTGAATTTTTAAATGTCAGATTAACAGATTAATAATCCCAAACGTAAAATGGGTTCTGGGTGACAGGATCAGTTGCGGTGCCGCTGCCGGATGCATGGAATGTTGAAGCAGCTTCATTGTTATTCGAGTTATTTGCTGTGGCATAATAACCGTCTCCAGACATTGAGGCGCTTAAAGTTGTCTTCTGGCTGCCAGCAGTCATGGGAGCATAAGTCCAATGGAGTGTGGCTTGGCCATAGCTCTCAATTTCAGCACCATTATTGTCGTTGAAGTAAAAGTAGACGCCAATCAGGTCATCTTCACTTCCGGCATCGGTGGTTCCATTTTTGCTCCAAGTGCCGGTAAGATAATCGTCAAAATAATCCAAATAACCGAAGTCATCACCGGATTTATTACTATCAAGAGTGAACGAAAAACCGTTCTTGTTGGTGATAATCAGTTCTTCATTGTAAAAGTCCCAAACGAAGTATGAACCCTTTGGAACACTGTTGGAAAGCGTCGAGCTAAACTGGTTTGTGAGGGCAGCGACGAACGTGGGGGAAGCGTTCAACCTATCTATGAGCTTCTGGCTGTTAAAGCTGACCGTCTTGAGTGATGAACTCTTTATGGCCGTTCCATTGGTGGTGGCGGTTTCTGTGCTAAAAGTGAGGCTGCCGCTTAAACTTAATTTTACCATCGGGAATGTTGTAACGGCTGAAGCATTACTTGCAGCAAAGGCCATCGCTCCCGCCACCGCTGCGCTCAATAATATTTTGGTTAATTTCATAGTGACCTTATCTTTATATGACTTGATTTTTTTTGTTAATTGTTTACCGTTGATTTGTTCCTCTTTAGCTCAAAAAGCTAAATTTGAAAGAATCGTAACGAGACAGATGATTTTGTCAATAAGTAATTATTACATTTTTTAATGGTTTGGACGGTTTGGAAGCTGTATTTCCAAGTGCTTGCAATGAGCTTTTCAGAAATGTCAGCCTTGATCATCGCACAAAACTTCTCATTATTTCCGTTCAAAAAGGAGAATTTTTTGCAAAAGTGGTGTTGACACTCAAATTGAATTATGCGATTTACTTGGCAATCGTCTGCGTTTGTAAAAGCTGACGGAAAAGTATAAAAAAGAATTAAAGCTGTAAAAAGGAGAACCAAAAACTATGAATAAATTAAAACTATTGGCTGTCGTTGCGCTGGTCGGGCTTGTGGGATTGAATGCTCGCGCTGCTGCCATAACAAACGCGGATTTGGTCAATGTGAAGCTCACACTCTTGATTCAAACCAACGGGAACGCGGGTTTAACAGTTAAGCTCACCAATAAAGATGTCCTGCAAGCCATTGCGAATGAATTTACCAACTCGTTCCCGGGCAAAGTTGTTCCGAAGGGCGCGACATTGGCTGTTGCCGGCCTCGGTGGAAACTTTGAAGTGTTTACCAATAAAGTCCTCCTCCTGGCCAACGCCAGCACAAATGCTGCAGCTGGTGGTGATGGCTACCAACTAGGTTTGAGCACGAAAACCGGGGTTGTCACCAAAAGTATAGCCACGGCGTTTGACGAGACGTACTCCAGTTCCTTGACTTATAATCAAGCGGGTAGTGCCAGGGCTTTTACAATCAGTGGCTTGGCAAGCTTGAAGGAACACGCCGCCGCTCACGCAACTACCTTCGAGGAATCATTTACCTTTAGCGGCTCCGGAGCCGGAACCGTAAATACAGCTAATGCAGTTGTTTCAGGCACAGTCACTGGCGCCGGAACAGGATTTGTCTTTCTTTTTTAAGCGCAGCGCCGATTTTTTGTTAAGAATCGAAGCTGGTTCGATACGAGATTGACTCGTATCGAACCATGCTTTTTGTAGTGTTAAAAAACTTTAGCTTCATTGCACAATGAGACCAAAAGTTGTCGTTGTTATATTGTTGCTGGCGGTGGGTTTGTTGGGAGTCATCGCCTTGGTGTCAAAGGCTCTCCATCCGCAATCAACATCTCTATCCGGGGATCGCGCAAATATTTCACCAATTACCGTGCCGGTTTCAATGCCCGGGGCCGCCTCGAGCAATCTGGTTAAAGACCGCGTCGTTAATTTTCAGCCGTTAGTCAATCCTCAGGCGATGATTTCCGCAGCACCCGTCGTTGACGCAAACGCCGCCGCCGTGCATGCCGAAAATGTCCACCAGCGAATCGAGGAACTGAACGCTTTGGCCATGAACGACGACGTGAAGTCCCGCGACACCATTTTGTCGGAACTGAAAAATAATCCCGACAGGGCAGTTCGCGCAGCTGCATTGGAATCGGCCATCCAATTTGGGGACCGTTCCGTGGTGCCGCAAATGCAGCAAATCGCCGATGAAACTCAAGACCCCGAAGAAAAAGCCAAAATCCTTGCAGCAATTAATTATATCAATCTACCTTCTTATACCGAATATTTGGCCGCTCACCCCGACACCGCCCCACCCGACGCTCCGCAACAACCTCCAACCGACCCTCAACCGCCCAACACCAGCCCGTAGCACCGGCGGCTTGAAAATTTTAGCGCCATCCCGTCTGCATTCGTTTCGGGGTGATTGGAAATATGGGAGGCATTTGAAATCAACCGCCGCATACTTGCGGATCCCGGTGAAAAACAAATAGGAAAATACGAACAAACATGCATTAAATTTTTGCATGAAAACTAAAACTGACGTCAATGATCGTTTCGTCATCATCATGGCCGACGGGTGCTGCGAACGTGATGTTGCGCTTAGTCCCGATCGTGGGGCCACCCTTTCGGCCCTCCTTTATGCATCGGCTTGAATCTGTTCGGGAGTTACCGGGAGTGCACGCTGCCGTCAGAAATCTTGGGCAGCGATTAGCACACACAAATCAGATTGTTCCAATTGTGGACGAAGCAAGAACGGATTCTGATAGCGGGCCGCGTATGCCGGCAAAGTTTATTACCCGTGTTACTCGTTGCAAATCCTGATTTCCACAAAAGCATTTTTTAATCTCCATCGCTTCCGCCATTTGAAGGTATCATTGCATTGGCTGTTTCAGCCATGGTAGGCAGTTCCAGGAAATCAATGGCTTTTTGGATGTTGACCTTTTGTTCGGGATCATCGAAGTGCCTGTAGGCATCCTGTAGCGCGGGAATTGCGTCCCGGCTCCCGAATTGGACGGCGGCGGCCACTGCCGCCTTTTGAATTCGCGGATCGCGGTTGTCTAATTCAGACTCAATCTCGGCCAGCGAATTAGGATCGTCTGCCATGCCCAAGTTCTCCAGTTCAGAAGTCCGATTAACCACATAAACTTCATAATCTGCATTTCCTGAGTTGGCTGAATCGTCAGTGGTTGTCTCTGATGCCGTCAATTTTTTTTCCGGACGCGCCGGCGAAAAAACGGGATTGGTTTTCGAGGTGGAATCGTTTGCTGCAATTGTCACCTGTGCCGGTTGACTGCTCAAAGCGGAGCTTTTTGGCCGAGCCACGAACACCAGAAGCACCGTAATAATTCCCACAAGGAGCAACGGAATTACAACTTTAGCTCTCATTGGCATCACCTTTTGGCTTGCGTTAAAACAGCCAAAACAGGGATTAGGACCCTGTTCTGGCTTGTTTTTCATTGTCGGTCTTCAGAACTCGGCGTCGAATTTTGTTCGTTTACGGAATTTTTGAAATACTGTGACCACTAATATTCACTGAACCACTAACGACATTAGTAATTGCATTTGTAACATAAGTGCCGGATACATCGGCGGTAAGCGAGTCCACTCCAAGGATTGACTTTCCGTCCTTGACACTTGCGTGTGTCGTAGTCGCGAAACCGCTCAAGCTCAAAGCTTGAGTGGAATTCGTCACACTCACACTCAAAAGACCGAATTTCACACCAGTTGCTATTCCGGTTTTGCTGTCAACTGTCGAACTTTTAACACTAAAGCTATTGGTTATCGAAAGCCCGGTGACAACAACGGGTGGATTGGTTCCGTCGCGAATCTCAAAGGCGTCCACACTGTTGGTTGTGCCATTGTTTTTCACCACCAAAACGAGCTTCGGATTTTTAAAGGTGTTTGTGGACAGTGCATGGATGATATCTTTCGTATCCACTGCGGTCTTCACCACTGCAATTTTTGTTACATTCGTGGAAGGATGAGTAGTCGCGCCTTGTGAATAAACGGTGAGGGTAAAGGTGATGTCTTGCACCGTATTCGTTGACACTAAGGCCGCTTTGATTTGAGTCATGCCCGCAATCATTATTGCTGCGGAAAAGACTGCCAATTTCAGAATGTTTTTTGATTTCATATTCAATTGTTCAGCCGCTAATTTTTCGTTTGTTGATTTTTTTATTTCCTTAATGGAACTACGAACTGGCGTAAATCGTAGCAAAATGGGGTCGTTTTGTCAAACGAATACAACAATTGGCGTTGTCCTAATGCTGGAGTGGCGGTGCTCATTTTTAGGGCACCGCCCAACAATTTTTAACAGGCGTTTGCAGTTGAAGTTTCCCGTGGTTTTTGCTCTCAATTAATCCATGGCTGAAACCATGAAAGCACCAATGGATACCAAAAACCGTTTCGTCATCATCATGGCGGGCGGAAGGGGCGAACGGTTCTGGCCGTTGAGCCGCGAGAAAATGCCCAAGCAGTTGCTCGCGCTGCTCGGCAAAAAATCTTTTTTGCAGGAAGCCGTCGAGCGCGTGCTCCCGCTCGTCCCGGCAAAAAATGTTTTCGTCATCACCAACGGGGCGCAATTGCCGGAAGTGCGCAAACAACTTCCGAAAATTCCGAAACAAAACCTGGTCGCCGAGCCGGTTGGCCGGGACACCTGTGCGGCGGTCACACTCGGCGCGGCACTCGTTGGTGCGCGTTCAACGACGGGCGTCATGGCGGTATTGCCCGCCGACCACGTCATTCCCGACGTAAAAAAATTCCAGCAGGTTCTGTCGGACGCATTTGATGTGGCCGCGCAGGGACAGGCGATTGTGACAATCGGCATCAAGCCGACCGAGCCGGCGACGGGCTACGGTTATATTCACGTCGGACAGGAATTGCCGACGCCGCCGGGCGCAAAAAGAACGAAGACGGTTTTTTTCAAGGCGGAACGATTCGTCGAGAAGCCGAATTTTGAGCGCGCGCTCGAATACGTCAACAGCGGGCAGTACCGCTGGAACGCGGGGATGTTCGTGTGGAGTTTCATCACGGTCGCGAACGGGCTGGAGAAACATCAGCCTGAGATGTTCGCCGCGTGCCAGCGCTGGTTCAAGGTCGCGGCCAATCCCGCGAAGCTCGCGAAAATTCTGGCGAAGGACTATCCGGCAATCAAAAAAATCTCGATTGATTACGCGCTGATGGAGCACGCGCAAAATGTCATCGTGGCCGACGGCGCGTTTGAATGGGACGATCTCGGCGCATGGAATGCGCTGGCGCGGCATCTCAAGGCCGACGCGGAAGGCAATTGCGCCGTGGCGGATTTCATCCACGTGGACGCGGCGCGCAACATCATCTACGACGCGCGGACAAAAAATAAAACGCCGATTGCGGTCGTCGGTTTGCGCGATTCGATTCTGGTGCAGACGGACGACGCGGTTTTGCTCGCGCACAAAAGTCAGGCGCAGAAAGTGAAGGAGTTGGTCAGGAAATTGGGCGAGGATGCGAAATTGAAGAAATTAGTTTAACCGCAGAGACGCTAAGACACAGAGAAGAATCCCGTTGAGATTCCCGGAACAAAATCATAACAGCGCGATGACCCAGACGGGACGGTTCGCGCAATCTGCTGTTTGATCCAGGACTTCACTCGAAAGTGTGGCAATTGATTTTTTCCTCACACGCGGCTTGACCTTTTTATTTCACAAGGCAGACTATCCGGCTCGGTTTCAAAATTTATGCAGCATATCCGGAACATTGCGATTATCGCGCACGTTGACCACGGCAAGACGACGCTCGTGGACTGCCTGCTCAAGCAGTCGGGCACGTTTCGCGCCAACCAGCATGAGTCACAGGAAGAGCGTCTGATGGATTCGATGGATTTGGAAAAGGAAAAGGGCATTACCATCCGCGCCAAGAACGCCGCGTTCAAATACAAAAATTTCCATATCAACATCGTGGACACGCCCGGCCACGCGGATTTCGGCGGCGAGGTCGAACGCATCATGAACATGATAGACGGCGTGCTGCTTGTCGTGGATTCCGCCGAAGGTCCGCAGGCGCAGACCCGATTTGTTTTGCGAAAAGCCTTGGAAGCCGGCGCAAAGCCGATTGTCGTTATCAATAAAATTGACCGCGAGAATGCGAATCCAAAAAAAGTTCTCGATCAGGTTTTTGAATTGTTCATGTCGCTCAACGCGACGGATGAGCAACTGGATTTTCCGTTCATCTATGCTTCGGCCAAGCTGGGCTATGCGAAAACGGAACTTGAACACGTCACCGGCACGATGGAACCGTTGTTTGAAGCCATCATGAAACACATTCCACCGCCGCGCGCGAAAGCCGGCGACGGTTTTCAATTGCTCGTGGCCAATCTGGATTACAGCGATTATCTGGGTCGTATCGCTTTCGGGAAAATTTATGAAGGCAAAGTGAAGCTCGGCGACGCGGCGATTTGCCGTCACGGTCACGGCAAAATTTCCAAAAACAAAATCACTGCAATTTTTCATTTTGAAGGCATGAAGCGCATCGAGGTTCAGGAAGCGCACGCGGGTGACATTGTCGGGCTCACGGGTTTCGAGGACGTGTTCATCGGTGAAACGATTTGCGATTCCGAGGCGCGTCATGCATTGCCTTACATTCCGATTGATCCGCCGACGATTCAGATGGAATTTGCCGTGAATGACGGCCCGCTCGCCGGTCAGGACGGCAAGCTCGTCACCGCGCGCCATATCTGGGATCGGCTCGTGAAGGAAATCCGCACGAACGTCGCGTTGCGCATCGCGCAGACGGGCGACCCGAAAGTTTTTGCCGTCAGCGGGCGCGGCGAAATGCAAATCGCGATTCTCGTCGAGCAAATGCGCCGGGAAGGGTACGAAGTTTTGGTTTCGCGACCCGAAGTGCTTTGGAAAAAAGGTTCGAACGGCGAATTACTTGAACCGATTGAAAAATTGTTCGTGGAAATTCCGAGCGAAAATCTCGGCACGATCATGGAAAATCTTTCGTCGCGCAAGGCGCAGATCACGAACATGAACCATGTCGGCAACCAGGTTTCCGTCGAGGCGCTCGTGCCGATGCGCGGGCTGATTGGTTTTGAAACCGACCTCGTCAATTCCACCAAGGGCATGGGCGTGATGAGCCATTTGTTCCATGAATACGGCGCGGATTGCGGCGAAATGGCCGCGCGCAAAAACGGTTCGCTCGTCTCAATGGATTCCGGCGAAGCGACGAGCTACGCGCTGAACATGGTTCAGGAGCGCGGGCGTTTGATGATCGAGCCGGGCGACAATGTTTATATCGGGATGATCGTCGGCGAAAATGCGCGCGAGAATGACATTCCCGTCAATCCGGTGAAGGAAAAACGCCTGACGAACATGCGCTCGCAGGGTGACGGCAAAGGCATTCAACTTGCGCCGCCGCTGAAATTAAGCCTGGAACGCGCGTTGGAATACATTGACGTGGACGAATTTGTAGAAGCGACGCCAAGGAATCTGCGGTTGCGTAAAAAAGTTCTCGACGAAAATGCGCGCAAGCGTTCCGAGAAATCCCGCGTGATAAAATTTATCGCGGAATAGCGGCAAAAAGTTTTTCCGCAGATTTGGCAGGTGCATTCAACTCCCAAACTTTTCCCGATCAAGGCATGTCCTGACCGCCACCTTGGTCTTTGCTTTTATTCCTGTCCCTTTGATTGCCTTGACCATTTCCACCTTGATTAGGATTTTCGCGGGGCGTTTGCGATTGATTTGGAGGAGCAATCTCACGCGGCGGCTGTTGTTTCCGGTTCAGCGGTGTTTCTTTGTCTGGCGGAGGAATGACTTTCTCCGACCGGACTTGCGGAGCGGTTCTGTCCGGTTGAATCGCTCTTTGCAAAGGCATTTCCTTTTTTGCTGGAACATTGTCCGGCATTCCCTGATTTCCACCCGGTGTTAATTTGAGTTCCGGCGCGGGGCCTGGTCGTTCTTTTGGTTGTTGCTGGACGGGCGATGGCTTTTGCGGGTTCGCAGATTCGGCAGTCCGTTGCCTGAATTTTTCCGGAACAGAAGCGGTGGTTTGACGGTCGGCTTCCCGAACCGGAACAGCGGCGAACTTTTTGCCGGTCGCTTTTTCAATCCGGTCCACGCCCGGTCCTTCGTTGACGACAACGCTGCGTGTTTTGCCGTCGAATTGCCGGTCTTCGCGTCTGGCGGCGGATGTTTCAGTGGTGTGACTGAAGACAGTTTGATTATTGATGATTACGGTGTTGGGCCGGATGCGGTCGCCGAAATTCCGGCCTTCGACAAAGACGTAGTATGATGGAACGATGACAAAACCCGGCGGCGAACAGGGCACCCAGCCGACGTAATCACCGCCCATGCGCCAGTTAACCCAGGCCGGCGCCCATTCAACGCCCGGAACCCAGACCCAGCCCTGGCCTGAATCGTAAGCCCATGTGCCGTAATGATAACAAGCCCACGCCCACGGTTCGTCGCTGACCCAATACCAACCGGAGTCCGTCCATTCCCAATTGCCGTTGCAATAGGGTCGCCAATCCGCACCGACACCCGCCGGACGCCAGCAGCGTCCGTAGGAACCGGCTTCGACCCAGATGCCGTTTGGCGCGAGCGGTTCGTAAAATTCTGTCGTGGCGTGAATGGACACGCCCACGGAAACTTCCATTTCCGCCGGGGCGCGTAATAGGCCAAGGCTTAAACTGACTGCGAAGCCAATTACCAAAGTTATCAGACGTGTTTTCATATCAGGAATCTGCAATTGCCATGCCGGGCATGATTTTTTAATGGAACGGGTGGAATGAATGAACCCATGTCTGCGGATTGCACCATCTGCGAAAATGTGAATGGCGAAATGCAAACACAGTCATTGATTGGCAGTGATTTCTTTTCGGGCGCGAGCTTCACTGCCTCATTTGGCGCGTCACCTGTTTGTAGAATTTGCATAATCATTTCCGGCTTTGGTTTGTGGCGGGACTAACGCCCGCAACTAAGCCTGAAAGCGATTATCGCCTCATGAATAGGAATCGCAATGGGGTGAACACCGTATAGAATCCAAAAATGCAATGCCCATTCATCACATTTCCCGGGGAGAATTGCGGTTGATGGCTACGATTTTTTCTGCGCCAGCTTGCTGGTAAATTCCATGCCGACGAGGCAGACGTCATCCTCAAATTCGTGGTCAACGGAAAACGCGCGGATGGAATCCAGCAATTCATCGAACAAAACCGCGGCGGGTTTTTGCGCGCGACTTTTGACGTCCAACAGCAGCCGTTCCTGCGAATACAGTTCCTCGTTCGGGCCTTGAACTTCGTAAAGGCCGTCGGTGAAGAGCATCACGAGGTCGCCGGGTTCAAGCGTGGTTTCGGTGGTTTGATATTGCGGGTCGTCGAACAAGCCCAGCGCTGGCTGGCTTTTGCCGGCGGCGTTGCGGAGCAGTTCGACTTGATCCGTCCGGCGGCGCACATGCAACGGTTTGGGATGTCCCGCGTTGGCGAAGCGCATGACGCCGGTCTGGCAGTTGGCGACGAGGTAAAATGCGGTGGTGAGTATCGGCGAGCCGGTATTTTTCAAAATCGTGAACAGATCGGAATTGAGTTTGCGCAGAAACATTCCGGGATCATGCGCGAGCGGTTTGAGTTCCTCGACGAGCGCGCGGATCATGGCGGTGACGAGGCTGGAACGCACGCCGTGGCCGGTCACGTCGCAAATGAACACGCCGGCTTCCGTTTCGGAAAGCGCCGAGACGCTGAAAAAATCGCCGCCGATGGTTTCCGCCGGATGATAACGGTGCGCGAATTGAAAGGCGCTTTGTTCCGGCGGCACGTTGCGCGGAAAAGTCGGGTATTGCTGCAGGATCATGGCGAGCTGGACTTCGCGCGCCATGCGGAGATTTTCCTCCATGGCGAGATTTTTTGCGCGCAATTCTTCGCGGCTGCGCGACAGTTCGGCGCTGGTGCGGCGGATGAGTTCCTCGGCGCGTTTTTTTTCCGTGATGTCCCAGAAGATGCCTTGCAGCCCGGTGATTTTTCCATCAACTCCGTAAAGAGGTGTTTTGACAACCTGGACAAAAGTTTTTTCCTGTCCCAAAGGATGATGTTCCTCGGTGATTTCGCAGGTCTGGCCGGTTTCGATGACGCGTTTGTCATCGAGTTCGTATTTTTCGGCCAGTTCCCTGGGGAAAAAATCGAAGTCCGTTTTGCCGAGAATGTCCTCAAGCCGGCAATGATAATGATTGCAGTATTGTTGATTGGCGAAAGTGAACCGTCCCTTGAGGTCTTTGCGGAAGACGTTTTGCGGCATCGTTTCGACCAGCGAATGATAAAGTGATTCTGAATTCCGCAAATTTATCTCGGTTTGCAGGCGGTGCGTTATGTCCTCGACGGTGCCCTCGTAGTAGAGTAATTTCCCCTGCGCATCGCGCACGGCGCGGCAATTTTCCGAAATCCAGATCGTGTCGCCGTCCTTGCGGTAAATTTCCGATTCAAAGCCGGTCAGCGTGTCATTTTGCTGCATCAACCGGACGAATTCTTCGCGCCGTTCGGGTTTGACATAAAGATTGCGTCCGATGTCCGTGATGCTGGCCATCAGTTCCACCGGCGTATTGTAGCCGTAGATCCGCGCCAGCGCGATATTCGCCAGCAGGTAATGTCCGTCGGGTGTTGTGCGGAAAATGCCTTCCACAAGATGATCGAAAACACCGTGGTAATTTTCCTTTTCGTTGATCAACACGATGCGTTCATGCTGGCGTTCAATCGCGCAACGGATGGCGCGCTGCAATGCCTGCGCGTCGAGTTGTTCCTTTGCGAGATAATCCTGCGCGCCGGCGCGTACGGCCTCGACCGCAAAAGCCTCGTCGGTGGCCGATCCAAAAACGATCAACGGCACGCGCTGGGCTTTGATGGCGAGCGAGGTGGCCTGGAACAAACCAGCGGTGTTCGCCGTGGGCAGTTCGAACAAAATAGCGCCAAAAGAATCCTTTTTAAGGACGATAAAACCGGCTTCAAGCGTCGGAACAAAGTCGGCTTTGATCGTTCCACCTGCTTCATGCAGCATTGCGGCGATGGCACGCGCGAAACGCTCGTCACCCCCGATAAACAAAACTTTCAATGATTCTGATTCCATAATGCAATCGCCCTCGTCTCAAGCGCACGCCAAATCCCTTTGTCGTCCTCGCAAAGAATACAAGTTTGCCGCGCGCCTGCAAGCGGAGTTGCGTCACATAAAATGAATTGCGCTTTTCAAGCCTGCGTTGAATGCGTATTTTATCTGCTGAAAAAATGCCGAGCGTTTTCATAAAAACTTACGGTTGTCAGATGAACGAGCGCGACAGCGAAGCCGTAGCCGCCCAACTCGTCGCCAAAGGCTACAAACTCGCGCCGTCGGAAAAAACGGCGGACGTCGTTTTGCTCAACACTTGCAGCGTGCGCGACTTCGCGGAACAAAAAGCCATCGGTAAAATGCAAAACCTCGCGGCGGACGTGCGAAAAAACCGCCCGAATGTCGTGCTCGGTTTCATGGGTTGCATGGCGCAAAGCCGCGGACAGGAATTGATTGATAAACTGCCGGACGTGGATTTGGTTTTGGGAACACAAAAATTTCATCGTGCCGCCGATTACCTCGACGAAATCATTTCCGGCTCGCGCGAAAAAATCGTGGACGTGGCCGGGGAAAAAAACAGCGAGGCGACAATCCGCGAACATCTGCTCAACGGCAATTCACAAAAATCCGTCAGCGCGTTCGTCAGCATCATGCAAGGCTGCAATCAATATTGTACTTTCTGCATCGTGCCTTACACGCGCGGCGAGGAACGCAGCCGCACGATTTCTGACATCGTCGCCGAATGTCGCGAACTCGTCGCCCGCGGCGTGAAGGAAATCACCTTGCTCGGCCAGATCGTTACGAGCTACGGCAAGCGTGACATTTCCATGTGCGACGGCAAATCCGCTTTTGTCCAACTTCTCGAAGCCGTTCACGGGATTGACGGGCTCGAACGCATCCGTTTCACCTCGCCGCATCCGAAAGGTTACGGCGACGATTTGATTGATGCTTACGCGCGACTGCCGAAACTTTGCGAGAGCGCGCATATTCCCGTCCAAAGCGGCAGCGACAGCGTTTTGAAACTGATGCATCGCGGCTACACACGCGAACGCTTTCTTGGCATCATCCAAAAATTGCGCCGCGCCAGACCGCACATCGGCGTCACCACCGACATCATCGTCGGCTTTCCCGGTGAAACGGAAAAGGATTTTGAAGAAACACTTTCACTCGCGCGCGAAGTGGAATTCGACAACGCCTACATCTTCAAATACTCGCCGCGCCGCGACACGCCCGCCGCCGCAATGCCCGATCAAATCCCGCAACGCGTCCGCGAAGAACGCAACCATCACCTGCTCGAAACGATTAACGAAATCGGGAAACGTAAATACAATTCCTTCGTCGGGCGGCAGACGCAGATTCTTGTGGAAGGGCCGAGCAAAAAAAATCCGGCGCGGATGTCCGGCCGCACGCGCTGCAACAAAATTGTTTTGTTCGACGGCTCGGAACGGCATCGCGGCCAAATCATGGATTTGAAAATCACGCGCGCCGGTTCCTTTACGCTTTACGGCGACCCGGCGATTGTGAATTTATAAAAGCATGTGTTTTGTGAGCGGCTTTAATGAACACGGCACCCCATTTGGAATTGTTGGTTAAAATATCGCTGGATAAATGCGTAGAATATATTGACAGGATTTTGTTTTTTGTGATATAAAGAGCTACGAATCATCAGAACATCAACCAACCTTAAAAAACCATGAAAATTATAAGTATTAAAACAGCCTTAAATTTATTTTTTACCGCGGCATGTATTGCGGTTATTGACACAGTTTCGGCGCAAAACCTGGTTCTCAATCCCGGGTTTGAGTCCGGGACTGGCGGTAGCGCGAACAACTGGAACCTGGCACAGGCTGCCGGTGGCCCTGTATATGGGGTGCGCACCAACGACAATCCACATTCCGGTTCCTTTAATTTTGAGGCGCATCTTGCAAGCACAGGCGCGGGGCCTGTGGTACGCTTTGAACAAGACGCTGTTCCAGTGACAGGAGGAGTGACATATAATTTCTCTTTTTATGCCGATGCTTTGGCTGGCAGCGCTGGAGATGTTACCCAGTGGGATATTCAATGGTTTAATGGCGGTTTGGTAGGGGATACCGGTTTCAAGAACTATAGTCCCGGAAATAATGCTTACGCATTTATTTCCAATGCCGTGAGCGCTCCAGTAGGCGCTACGTCCGCAGATGTCATTTTTTACAACGCGGGTGCGGCGGCCCCATCGTTATCAGCGACGATAGATTTTGATGACGTTTCCCTGACGGCACCGGTTCCTGAACCAGGCATCGCTGCACTGATTAGCTCGGGATTATTTGGCGTTTTGATGATTGTGCGCAGACGCAAATTTTAATATCAGGAGAACAATCCACAGGAAGATAGGGCTATTAGCGATGAAAAGATGAATATTCTCGCTAATGTGGCTTATGCCATGATTTGCCGTCGCGAATGCAAATTTAATGATCCTGCGGCACCATGTTGGAAGTAGTATGGTAGTATAAATGCAATGATACGACAATTTCTAATCGTTTCGGCGGCAGCCGCCTTCTTTGTTATCAATGATGCAAATGTGAATGGTGATCAGGTACAGCTCAACATTCAATCGGGGGTTGTGTTAAGCTGGCCCACGACCAACAATGACATCTACCAACCGCAATGGTCGCCTAGTTCCGGCGGCTCATGGAACGCCCTCGGTGGTTCGCTGCCCGGCGATGGGACGACGAACTCGCTTTACGATCCGGTTCCAAGCGGCGCACGCAGTTATCAGGTTTTGGAAATGGTTCCGGGCGTAGCGTCATCATCTTCCGCCCTCACGAACGGAGGGTTTGAAACCGGAAGCGGAACCACCGCCAGCAACTGGTCTGTGGATACCGCTGCCGGCGGCCCGGTGTATGGGGTTCGCACGAACGACAACCCCAACAACGGCTCGTCTGATTTTCAAGTCCATCTCGCCAGCACCGGTGCCGGCCCGGTGGTGCAGTTCAACCAGTCCGGGGTGCCGGTGACGGGAGGAACAACTTATCCATTCACCTTTTACGCCAATGCCCTGCTGGGCAGTGTGGGATATAACGCACAGTGGCGGATTCTGTGGAATACCGGAGGAGACACGGGTTATCAGGGTTATACTCCCGGGAACAACGTGTATGCCATCGTCAGCAATTCGGTTTCCGCTCCCGTCGGGGCGACGTCGGCGACCATCTTTTTCCACTTTGCAGGCGCGGCGGATCCAAGCCAGTCGGCCACGATTGACATTGATGACGTCGCGCTCGGCTCGGGCAGCGGTTCCGGCAGCCCCGGCATTACCAACATCCTGTCAGTTGCCAGCCAGCCGGTCGCCAACGTGACCTGTCCCACCACCATGGGCACTCAATATCAGCCTGAGGCGACTACCAATCTTGCCGCAGGGATATGGGCCACCAATTTTCCCGTGGTTGTGGGAAATGGCGGTACCAATTCAATCATGTTTCCGATGACGAACAATCCATCGTTCTTCCGTTTGTACATTCCACCGGTCGTTATCCTGCCGCCGTCAAACTTGCAACAGATTATATCGGGGTTCACCAATGCCATTGGCCTGGCCTGGACAGCCAGTTCCACGCCCGGCGTGACTGGCTACCGCATCCTCTACGGCTTGACCAGCGATGGTCTGACCAATTCGATGGACGTTGGAAATGTCAACTCCGCCATTATTTCAGGTTTGACACCCGGCCAGACCTATTATGTGGCGGTCATCACCCTCACGGCCAATGGTCAAAGTCTATCTGCCAGCAACACCATCACGGCCCAGCCGGATACAACGGTCGGCGTCGTTCCGCTTTTCGATGCCGGCACGCCGCTGGAACCGGACACGATTTCCAACACGCCCACTGCGCTCATCACGCGGATCGCCGATCGTCCGCGCGGTCGTCATGCGCGGGAGAATGGGCCTTCGTTTAGTCTATATGATACCTACTTGATTTTCTATTGGGAGCAGCGGATGACCACCATCGAGATTGACGATACCATTGGCAAGGGTGGGAACAGCATTACGTTCCATATGTGGTCACTTAATGGATTGGACACGCCCAACATTCGTTTCTTCTTTCAGGGCCAGACCACGGTGGCGCAATACGG
>Ga0207066_1166_pt1 | contig 16047 bp, 14 predicted proteins | sample Alteio_BWMinCont_24_FD_153490 | JGI IMG/M metagenome (GOLD analysis project Ga0207066, IMG submission 153490) | Enriched cells from forest soil in Barre Woods Harvard Forest LTER site, Petersham, Massachusetts, United States -... | ecosystem: Environmental > Terrestrial > Soil > Temperate forest >...
GTATTTAACATCATCATTTCACCACAAGATGCACCGGTTTTTTAGAATCAGAAATAACAAGCCATGGCTAAATTGCCTCACCACGGAGGGTCTTTGGAAAGTTCCACCCGTTTCCCGGTTTGGGCGGATTCCCGGGCGGCATCAAGAATTTCGGTCACGATCAGGTTTGTTTCAAGGGATGACATTCCGTATGGTTGGATTTCTCCACGAATGACGGCTGTAAAATAGGAAATGTCATCGCTGGACGAATTGGGCATCGACGGAGTTGGCAAATCAAGTTCACTTTCTTCAGTCCCAGCCTGTCGCATCCGCAACAAATCCATTCGCGGCTCAAGCACATAGCCGGTCCGGCCATAGATATCCATGTCTCTTCTATCAAACGGCCAGTTCCAGGAAGCTTGAATGATTGCTTGCGCCTCTGGATAAGTAAGAACGATGGTTGCTTCATCCTCAACTTTGGGATAGACGTCGGGCTTGATATGCTGTGTCACTGCGAAAACTGAACCGGGACGTTGCCCGTCCATGAACCATGTGATCGTGCTGGCACCGTAACAGCCAAAATCGATCAGCGCGCCACCGCCATTCAGTTTGGGATCGGTCAGCCAATCCAAGAATGCGTCCGAACAGCCGGCTTCTTTCGGCCCTTTGTTTCCTGTACAAACCATGATTTTTCGGACGTCGCCGATTGCGTGCTGGTTGTGAACAATCGTATATGCTGTTTGGCTTGCGGGATACCAAGTGGTTTCGTAATCCACGATCACTTGAATCCCGCCCTTTTTTGCGGCTGCCGCGATGGCGTGTGCCTGCTCCATATTAACGGCCAAAGGTTTTTCCAACATAGCATCCATGCCATGCACAGCGCAGATTTCCACGACTTGGAGGTGATCGAACGTGCTGGTAAAAACTGCCGGCGCTTGCGCGTTGGTTTTGGCAAGCAACTCATCCAGATTCGTGGAAAAAAAATTGGCGTTGAAATTAAAGAGTCTGGCGTAACGCGCCGTCAATTCATGATTCGGCTCCACAATGCCGACCAGTTGAACATCATGCCGGCTTTGGGCGCGTTGAATAAAATCGCCGACCGCATCGTGAGCAAGGCCGATGATTGCGAGACGGATGGGAAGTTTGGTGTCTTGGCATTGGGCGGCGCATGCCGCAAACCAGAAAAAGAAAATGACAGTAAATTTTTTCATAATTGGCCTTACGAAGATTGTCATTTTAATTTATTTCCCGACTTTCACAATCTTTTTTCAAGCTTATCGGGGTGGCCGACTACGTTGGAAAAATCTGGCACGGTTGCACTTCGTTGCCGCAGTCGCCGGTGACGACTCGCATAAACTGTCGCCACCCTTGGTCGGCTGGGAATACATGGTGGCTTGGTTTTCGGGGCGGCCTATTCTTCAAATACCGGGCAGAATCTTCACCTGCGCGCGTTCGAGCCAGCCGATTTTTCCTGAACTGTCGGCCACTTGCAGCCAGTCGCCGCGTCCGGATAATACTGCAAATTCCGCGCCGTCGTGTGCGGTGAACACATTTTGAGCGTCGTCGAACGGCCCGCTGCGTGCTACCAGATCCGGCGCGACCACCACCACGGTTTTTTTGGAAACGTGAATTGAAACCGCCGCGCCGCAACCAACGCCGGACAAAATCATAACAATGGCCACGGCGCGCGTGAAACCACCCAAAACTGTTTTTGACGCGGGCCAAATCTGCATTATCGCGAGCAGCACGAACGTCAACCAGAATGAGATCGCTGCCAGTGCCGTCCACTCATTCAGCGTGAGCGTGCCGAGCCAATTCTCCCAGCGATTTGCCGACGCTTTCACACCTTGAACCTGGCTGCGCGCGAATTCCAGATTCGCCCGCACGTCTGCGTCGCGCGGCGACAATTGTTCCGCCTGCCGATACGCGGCAATCGCGCGACCCAGATTACCAGCTTTGAATTCCGCGTTGCCATAATTGAAATAAAGGGCCAGTGAAACCGCACCGAACTGAAGAATTTTTTCATATGTGGCGGCGGCATCCGCAAATTTGCCTTCGGCGTAAAGTTTGTTCGCTACGTCAAATTTTGCGGAAACGTCGGCGGCCATCGTGTTGCCGGCAGAAATCCAAACGGCCAATGTCGCCAGTAAAATTTGAAAGTGCGCCTTCATACATTCAGATTTTGCAATTCACGGACAGCGTTTTCAAATTGCGGAATCACTGCAGCCAGTTCTCCGCTCGTCCGCATTGGTGCATAACGCGCCTGATTACACAATTGGAACAATTTGCGCAATTCATGGAGTGTTGCTTCGGGCACGCTTCGGAAAACCGGATGTTCGTCAATAATCGCTTCGGTGATCGCTGACGCGGGGCAGTCGAGTTGCTCGCCAAGTTGTTCCTGCAACAAGCGGAACAGCGCGGCGAAAAATTTGTCGGAATTATTTTCCGCCGCGAACCGACGCAGGTCATTCGTCCCATTTTGGATCAATTTCAAAACGTGCCGATGCCTCCTCAAACGCGGGTTGTTCGCCAGATTTTCCGTCCGTTTGCGCCAAACAAACGCGGCGAGCCACGCGAGAACGGGTAGACTTTGCAAGGCCATGAATGCCGGGCGCGTCGCCAATGGCGGACTGATTTTTTCCAGCGGGCCGAGTTGTTCCTTGATAGGCAAAATGTCCTGTTGCTGCGGATTTTCCGTGCCAGAAGTTTTTGTCGCCGCAATCACTGGCACCGTCACCGCGCCGCCGGAATGCACGATCAGTCGCATGGAAGGTTGCGTGAGTGTGCGATAGGTGTTTTGTTCGGGATCAAAAAATGAAAATGAAAACGGTGGCAGTTCGTGAAGGTCTGTGTTTTGTGGCGTGACGATTTCTTCAAAAGTTTTCGTGCCTTCAAGTCCGAGCTGGTCGGTCGTTTCCACTTTCGACGTTGGTGGATAAGTTTTGAAATTTTGCCAGGCCGTTTGGTCGGGCAGCGTGAGAGAATCCAGAGCGCCGTGGCCGGAAATTTGCACGCGCACGGTGATGGGATCACCGACGGTGATATTTGTCGGTCCGGCGGTGACGGTCATCGTGTAATCACCAACTGCGCCATTGAAACTTGCGGGCACATTTTCCGCAGGAAGCGGAAGTGATTCCATATTTAGCGGGTCGGTTACGAGCGAAACCTGTTTGCGCTCGCCGCCGAAATTATCAAACGGGTCGCGGATGCCGAATTGCTCAAAGACCGTATCGCGCGAACGCCCGGAAGCGGGTAACACGATTACGGCGCTGGCGGTGACCGGCCCGATGCTCAACGTTCCGGTTTTGATGACCGTCAGCGCGATGGCCAGCGGAATGACGCTGTAAGTGTGGCCGCCGATTTGTGCGTGTTGCGCTGATCCCTGTGCCATTTTGCCGACCGTGAAGCCGTCGGCAGGCATGGCGGTGAATTGAAAATTGCCGAAATTTTGCACGTCGTCGCGCAGATAAACCCGGAGCTGGGCGGTGACGACTTCACCAGGGTAAAACTTCTTTTTCGGCAGTGCGAGTTTCATGAACGCGACCTGCGAGCCTGAATCAACGTCGGCGGTGGTTGGAGTTTCTGGCTGGGTGACGGTCAGTTTCACTGGCTGGCTGGTCAATTGGTGTCCATCCACGTTGGCAACCAATGAGGGAATGATAAATTCACCGGTTTGTCGCGCCGTCAATATGAAGTGGTGCGTCACGGTCGAACTGGTCTGGCCGTTGATGAAACTGAACTGGCTGGAGGGCCCAACATAGGAAATTTGCAGGCCGGGAATATTTGGAGGCACCGGCGTATTTTGGGGTGAGCCGCCTTCAAAGGTCAGCGAAAGCGTGGCGTTTTCGCCGAGGGCAATCGTGTCGCGGTCGAGCGAGGCCGTGAAGGTGGCGGCGCGGGTTTCCGCGCCGTATCCCAATGCGAGACAAAGCAAAAGTGCAACTATCGGCAGCAAAATAATTCTTTGTCGGCGAATCCAGACATTCATTTTTCAAAAACAGCTTCCAAAAAATTCAAACTCCGCACAACACATTGACAGCGTTCGGCGTAAAAATGTTCACCTTCAAATCGCTTTCAGCAGCACGGCAATCAGGCCATCGGTCGTGTGCTCCTTGGCTTCCAGTGCCGGCTTTAATCCCAATGCAGAAATGGCCTTGCTCGTTTCCGGGCCGATGGACGCGAGTTTCATTTGCGGAAATTTCTTCAGCAATTTTTGCAAATCAAAACGTGCGTGGAAAAATTCAACCGTCGAGCCGCTTGTGAACGTGATCCAATCCGCGCCGCGCTCCAGAAAATTTTTCGCCGCGTCGAAAAAATCCTCGGTCTCGGCCACGGTTTTGTAAAGGCCGATGTCGTCCACAATCGCGCCCATTTCTTCGAGTGCATCTGGCAAATCTCTATTGGCGTTTTCGGCGCGCAGGAGGCAGATTTTTGAATTTTCAATGCTGCTGTGTTTTGCAAATGCCTCGGCGATTTTGCGTCCGACAAATTCTTCCGGCATCAAATCCACTTGCAGATGCAACTCATGCAATTTTGCCGCCGTTGCGGGACCGACCGCCGCGATTTTTGCGCCGCCGATGTCGCGCAAATCCTGAAAACGTTTGAAGAAGAAATCAAAAAACGTAGTGACGCCGTTTCCGCTCGTGAAGACCAGCCAGTCGTAGGAATTCAACGAAAGCAGAGCGTCAACAAGTAATTGTTTGTTGTCGGGCATGACGCCTTTGACTGCCGGAATTTCCAGAACGTCCGCACCGAGTTCGGAAAGTTTTTGTGAGAATTTCGCCATTTGCCCGCGCGAGCGCGTGACGACAATCCGTTTTCCGAACAGCGGAAGATTTTCAAACCAATTCAATTTCCCGCGCAACTTCACCACGTCGCCGATGACGGTTAACGCGGGCGGTGAAATTTTTCTCTCCACGGCGAGCTTTGCAATCGTCGCGAGAGTGCCACTGACGGATTTTTGTTTTCCAAGCGTTCCTGATTCGACAATGGCGACCGGCGTTTCCGGCCACATTCCGTTTGCGATGAGCGATTTTGTCCATTCGCCGAGATTCTCGGTGCCCATGAGCACAACCTTTGTTCCGGGAATTTTTGCGATTTGGTCGTGGCGCAACTCTGTTTTTTCATCGCCGGGATTTTCGTGGCCGGTGAAAACGGTGAAGCTGGAACAAACATCCCGGTGCGTCAGCGGAATGCCTGCGTAATTCGGCGCGGCGACAATTGAAGAAACACCGGGTACGACTTCAAATGGAATTTTTGTTGCCGCGAGCACCTCGGCCTCCTCGCCGCCGCGACCAAAAATGTAAGGATCACCGCCTTTCAATCGCACGACGCATTTGCCTTCGCGTGCTTTTTCAATCATCAACGAATTGATTTGCTCCTGTGAAAATTCCGTTCGCTTCCCGCGCGAAATGATTTCCGCGTCCACACGCGCAAGCCGGAGCAAAGCCGGATTGACGAGCAAATCATAAACGACCACGTCCGCGCATCGAAGGAGTTCCGCGCCACGCAGCGTGAGTAAGCCCGCGTCGCCTGGCCCCGCGCCGACAAGATAAACCGCGCCTTTTGATTTCACGCGCACAATTTATCCGAACGGTGACGACGGGCAATGAAAGAGGGTGAAAGTTTTCTAATTCAAGCGCACGCGGTAGAAGCGCAATTTGTTGGTCGTTGCCTGCAGGTCGGTGAATTGAAACTGGCCGGCGGCACCTTCGGTCGTTGTGCCAAGAACCATCCAGTTGCTGACGGACAGAGAAAGGTTGGTGCTGGCCAGAACGGTGTAGGCCGTGCCCGGCGTGTTGGTGAAATTTAATTGGAAAGTTCCATTGCCCAGCGTCGCGCCCGTCAAGTGCGGCGGCTTGTAATTCAGGTTATAGCCGAGAACATCCACTGCCGTGAGGTCGGCTGAAGAAAGAATCAGTTCACTGCCGGGAGGGACAAATGCATCGAACGCATCGGGCGGAGTACTCGACAGCCAGTCCTGAATGTCTGCAAGATTCACATTGGTATAGAAATATTTCAGCGCTGTTGCGCCGTCATCCACGGAGAAATAGGCATTGTTGGTATTGGGATCGAAACTTCGCGCGCCATTGTTGGTGAAACGGAAGAGGTCATAAGGGAAATATCCGTTGCCATTGAGACTAAGGGTAGAACGGCCCATGATTTCGGTCAGTTCATGTTCGGCAACGCCAATGAAGTCGAACTTGCCCGCCACGGTGCGGTTGTTTGGATCAAAAGTATAATTAACATTCGTCGCGAAACCGACGGAGCCATCTTGGCTGGGATCATTTGGATTCACGCCCGAAATGCTTAACGCTTTGGCTTCAGACGATGGAATTCCCCACGTCTGGCCTCCACCAGTCGGATCGCCGGCCGGCAAACTGGCAACTGAATTACTGTCGGCACCAGTTGTGCGCGCTAGGAACAGCGCATTTGTCACGTCGGCATAGTTGAAACCCGTGTAATATGAAAAACTGCTTTCGCCCAGATCAATGTTACCGAAAGGCCCGGCGTTAGCGGAATAAACCGTGACATTGACGGTGCTGGAATTGGTGTAAAGATTCTGGATCGTCTCCGCCGCCGCGCCGAAAGCCGTCTGCACTTGCGCGAGAGTGCCGATGTTTGTCACGCTTGAATCGTAAGTCACATCGATGGTCAGGGCGCCCGACGGCAACGGCGAAGCGACCACGATGAACACACCCAAACCGCTTGTGATTAAAAAATTCCTGAATCGATTCATAACTTTGGGGTTGGATTTTAGGCTAGCCTAGCAGCTCGTTTGCCTTCGTCAACGGTTATTGAAATTTTACGCTGGCGTTGCGGACTTTGCGCTTTGAAGTCGCGCCGTTGCCGAATATAAATTGCGCGTGTCTCAACGGGTTCAATCCACCATCAACGCCGCCACGCGCCTGTGCGCGGTCTATGGCTCGCCCATCGCCCATTCCGCGTCGCCTGCGATGCACAACGCCGCCTTCACCGCGCTCGGCCTCAACTGGCGTTACCTTGCATTTGAAGTTGACCCAAAAAATCTGCGCGCCGCCATCGAAGGCGCAAAGGCGATGAACTTTGTCGGCCTCAATCTCACTGTGCCGCATAAATTGCTCGCGCTCGAAATCGTGGACGCGCTCGATGACTCGGCCAAAACTTTCGGCGCGGTCAACACCATCCGCTTTGAAGGGCGGAACGCCGACGGCGCGTGGCTGCCGTTGCGCGAATCCATCGGCACGGATGAGCCGTTGGAAATCCGCGCGCATGGTTTCAACACGGATGCCGTCGCCATTGCCCAGACATTGCGCGAAGATTTGGGATTGGAATTGCGCGGAGCAAAAGTTATTTTGCTGGGCGCAGGCGGAACCGGGCGGACGGTGGCGTTGAAACTTGCGTCCGAAAATGTCGCGGAACTGTTTCTCGTCAACCGCACGCAAAGCAAAGCCGGAGAAATCGCGAACGAAATAGAAAAGCGTTTTCCGGCTGTGCGCGTCAGTGTCGGCTATCCAAAAAATGACGTTGATCTTTTGATGAACGCAACGTCGCTTGGTTTGAGGGCGGATGATTCATTACCATTGGACGAAAAACAATTTTCATTGCATTGCGCGCGCGTGGTTTATGATGTGATTTATCGTCCGGCGGAAACGAAGTTGCTCGCCGCCGCAAAAAAATCCGGCTGCAAAACGGCGAATGGCATTGGCATGTTATTGCGTCAGGGCGCAACGGCATTTGAGATTTGGACGGGCAAGCCCGCGCCGCTCGATGTGATGCGCCGCGCGCTGGAACAAAACATTTATGGGCACTGACGCCATTTTCAACGCGAATAATTGGGCGCTTGTGCCATTTCATTTCTGGTCGCTGTGCTTTTTTGCGCTCGGCTGCATCGTTGGCAGTTTTCTCAACGTGTGCATTTACCGGATGCCGCTGGAGTTGAGCATCGTCTCGCCGCCGTCGCATTGTCCGCACTGCAAGTATTCAATTCCATTTTACCTGAATATTCCGCTGGTCACGTGGCTTGCGCTGCGCGGTCGCTGCAAAAATTGCGGCGCGCCGATTTCGCCGCGCTACTTCATTGTGGAATTGCTGACGGGTGTGTCATTTTTAAGTTGCTGGCTCAAATTCGGCGACGCGAACCATCCGCTGCAATCCATGCCAATCGCTTTTGTTTATGCAGTTTTTCTCGCCGGACTGATTTGCGCCACATTCATTGACTTCGAGCATTTCATCATTCCCGACGAAATCACGCTCGGCGGAATGGTCGTCGGTTTTGCCGCATCCCTTTTTTTGCCACAATTGCTGGGCGCAAATTCATCGGGCGCCGGAATGTTGCGAAGCCTGTTTGGAATGGTCGTCGGCGCCGGTGTGATTTATGCGATTTTGCGTTTAGGCAAATTGATGTTCGGGCGGCAAAAATTAAAATTGCCGGCAGAAACAAAAATTATTTTTTCCGAAACATGCGTGCATCTGCCGGGCAGGGAGATTCCCTATGAAGAAATTTTTTATCGCAAGTCCGATGTGATTGTTCTTCACGCGCGAACAGTGGAACTGATTGATCGCGGCTACGAAAACGTCACACTGCGGCTTTCGCCCGCCGCACTGAAAATCGGCAATGAAGAAATCAATCCCGCCGACGTGCCGTATTTGGAGGTGGTGAGCACGGAAATTGTCCTGCCGCGCGAGGCAATGGGTTTGGGCGACGTGAAATTCATGGGCGCAATCGGCGCGTTCATCGGCTGGCAGGGCACGATATTTTCGCTGATGGTCAGTTCGATGATCGGCGCGACGGTCGGTGTGATTTTAATTTTGATGCGGAAGCGCGAATGGTCGTCGCGGATGCCTTACGGCCCTTACATTGCGCTCGCGGCGATGATTTGGATTTTCGGCGGGCAGAAATTTTTTGTAGCGCTTTTTCACTGACTAAAAAGCAGGAGACGACGTGAGGGATCTCGTTTCAAATTAGAAAGTCGAATTGAGTCTCGTTACCTCGACTCCTGCAATATACGAATCAAATTGCAAAATCTGTGTATTCCGGCTTCACGGCTTCGGCGGGCGGAAACAACATTCCGGCGCCGACGGTCGCGTTCGTGCCTTGCTCTATCAAAATAAACGAGCCGGTCAGGCGGTTCGTGCTGTAGCCGTCGAAAACAATCGGCTTGGAAATTTTCAGACGGATGATGCCGATGTCATTGACCGCGAGCGCGGCGGGATTCGGTTCCGGTTCGAGGGTGGAGAAGTTAATTTTACTTTCCAGTTGCGTGACGATGGCCTGAACCGTCTGCGTCGCGTGCTTGAGAAAATATTTTTTGTTCGCCTGCAAAGGCCGCGTGTGCATCCAGCAGATGCGCGCGTGCAAATCCGCGCTGCGGCCGGGAAGGTTTTCGAGGCCGACAATCATGTCGCCGCGACTGATGTCAATGTCGTGCTGAAGACAGAGCGTCACTGATTGCGGGCAGAATGCCTCCGGCAGCGAGCCGTCGTAAGTCCAGACATCCTTCACGGTGGTCTTGAGGCCGATGGGCAGCACGACGACTTCCTGGCCTTCGCGCACGATGCCGCTGGCGATCTGGCCGCTCAAGCCGCGAAAGTCGTGCAATTTTTTGTCGGTCGGATTGTTCGGGCGATTCACCCATTGCACCGGAAAACGCAGCGCGCTCAAATTCCAATCGCTCGCGATGTGAACGGTTTCAAGATGATTCAATAACGTCGGCCCTTCATACCACGGCATTTTTTTCGAACGGTCCACAACATTGTCGCCGTCAAGCGCGCTGATGGGGATGAACTTCACGTCACGGAACACGTCGAGTTTCGGCAGAAAATCTTCGATCTCATCGCGGATTTCCAGATAACGCTCCTCGCTCCAATCCACCAGATCCATTTTGTTGACGGCGATGACGAGGTGCGGGATGCCGAGCAGCGCGGCGATGTAAGTATGGCGGCGCGTCTGTTCGATGACTCCCGCGCGCGCATCCACGAGTACGATGGACAGGTTAGCGGTCGAAGCTCCCGTGACCATGTTGCGGGTGTATTGCACGTGACCCGGCGTGTCGGCGACGATGAACTTGCGGCGCGGCGTCGCAAAATAACGATACGCGACGTCAATCGTGATGCCTTGCTCGCGTTCGGCGCGCAGGCCGTCGGTGAGATTTGCCAGATTGATTTGGCCGCCGCCGGTGATGTCGGCGCTGCGTTCGAGCGCCTCGATTTGATCTTCCATCAACGACTTCGTGTCGTAAAGCAAACGACCGATGAGCGTGGACTTGCCGTCGTCAACACTGCCGCAAGTGTTGAAGCGCAGAATTTCAATTGGATGTTGCGTGTGTGGCATGAAATCAAAAATAACCAGCTTTTTTACGGTCTTCCATCGCCGCTTCACTGGCTTTGTCATCAGCGCGCGAGCCGCGTTCGGTCACACGCGCGGCGGCGATTTCGGCGATGATGTCATCCACGGAATCCGCTGGCGACTCGACCAGTCCAGTGCTGATGATATCGCCGATGGTGCGGACGCGCACGACGAGTTCCTGCACTTTTTCCTTCGGCTTCGGCGGCAATAAATCGGTCACGGGCAGCCATTGACCGTGGCGGCGGACACACTTGCGCGTGTGGCTGAAATAAATCGTCGGCACTTCGAGTTTTTCTTTTTTGATGTATTCCCAAACGTCCATTTCCGTCCAGTTCGAAAGCGGGAAGACGCGCATATGTTCGCCGGGATTGACGCGCGCGTTGAAAAGATTCCAGATTTCAGGGCGTTGATTTTTAGGATCCCACTGGCCGAACGAATCGCGGAAGCTGAAAAATCTTTCTTTCGCGCGGGCTTTTTCCTCATCGCGCCGCGCACCGCCGATGGCGCAATCGAATTGAAATTCTTCAATCGCCGCGAGCAGCGTTGGGATCTGCAAACGGTTGCGGCTGATTTCACCGGGCGTTGGGACGGCAATTCCCCTGGCAATCGCGTCCTCGACCGTGCGGACGATGAGTTTGCCCCCGAGTTCGTTCGCGCGGCGGTCGCGGAACTCATTCAGTTCGGGAAAATGATGGCCGGTGTCCACGTTCAGCAACGGCATCGGAATATCCGACGGACGAAACGCCTTTTCCGCGAGTCGCAGCAGGCAGATGGAATCCTTGCCGCCGGAAAAGAGCAGGGCAGGACGCTCGAATTCCGCGGCGACTTCACGCATTATGTGAATCGCTTCCGTTTCGAGATACTGCAAATGATCTAAATGATAGGAACTCATGTTTACACGGATTTCACGGATTGACACGGATTCATAAAACGACGTGCTTCCATTCTAGCGAGTCCGAACCGAAATTAACAAGTAATCCCAATCGAAGTTTTGAAGCGGCCAAATAATTCAGAACTTGTTTGACATGGGCATCGGTCAATTTTTCAACGGCTTTGGCTTCAAATAGGATTTTGTCCAAAATCACGAAGTCAGCATAATAACAACTTGGCAGAATGACGCCCTTGTAGGTAACTTCGTAATTTTTCTCACGCGCAAAAGGGATCATTGCCCGGCTCAATTCCACGACAAGAGCATCTTGGTAAATTACTTCGTCATGCCCTTTGCCTAATTCACGGTGAATCTCCATGCAAAGACCAATCAATTGGTGAGTATCTTCACGATAAAGAAATTCAGCCATAAATAATCCGTGAAAATCCGTGCAATCCGTGTCTAGTTTTTTACTACCTTGCCACCCCAATTCGCATGCAAACCGCACTCGCGCTTGTCGTCGGCCTTCGCGGGATCAAAATAATCCCATTCGTTCGGCAGATTGTGCTGCTTCAAATAATTTTCCATGTCCGCGTCGCTCCAATAAAAAACCGGACTGACCTTGAGCACACCGAAATTTTTATCCGCGCTCACGATGTCGAGTTCCGCGCGATTCGGATTTTGGATTTTGCGCAATGCCGTGATCCAAACCGTCGGCGCGAGTTCCTTCATGCCGCGCTGAAACGGTTCGAGCTTCATTTGTGCGCTGAATTCCTTCAAAGCGGCTTCGTCGTCGGTGGACGGAATCTCGCCGTAAATTGCATCGCGATGTGCGGCGGAAATTTTCGGCAGGAACGGTTTCAAATTCAACCGAAGCATTTTTTCCAACTGCTCGGCGTGCTTGTAAGTCGCCGGACGATTGTAGCCGTGATCCACCCAAAGAACCGGAATGTCGGGCTGCACTTGCACACACAAATGCAAAATGACAGCTTCGTAAGGACGAAAATTCGTCGAGACAATCGTGCGGCCTTTGGCTTGCGCGATGGCCCACTTCACAATTTCGAGCGACGATTTGTTTCGCAATTCGGCGTTGGCTTTTGAGATTTGGTCGGGAGACATAGAAATAAATTTCACGTCGCCAAATTTAATTGGCTGCGGCCGGTTGCTCCTTCAAAAACACCCGGTCGCACCAATCCCCGAAGCGTTCGCCGGAATTTCTTTCCTTTGCAAAGCGCGCAAGGACGGGGCGCAATTCGTTTTCAATATCCGGGTCTTTGACGACGTCGCGCCAGACGCGATTGAGTCGCGTGCCGGAAACGTCGCCGCCGAGCCAGACTTGATAGCGACCAGGCGCTTTGCCTACGAATGCGATCTCGGCCATGTAAGGCCTTGCGCAACCGTTCGGGCAGCCGGTCGAGCGGATGATGATTTCCTCGCCGCCGAGGCCGAGGTCGCCGCAAAGTTTTTCGATACGGTCAATGAGTCCGGGCAACATGCGTTCGGATTCGGCGAGCGCGAGTCCGCAAGTGGGCAACGCAGGGCAGGCCATCGAAGAGGCGTGAAGCACGCTCGTTTGATTTTCAGTTTTTACGCCATTTGCCGTGAGAATTGAATTAATGCCCGCTTTGTCCGATTCAGCAATGTTCGCGAGAATAATGTTTTGATTCGCGGATAAACGGAATTCGAGGTCCGGAAATTTTTCCGCGATTTGCCGCAGCGCGATTTTTTGAGCGTTTTTCACGCGGCCAGTTTCGACAAACAAAGTCAGAAACCATTTTCCGTCCACGGCTTTGTTCCAGTCGTAAAGATCGCCCATCGTGGTGAACTTATACGGCTTGGCGGATTCGAGTTTGATGCAGGCGCGCTTTTCGACTTCGGCGCGAGCCCAATTCGCGCCGCGTTCTTCAATGACATATTTCAGTCGCGCGTGTTTGCGGTCGGTGCGGTCGCCAAAATCGCGATGAATCGTCAGCACGGCTTTCGTGACATCCACAACTTTGTCCGCAGGAAAAAATCCAAGAACGTCCGCGAGGCGTGGATATGTTTGCACGTTGCCGTGGCTTCGTCCCATGCCGCCGCCAACGGCGAGATTGTAACCGACGAGCTGATCATTTTCGACGATGGCGATCAATCCAACGTCGTTTGTGAAAACATCAATGTCGTTGACGGGCGGAATCGCGAAGGCGACTTTGAATTTTCGCGGCAAATAAGTTTTGCCGTAGAGCGGGTCCACGAAATTTTTGTTCTCTTCGTCTTCGAGATTCAACTGCACGCCGTCAATCCAGATGGAATGATACGCCTTGGTTTGAGGCGCGAGCATCATTGCGATTTTGTGGCAATCGGCAACAATCTGTTCGCGCGCTTTCGTGTAAGCGGGCGTGGGTGGCGCGAGAACATTGCGACTCACGTCGCCACACGCGGCCAGCGTCGAGAGCAAACATTCATTAATGCCTTTGACGACGGCTCGCAAATTATTTTTGACGACGCCGTGAAATTGAATGGTTTGGCGGGTCGTGATTCGCAACGTGTTATTGCCGTAAACCGAAGCAAGTGCGTCAAAAATTTTCCATTGATTCGCGGTCATCACGCCGCCGGGCACGCGGCTGCGAATCATCATGATATATTTTTTGCCGGTTTTGCGCAGGTCGCGGTCGTCCTGCTGATATGAGCCGTGAAACTTCAGAAATTCATAATCGTCATGCGAAAAATGATCCACGGTTTTGTCGGCGATGGTTGCGGCGATGGTTCCCGCGATGGTAGGAATCGCAGCCTTGATTTCTTCATTGTGCGTTAATTTGAGTGCTTCAGCGCTCATAAGCGAACAATCAATTTAGCTGGTGAATGGCGTTTGTTCAAGTGCTGCTTATTTTTGTAACTGCAACCGGACGGGGAGCGTCTTAAATTTGTCGCAATTGTGATTGTTCAACGCCGGACTATTTAGCATGAAAACTTTGATTGTCATTTTACTGGCCGCCGGGGTGGCCTGCGCCTCGACTTACTTCGTGGTCTCGACTGAAAAGTCGGCGCAGTTGAAGCAGGCGCAGGCTGCGTGGGACGCTGAAAAAGCGCAACTCGAAGCTGCCGCCAAAACTAATGTTGTGTCAGCGCAAACCGTCGTTGTATCCGCGCCGTCATCGGTGCCTGCCGGGGAATCGCCGGAAGACATTCTCAACGATTTGCTTGCTGTGAAACTCGGTTCCGGCGAAGCGCGCAACGCGAGTTTGCGCTTTGTCGTTTTCAAATTGGAAAGTCTCGCACAGCATGGCGTGGCGGCGGTGCCGGCCATTCGCTCGTTTATTGGCCGTAACGTGGACGTGGATTACAGTGCGCAGGACCAGAATGGTGCCGATGCCAACGTGGCCAACGGCGGAAATAACCAAACCAATAATAATAATGGAGGCGGTGGCAGCAATCGGAGGTTCAATGGCGGTGGTTTCGGTGCCGGGTTTGCCGGAGGCGGAAATAATTTTCGTGGAGGTCGTCGCGGTCGCAATTTGCAGAATCTGCGGACGGATTGGGTCTCACCACCGTCGTTGCGGCTTGGTTTGGTCGGCGTGTTGCAGGAAATCGGCGGCCCGGAATCCGAACAGGCATTGGCGGAGATGTTGAGTTCGACCGCGCGTGGCGTTGAAGTCGCCTACCTTGCACGCGTGTTGGAAGAAATTGCGCCTGGCAAATACAGTACCGCCGCCTGCGCCGCCGCGAAGGAATTGCTTTTGAACCCACCGTCGGTTGACAATCCCGACCAGTTCGACCAATTGTCCAAGTCGTACCTCTACGGCGTGCTCGAAATGTTTCACGATGCTTCGTTTGCGCCGAACGCGGAGCAAATGCTCGTCGGCGCGGACGGGCGGCTGGATCAAGATGCGATGGATTACCTCAACGATGTCTTGAAAGACCAGTCCGTTTCCGCGCTTTATGCGGCTTACCAAAATTCAGGTCTCACAAATCAATTCGACAAAATGAATCTGGGTCGTGAAATTCTGAATTACGTCGGTCAAAATGCGCAGGCCAACCAATTGTTCACCGACACGCTCAACAACAAGGATTTGGATTCCCGTACGAAAGCCATGATGATTGTCCAGCAAGCCGGTGGCGGTTTTGGGCCGTTCGCTTCCGATGCGCCGACCGATCCGCAAGTCATCAGCAGCCGGTTAAATCTCCTCAAGCAGCAGGAATCGGCATTCGCCAATGACCAGACGATTTCACAAGTCATCGCGATGGCCGAAAACGCCCTGCAAAGCGGTTCGCAAATCCAACCGCAAGATATGCGGCAAATTTTTCGCGGTGGTGGCGGATTTGGCGGTGGAGGTTTCGGCGGCGGCAACAACGGCGGTGGCGCAAATAATAGCGGCAACGGCAACGGGCAATAATTTCAAGTCGCCGGAATAAATCGTTGCAACAAAATCGTCGCGCCGAATAAAATCAAAAACGTGAAACTCAAGCCGCGCGGACAAGCCGGTGCGACTGCCACCCAGTCCACAAAAACAATTCCCGCCAGCAGACCCGAAACGATTCGTCCGACATTGACTTCGCCCGGCTGAAAAATGGATCGCACGCAGAATGCGATCCATAAAATCAGAATTAGCGACAGCCAGATTGCCGCAACGCGGTTTTCTCCGGCGTTCATCAACATTGCCAGAAAAACCGGCGCGGCCAGCAAAATCAGCGGCCAGTGCGGAATTTTTTCACGAGAACTTTCCCGCCGCGCGACGCAACTCAAGCCGACAATGTAAAGCGCCAGCGCTGCGCCACACCAGATAGGCCAGCCGTTCAAGCCGTTTGTTCCCGTCGTTCCCGCGATGACATAAACCCAAAAAACGGCAAGCGCCCATCAGCCACGGGGACGCAGTGATGAATTTGTGTGTCGCGT
>Ga0207066_1168_pt1 | contig 15848 bp, 13 predicted proteins | sample Alteio_BWMinCont_24_FD_153490 | JGI IMG/M metagenome (GOLD analysis project Ga0207066, IMG submission 153490) | Enriched cells from forest soil in Barre Woods Harvard Forest LTER site, Petersham, Massachusetts, United States -... | ecosystem: Environmental > Terrestrial > Soil > Temperate forest >...
ATCGAAGCGGCATGCGCCGGAGCCGTCGGAACAGCATCTCCAGCAGGCGCTCGACGCCGCGCGGAGGGTCGCGGATCGATACGGAGTTAAAACCATCGACGCCCAAACGCTGGCGAAGTTCAAAGCAGAGAAGGATCGCACAGTCTACGTCATCGATCTGCGTACACCGGAAGAATATCGCGCGGGACATCGTCCCGATTCTTCCTATGGCTGGGGCGTCCAATTGGTGCAGGGCATGGACAAATACGCCGCAACCCGGCACGGGCGTATTGTGCTGGTGGACAACTACCTGGTCCGAGCCCTTATGACGGCCTCCTGGCTGGTGCAGGCGGATTGGCCGGAGACTTACGTCCTCGCAGATCCCTTTCGAGGTGTGGAGTTGACGACAGGAGACTACAAGCCCGCGATCCTGAGCCTGAGCAAGCAGACTCCTCCCTCTGTCGATGCCGCGAAACTCAGCGGAATTCTGACGACGAACAGCGCCACCGTCGTTGACGTGGCCGACAGCTCCAGCTACATCAAGGGGCACATTCCGGGAGCCTGGTTTGTAATCCGTGCACGCTTGGACGAAGGCATGAAGAAGATGCCGCCTTCGGCGAGCTTCGTGGTGACAGGGAACGACACCGCCCTGGCTGCCCTCACTGCCCAGGACTTGGCAAAGCTCACCGGCAAGCCCGTCAGCGTTCTGGCGGGAGGCAACGCCGCTTGGCGGAAGGCCGGTCTTCCGCTGAAATCCGGCATGGAGAACGCCGGGACTCCGGTGGACGATATTTTCGTGCAGCCGTTTCTTTGGGGACAGCTAGACCCGGCGAGCGCCGAGTTCCGCAAGGCTGCTAATGACTACCTCGCATGGGAACTCCAGCTCCCCGAGCAACTCCAGAGGGCTAAGGAGACCGACTTCAAACTAGCCGGGAAGTAGCGAGGGCGCGCGGACGCCTTGATCGATCGTCACGTCAATATTGGCCTTCTCCAACCGGATGGGCAGCGCGCGGCGATCTTTGACGACAAAGCTCACGATTTCCGTCTTTGCTTCTAGCTATCAGGTTGCTGAAAAAGGCCGACACAGGCACGAATGCCTATGCCACTGTGTCGATAATCTAGTCTGTGTTTCGGCACCACGTCCTTGCTAAAGGTCCTGTCGCTACGGCGTTGCCGCGGTTGTCGAGGAGAGCGCGGCGAGGGTCGGTCCGGCCTTGCCCGGAACAGCTTTCAGCAGGCTTGGTCCTGACCGGACGAACAGCTTCCGCGGGTTGGTCTTCTCATCCAGAACCAGACCGAGGAACGCGGCGCTCATCTCGTCCCAGTTCTGAGGGCCCCACAAGATCTCCTTCGTCGGATCCGGATTGAACCGGTTGTTCGCCGAGTTGTCGAAATGAGAGATCCCGACGATGCGCGTCCCCTTGGGGAGCACGATCGGCTTTGCGAGGTCGTATCCGATCTGCCAGTTGAAGTCCCATTTTCCCTTGAACACCGTTTCGGATTCGCCCGTCGGATAGATCAAGCGAAGCTCGTAGTCTTTTCCGCGCAGGTGCATATGGGGCTGCACGTATACCAGCTTGGCTTGGTTCTGCAGCGTGACTTCGGACACCACTTCCGCATTGCTGTCGCCTGCCGGAATCACGAGATTATAAGCGGTGGGCAGGTTTGCCGTGATGTAGTGGCTTGTGGGAGGGTGCTTGGCGAACACCAGCCCGATTTTGGATCTGTCGGTGGCGGGCTTGCCGATTGCGGTGTAGTGGACATTGAACACGAAATCCGAGCCCTTGCGTACGAATTTCGCCGAGCCGCCCACGTTGAAGCTCTGCGCGCCCAGCCCGGGATTGAACTTGCCCAGGAGATCTTCGCCCTCTTCATTACTGTTCATCTCCTCGTCCCCTGCCTCGTACGCCACGCCCGGCACTGCGTTTTCCAGCCAGTGCGATCCGGGCCCGCGGACGACGCCGCGCATGTGGTGGACCACCTGCGGATTCCCCGGACGCATTTCGGCCGCCTCCACCCACACATCCTCGGTGAAATGGGCTTTGACCAGGATGTTCTTGTAGTTGATGGTGCCCGTCGCAGGCAGCTGGATCTCCTGCGGCATTTCAATGATCATGTCGGGCTTAATGTTCCAGCCGTCGTTGAACTCGATGGGGGCAGGTTTATCCTTCGCGTCTCCCTCAGGTGCGCCATTGTCCGCCCAGCTCACCAGCGTGTTGAGGTCGGCGGCACTCAGCCTCTTGTCGTTCGCAAAGTGACCGTACTGCGGGTCGGCGAACCACGGAGGCATCTTTTTCGTCACCACGGCGGTTTTCATCGCCTTAGCCCACGGTCGCGCATCCGCATAGGTGAGGAGCGACATCGGCGCCACCTCGCCGGGACGATGGCAACCTTGACAGTTCTTCTGCAAAACCGGAAGAACATCCTTGTTGAAGGTCACCGGGGAGGAATTCGGGGCGCTCAGCGCCGCCATCCCCGTTATTAGTAAACCTGCGAGGGCTGCCCGTACCATATTGAAACCCGGAGGCCTCCTTGGCGATCTGAACGCAGGGTATCATACCTCAGCTGTGCTCGAAACGCCATGACCAAAAATGCCGCAACCGAGCCGCGCCCGGCAGGAAGCGGTTTCCAGTGTGTTTCAAGTTTATGGACCGAGGGCAAACGATCAACTCCGCCAAGAACTCCGAGGACGATATCCCAAGCAGCCTGGCACGCTGGGGTCAGCCTCACCGAGTTGATCTGCTACTTTAGTTGATCCGCTACTTTGGCAATGCCAGTCTTGGCACAGGCCTCCTCCTGCGCCTGTCCCATCGGGGCTCCGCTCAGGCCGACGGCGCCGATTGTTTCCTCGCCGACCTTGATCGGAACCCCGCCGCCGAGCGGAATGACGTCGGCAAGCATCCGCTGCCCGGTATTGGTAGTTTCGGTGAGCTTCGCCCACTCGGCGGACGGCCGCTGGAAGGTCCGCGCCGTATAGGCCTTGCGGCGGGCCAGTTCGAGATTGTGCGGCGACGCCCCATCGCCCTGGAGGAAAACACGGAGCCGGCCTGCTCGATCGACGACAGCAACCGATGTCCTTACTCCACATTCGGCCAGGGCCGCTTCAGCGATCGTCAAGGCCATGCGAAGCGAGACGTCGCGCTGCATAAGCACCTGCGCGCTCCCTGAGGACGGAATCATCATAAGGAGCACGGCAAGCGTGGCTCCGGTAGCAAATCGAAACGGCATGAGAACCTCCTATTGCTGCGGCATGTGCAGCATTCCGCCGGCGCAAGCGCTTGGCGCGGCTGCGGCCGACCGAGAACCACCATACCACGGCCGCCGCCGGGCGCGACACGGAAAATCGTTCGATTTGATTCGCAGCCACCGAGTCGAGCAGGTTGTGCGAAAAACCCGACACAGGCACGAATGCCCGTGCTACTGGTGGCACAGACATTCTTGTCGGTGTTTCGACGCCATGCAACCCTTCTTCAGCAACCTGATAAGTTAAAATCGTCTGACGGAATGCGCAGGAGAATTCAATGAAACGCAAGGCCGCTGTCTTTTCAGCTTTTCTGGGCCTAACGGTCGGAACCGCATCGGCACAGGCGGTAAAGGACGTCCGCTCTGTTTTGGAAGCTTCGCTCAAGGCTATGGGGGGCGCCAACCTTAAGACGATCCGATATTCCGCCAGCGGCTGGTCCTCGCGAATTGGCCAGACCTACGGGCTCGCCGAGGATTGGCCGCACTACGAAGTTGCCGACTACACGCGAGCGATCGACTTTGACGCCAAGTGGTCGCGTGAGGACTACACGCGCAGGCAGGGCAGGTATCCACTTCTCGGCAGGCCCCCGATGCTCGAGGAGCACGTCACCTCCATTCTAAGTGGCAACTACGCCTGGGACATGCAGGGCGACAAGCCGGTGCCTCTCACGAGCCTGTATCTCGATGGCGTTTCGTACACCGACCTGCGGCAGCTCGACCTCGCGATTACGCCTCACGGATTCCTCAAAGCGGCAATGGCGGCTAAAGACGCAACGGCCATCACGCTGCCGATCGTGGGTTCGTCGGATGCCGGCCTCTCGCAAAATGGGCGCAAAGTGACGATTGTATCCTTCACCATCGGGAAGTACCGGGTCAACGGAACAATCAACGACCAGAATCTGGTTGAGTTGACGGACACCTGGTTTCCCAACCCCGTTTACGGCGACATGGATTACGAGATGCGCTACACGAAGTACAAGAATTTTGACGGCGTGCAGTTCCCCACCTTGCTGCATGTGCACCAGGGCGATCCGAGATTGAACCCCGCGCACAACTATTACGAGTACAAGGTAACCGACGTGAAGGCCAACGTACCCGTCGCCACGATACTGGTCCCCGATGTGGTGCGCACGGCAACCGTCCCGCCGGTCAAAGTCGAGAGCCAAAAACTCGCCGATGGCGTCTGGCTGCTCGGCGGAGGCACTCACAACAGCACGCTCGTTGAATTCAAGGACTTCGTCGCTGTCGTGGAGGCGCCGCAGAATGAAGCTCGGTCGCTTGCCGTAATTGAGGAAGCGAATCGACTGGTCCCCAATAAGCCGATCAAATATGTCGTCAATACGCATCATCATTTCGATCATGCCGGCGGCCTTCGGACGTATCTTTCCCAGGGCACCACCGTGATTACACATGAATCCAACAAGCAGTATTACCTCGACATCATGTTCTACCCGGCGCCCCGCGAATTGCAGCCGGACCGCATGGCCCTTTACAGCCCGATGTACATGATCAGCCGGCGTCCCGCTCCGATTGAAACTGTTACCAGCTTTGCCGGCGCCCCAGGCGGCGGCGCTGCCAAATACCTAATCGCGGATGGCGAGCGCATATTGGAGATCTTTCACGTGCAGGATATGGCCTACGAGTTGGAAGATCAGTCGTACGCGCAAGGCAATCATAGCGCCGACATGCTGATGGTTTATCTGCCAAAGGAAAAGATCTTGATCAACGCGGACCTCTACTCGCCGCCTGCACAGGGCTCGCCGATGCCCACTCCAACGGCTGCGATGCGGACGCTCTATCAGAATATGCGGAAGCAGAAGCTGGACGTGTTGCAGCACGTGCCCATTCACGGACGCGCCGGAACCAACGACGAGTTCCTGAAAATTGTTGGCCAGAGCGGTGCCCAAAGCCATTAGCGATGCCCGCTCGACAGTCGTGCTAGCATTAGTCGCAAACAGGCGTGCCGAAGACGTGCAGGAACCACGCCTGAAACACAAAGATCCAAGGAAAACACTATGTGTATTTCAAAATGGAATCTTACTTGCGCCCTTGCTGTGTTGGCCTGCATGGGTGCTGCCGATGCGCAGAATGCGCGGCCTGCGCCGGATTCGATCGAAGGTCATCTTGCGGCCGGCAAGAACGCCGCGGGTGGCCGCGACAATACTCCCGATTTTTACGGCTTGGTCACCGCAGTCTGCGTCGCCCCGCTGAACGCCGCTGTTCGGCCAGACGCTCCAGCGCCCAGGATGAACCCCAATCGGGCAAGCGCATACCTCGAGCCGAAAAAGGCGTTTGACGACCTGTATTGGATGGGCACCCCTTCCCGTTCTACCTGGGCTCTGACCACCAGCGACGGAATCATCCTGTACGACACACAGGGAGTTTATGACGCGGAGGATGTAATTGTCGGCGGCTTAAAAAAGCTTGGCCTCGATCCCGCCAAGGTGAAATACGTCATTATTTCCCACGCCCATGAAAACGAAGTCGGCGGCGCGAAATTGATGCAAGAACGCTATGGCGCCCATATCGTCATGGGAGCGGGCGATTGGGATATGGTCGACCAATCCGTCAATGGTTTTCCGAAAGGCAAGCCCAAGCGTGACATGGTCGCCACCGACGGCATGAAGATCGCGCTCGGCGGCAGAACCGTGACCATATATCTGATGCCCGGCCATACGCCCGGGACGATTTCCGGAATCTTCCAGGTGCATGACCAAGGCAAGCCGCTGACCGTCGCTTATTCAGGCGGCACTGAATTCAATTTCGTGAACGACGTGCCGCATTTTGACATGTACCTCGCTTCCGAACGGAAGTTCGCAGCCATCGCGGCCGCCGCCGGCGCCACCATCATATTGGGAAACCAATCTCAGTTTGACAGTGCGGCCCCGAAGCTCAAGATGCTGGCCGATCGGCGGCCCGGCGAGGCGCATCCCCTCGACGTCGGCGCGGCTGCGGTGGCGCGCTATTTCAAAATTGAAGACGAGTGCGCGCAAGCGGTGCGCCTCAAACTGCTTGCTCAGCAGCACGACGCCACCCAACCGGGCCGGTAGGAGTAGCAAAGCCAAGCCGGAGCTCGGGCGCATCGTCCGTGTCGGCATCCGCGCCAGCTGCTAGTCTAGGCCCCTGCTAATGCTGAACACAGTGTTACGGCGTTCTCTCCGGAAAGCGAACGATGAATCCATCCCGGTTCGGAATCCGCACTTTGGGCAGCGTCTGGGCATTCATCGTGTCGCTCTCACCGATGACCTTGTTGAGCGAGAAAATGTAGGCGGTCAGCGCATACACTTCCTCGTTGGTGAGCGGTCACGGCTTCCGCCATGGCATCGCGCGGCGAATGCAATCGCTCTCCCCCTCCTGTTCATCGGCCTGCGAGAAGCTTTTCATATTCTTCGTGCGCGCCGACCCAGAACCAGACGATCTCATCCGGCGACCTCCGGACACCAACCGCACGGTAACCGCGGCTGACGCACACCGAAACGAGCCGGTCCGAACCGTGAATCTGTTTGAAGCGCAGACCTGGGTGCCGCGGGTTTTTCATGAACTGACGATACGCGGAGCGAGCATGACGGCGGACATCATCGGGCAGCGTGGCGAGTAGTTTCCGAAAGCCCTGAGTGAGGTGCGAATTCACAAATCGTTCGGATCGAGCGGCGTCGTCAAACCACGTTCGTGCTCCTCTAAAGCATCGTCCGCCATTCGTTCCAGAGTGCTGCCCGGTTTTCCAAACAGCTCACCCCATCGGCGCTCGGACTCCATTTCCGCGAGCAACCAAGCACCGATTGCTTCCTGATCGTCTTCAGGAAGTTTTGAAGCTTCGGAAATAGCCTTTTCCAACAGCCTTCCCATCGCGATTCATTTTACCACCCAGGTCGGATCGGGGCTCCTTAACGCCGCACGCCGTAGATGATTGCACGGACGGGCGCCACGGCTGCAGCGCGTTGCTAGCCGGCATTCAGACCCCGAGTTCCCACCAGCTTTTAGCTTTTTCCCGACGCCCTTATCGATCGTCACCAGGATATAGTGGTCGCCTTGCTTGAGCATCAGACGCGCCTGTTTCCATACGTCTCGCGCTTGAGGGTCAACTGTAGCATCGGCCAGAAAAGCGCGGTTGAGCAGCCCAGCGACTTTTCATTTCGTATTCGGCATCCGACATTTCGGTTGCGAGCTGTTCCACAAGCTGCGGATCTACCTTTAATTCCGGATCCGATTCCGACCAGAGAAGCGTTCGGCATCGGATAACGGTACGCTCTCAGTACGAGCTCGTTGAATTACCTTGTCGGCAAAAAAGCGTTTGGCCTCGGACTGGGTAGCGACCATTGTCGTTTCTGTCTCCCTCCGGGGTCCATCTGATCCGATTTAGTCCGGCAAATCGGCGCATTGCACGTTCACGGCGTTCTCTCCGGAAAGCGAACGATGAATCCGTCCCGGTTCGGCATCCGCACTTTGGGCAGCGTCTGGGCATTCATCGTGTCGCTCTCGCCGATGACCTTGTTGAGCGAGAGAATGTAGGCGGTCAGCGCGTAAACTTCCTCGTTGGTGAGCGAGCGCGGCTTCTGCCATGGCATCGCGCGGCGAATGTAATCGTAGAGGGTTGTTGCATAGGGCCAAAAGTTCGCTATGGTCTTCTCTGCGTCCATAGTCTTGATCGGTTCGCCGCCCACCAGCTTGGCGCTGGGTCCGCCTTTACCCTCCGGGCCGTGGCATGCCAAGCACTTGGCCGCGTAGACGCGAGCTCCTTCGGCGGGAGTGCCGCTGCCCGGCGGAAGGCCCGAGCCGTCCGGCAGAATGTTGATGTCCCAGCCCGCAATGTCCGCGGGACTAATCGGCTTTCCAAGATTGGGAGCTTGAGCGAAGACAACCGTCGCACTCAGAAGCGCTAGCACGACAGCGAGCCCGAAAAGGTTACGCATAGACATGCTTCACCTCCCCGCCGCGTTCGATCGACCAACTGGTGATGGCATTGTAGTGCTGGTTGGGGAAGCCCGCCACCGGTGGAACTCGAGTGGTTTCGCCGCGTGAGGACACCAGTTGGGCTCGGGTCGGCTGCGCGTAGCCTGCCTCATCCCACGCCCGGCTTTGCAATACCGCGGGGCCGCCGTCCCAGCGCCACGGCGCACGGAAGCGAGTGAACGCCTTGCTTAGCACGGGCTGCTGAAGTGCCGCTTGCGCCCAGCTCTTGCCACCATCGGCCGACACCATGACTTTTGCAATGCGGCCGTAGCCCGAGAAGGCGACGCCGGAAATCTCATAGAATCCCGGTCCATTCATCGCAAGCCCGGGCGAAGGGTGGGTGATGAAGGATTTGACTTCCTGCATGAAATAAAAGCGATACGCCTTTCCGCCCGGCAGGATTGGCGCGTAGGTGCGGGCTTCGTAGAAGGTCATGCCCGGTTGATCGGTGACCTGGATCCGCCGCACCCACTTGGTGTTCATGTTGCCTTCCCAGCCGGGCAGGAGCAACCGCATGGGATAGCCGTTTCCTGGCATGATTCGCTCGCCATTTTGATAGAGCGCAATCATGGCGTCGTCCATCGCTTTTGTGAGCGGCACGCTACGGCTCACGTGTGGAGGATCCCCGCCTTCGGCCACGATCCATTTTGCCTTCGGGTCGATGCCGGCTTCGTCGAGCAAGGTTGAGAGCGGCACGCCAGTCCATTCGGAGCATGAGACCAGGCCGTGCAACGCCTGCACGCTGGCCTGAATCGGCTCCAATGAAAATAGCGGCGCGCTATTGCCGCCGCATTCGAGGAACGCCATTCGCGACACCATGGGATAACGCGCCAGCGCATCCAGCGTGAAGACCAAGGGTTGCTTTACAAGGCCGTGGATCAGCAAGCGATGCTTATCCGGATCGATGTCGGGATCGCCGGCGTGGGAAATCACGAAATGCAACGCGTTCGGGGTGAATGTTCCGTTGAGCAGATGGTGCGGTGTGCGGGCGTGCTGCGTGCGCGGTTCGCCCTTGGGATTGCTGAGTGTACGCACGACATTCTTCTCGAATTTGGACCTCACGCCGTAGTCCGGAACGGTAACGCCGGGCGCCAGGCTCCACGCATCGTCGGAAAGCTGCTGGCCGGATGCGGGTGGAACCAAGGCGTAGCCGGTGATTGCTCCAGCCAGGGCGGCTCCGCCTCGTAAAAGAGCGCGCCGGTGAAGCAGGCCGTTGCCGGCAACCGCTTCCAGATTTTTCAATTCTCGATTTGCTCGGTCACTTGGCGTCATGGTTTGTCCTCCTCGCGTCGCCGCGAATAGGTTTCAGCCGAAATTTCCATGTGGGTTCTCCAGCACGGTTAGTATACACCCAGAATAGAACTGTCCGATGGTTTCCGGGAGGCCAGCAACGTCTCCATTCCGGCTGGCGGTTCGGGCGAATTTACACCGCTGTTGCCGACATCTTGTAGACAGCCTCCGTGCCGGAGAGTCGAGCGGCTAACCATCGCGGACGCTACTTCGGAAAGCGTGTCAGGGCCGGCTTGGCGCCCGCGGGCATGGGCGAGCGCGCCATGTTCATGATCATGGAGAGGTACGTGTAATAGCCTTCGAGGCTCGTGGCCTCCACTACGCCGGCTTCGCCTAATTTCTCTACCGCTCGCGCATAGGTCGGATCGCTCACGCTCTGGTTGTGGAGCAGTTCCATGCAAAAGTCGTAGACGATCTCTTCGTCCTCCGCCATTTTCGCGGGGCGGCGTCCATCGGCTACAGCAGCGATGATTTCCGGACTGAGGCCCGCCGTGGTCGCTAGGGGGGTGTGGGCATTCCACTCATAGTTGTTGGTCCAGTGGCGGGCTGCGATTAGGATCGCGAGTTCCGTCAGTTTCCGGCTGAGCGCGCTGTTGTTCAGATTGTGGAGACGCATCTCTAGCGAAGGCATGACCAGATCCGGAACGCGCAGGATGACCGCCCAGGGCGGCCCGGTCAGATCCTGTTTACGGAGATCCTTGTAATCGGCGACAGCTTTCTTCTGCGCTTGCGTCATCTTATCCACGGGGATGGGCGGCATTCGATCCTGTGCCCAGGCCGGTGCGCCACTGGCAAGGAGGAGAGCCGCGAAAAGCTTGCAACGTGCATCCATGCATCGTCTCCTATTTGGCGATGCGGAGAGCCGTCTGCGGGCAATCGGCACCATGTCAATATTGTGTACTAATCGATTACCTCGTCCGTCCAGGTAGTGCGCTAAAAGTTGGTTGTTCGGACGTGTTCATAAGTCACTCCGCACGACGCCTGCGATGGCAGCGGGGATTACGGATCACGTTTGGAGCGTTCGCGAACTTCTGGAGGCGGCTTGATCCGCCTCGGATGCTTTCCGGCGTGGCACAGACCACCATCAAGGCGTGATACGCTTTTCCAGAGCCGGAGTTCAGCTAGACATCTTCGGCCCATGAGATGAAACCACTCAATCCTATCGCAACTTACATCAAAATCTTCATATTCGATTACCAAAACCAGTTCTCCAGTGCGGTCGCGGTGATAAGCCGACTCGCCCGTCGGATTTCGCTTGATGTATCGCGGAACGCACTCCTGTTTGCCTGCCTTGGAGTTTGCAACCTCAACGCGACTATGTTGGTTTTCGAGTGGACGCCGAGAAGAGTCGTGTTGGCTGCCGATAGTCTGATCATTAAAGCCACGCCGCTGACTGCTACTGAAGTCATCGGATGTAAAATTTATCAGGCGTCTGATGTATTCTTCGCTTTCGTCGGCATGACGGATGACAAGACTGCCGGACTCGATCTCGTGCCAATAGGCAAGCGGACCTTGCGGGCTAATGGAAGGCTGGAAAACAAGATCGAAAGTTTCAATATGCAAGCGTTGGCAACGATCAAGCGGCTCCTTGAGATTGAATCTAACCTTCAACCACTTAAGTCTCTGCCCGGCCCAAAAGAAAGGAGTCTTGATCTCGTGGTCACTTCTGCCAAGGATCACATTCTTGCTACTCGTCGTTATACCAGGAAAACTAACGGAGAGATCGTTGTTGCCCCTCCCGTTTTCTATGGAAACTTTTTTGGTCAGAGCCGGGACACCGATTACAAGGCCGTGGGAGCGATTGAGGATGCCTCTACTGCTATGCTCTCCGATTCTCGATTGCGTGGATTGCAAGGAACAACTTTCATTGACGCCGTCATGCAAGTCCAATTTAGGGCCGAAATGGACCACAAACAGCGAGGTCAACAAACAGTGCGGCGTGTCGGTCCACCGGTGAGTGTTCTGCAGGTCGAAGGTGGTAAAGCAAGTTGGGTTGAAGACCACCAGGGCAAGTGTCCAAACGTAACCGCCTATTAATTCAACCATGATTTAGCACTACCTTCGTCCGGAGCGAATGCGGCGCGCGTTCGAACCCGCAAAGGATAAGACTCTTCGACTGGTGTCAACGGCGAGTATCCGAGTTCCTGGATGGCACAGCGACGCAGGGTTGACACGCCTGGACCGTTTGGATAAAACAGATGAGTCATTGAGATTCGCATATTATGACCATGGCGTTTGCGCATGAAACCTAAGGTCGGCATGGTTTCGTTGCTGGTCGCTCTCGGCCTGCTGGTCGCTCCGGTGGCGCTTCTGGCGCATCGCGGCGGCGCAATTTGAGGAGTTCAAAATGCTAAAGAGATCCGCGGTGTGGACAATTGGAGTGGTCGCAGCGTTGATAATATCCGCACCTCTTTCCCACGGTCAAACCGCTCAAGCGAAGGCATCCAGCGGGGCGGCCCCAGCTCCAGCTCCGCGTCATGACATATCGGGGACTTGGAGCCCGGCCAGAGGGGAGGGCGACGGAATCCAAGGACAAGGTGCTAAGGATATGCCGGAAGACGGCAAGCCGGAACACCAGTTGCCCTACACCCCTTTGGCGCGGGAAAAGATGAAAGACTACAGGCCGGGAAATGGAAGCAGACAAAATGTTCCCAGTCAGATTAACGACCCGGCCGTCATTTACTGCGATCCCCAGGGAATGCCTCGCCAAGACCTCTACCAACTCAGGACCACTCAGATCCTGCAAACACCGCTAAAAGTAGTAGTGCTGTACGAATATTCAAAGATATGGCGGGTCATCTGGGCCGACGGGCGAGAACTCCCCAAAGATCCGGAACCCAGGTGGTTCGGCTACTCGGTGGGCAAGTGGGTGGATGATTACACGTTTGTTGCCGAGACCTCGGGGACTGATGAGAGAACTTGGCTCGATAAAGGCGGCCGCCCGCATAGCGAGGATCTGCGCGTCGAGGAGCGGTTCCACCGAGTCAATCATGACCTGTTAGAGCTGACCGTGACGATTGACGACCCTAAGATGTATGCCAAGTCCTGGGTCGCGCTAAACAAATTCCCCATGAAGTTACAGCCTGAGGATTTTGATGTCAGGGAGCAGATGTGTTCCGTGTCGGAGTACATGAAATATAACAAAGCCATGGGATTTGGCAATCCCACTCTCGGTACGGATGGCAAGAAATAAATCGGGCCTTGGGGACAGATTCCGATCCCTGCCATGGACCGGGCTAGACCTTGTTCGTTAGTTAAGCTCGCCCCGTCTTAAGTGCCGCGAGCACGCGGGCGTCTCGGAATGGAACCCGACGGATGCGAACCCCGGTTGCATCGTGGATTGCGTTGGCAACCGCCGCGAGCATGGGTTTACATGCCGTCTCGCCAGCTCCATACGGAGGGAGATCGGGGCGGTTCGGATTAGGATCTCCGTTCACCAGGACGACGTCGATTCTGGCCGGCACGTCGGCATGTGTGAGGGTGGGATAAGAATTCCAATCCACGCTCGTGACCTTTTCGGTATCGAACTGCACTTCCTCGTGAAGCGCGCGGCTCAAGGAGTGGAGCATCGCGCATTCCACCGTGTGGCGCAGCGACACGGGGTTGACCACGAGTCCGCAGTCATGTGCGCACACCAGCCGCTTAACCCAGACATGGCCGGTTCGACGATCCACTTCGACCTCGGCGATCTCCGCGACGACGGTCTGGCCGCGGAAGGCGTATGCAATACCGCGTCCGGTCAGGATGTTTCCGGCGCCGCGTGCTTTGGGCGAAGAACGGCGATCCCAGCCATAAGTTTCAGCCACGGCTTTTAGGCACGCGATGGACCGGGCACGCCGAAACGTACGGTCGTCGTCGGTGCTGGCTGTGAGCAGCTTCATGCGGAATTCGAATGGATCGGCCTTGGCAGCTGCGGCTAGTTCATCGATGAACGACTCGGAGGCGAACGTCGCCTGCGGACCATTGGGATCCCGGAGGTTTCCGGTCCGAACCGGGGTCTCCCACACCACCGGCAGGCTCACCACATGACTGGTCATACGCCGATGGGGGATGGCGTACATCTCCGAAGGAGTCGCAGCGCTGCCGGCGGCCGGAGTGGCACGCCGTATACCCATGAGCTGAGCGATCAGCACCGTATCCGGCTCGTTATAGCCGACGTGATTATAGTCGGCGGCCAGAGCATTGTAGTCATAGGCGACGAGGTTCCCTTGGGCATCCAAGGCTCCGCGGACCTTCATCGCGAATGCCGGGCCCTTCGTATCCCAAGCTGTTTCTTCCTCCCGCGTCCATTGCATGCGAACTGGCCGGCCGATTTCCTTTGCAATGTAAGCCGCCTCGCAGCCGGCATCGTCGGCGGCAGTGCGGCCGAATCCTTGCGGTCCTTCCATCCAAACTACACGCACTTGCTCCTGCGGCATGTTCAGAAAAGTGGCGACGCCTCGGCGCATCCCGTAAGACTTCATGTCATTGGAATAGACCGTCATTTGGCCGTTAGACGGATCCGCCAGGGCGTGGGCCGGACTGATCGCTGTGTGCCCCTGGAACGGCACGTCATACTCTGCTTCGACTAACTGGGCGGCGCCACTGAAGGCGCTATCCGGATTTCCCACCAGGATCGGCTTGGAACTGGATGTGGGAGTGGCGCTCCGCATGTACTTGAATAAGTCTTCAGAAGATGGAAAGGGCGCGGTGGCAGGTTTCTCCCAGTTCACCTTAAGCTGCTTGGCCGCCTTGATCGCCTGCTCCTCGCGTTCGCATACGACCGCCACGTAGTTGCCCTTGCTCACCACCTTGATGAATCCCGGCATGTCTCGCACGGATGATTCGTCGATGCCGGCCAGCTTCGCGCCGGCGACTGGCGGCTTCACGTTGCGCGCGTGAACCATGCCCGGCAGTTTGACGTCCACGGCCCATTTCAGCGAACCGTCCACCTTGGCAGGAATGTCGTAACGCTGCGGAGATTGACCGACGATTTTGTGTTCTTGTACCGGCTTAACTTTGGCGACGCCAGTGACCGCGTTAATATCGCTCCCCGTCAACGCGACATTGAATCTTTTTCCGCCGACCAACTGTCCGTAGGTGACGCTCTTGGAGGGATCAGTCTTCACCGTGATTACGCCCGCGTTCACTGCGAGCTGATTCACCGGCACGCCGAGCCGCTCGGATCCCATCTCCAGCAGCATCCTGCGCGCCTCAGCCGCAGCGCGCCGCATGGGCCAGGCATCCCTCTCCATCGCCGTCGAACCGCCGGACCCTCCCTGGTCGACTGTAATGTCCGTACTGCCCATGATGCAGGTCGTCTTGTCGTAGGCGATGTCCAGTTCATCGGACATCAGCTGCCGGAAGGAGGTCCCGGTACCTTGACCGCAGTCTGTCTTCCCGACATAGAAGGTCGCGGTATTGTCCTCATGAATGACGATCCACGAATCGAGTTGCCGGAAGTCGGGGTCGTGATAGGGACCCGCACCCTGGGAACCTGCGGGAGCTTGGGCGCTTGCTAACGTAATCAGAGGGTCGGTGCCCGTGGCGCTGAAGCTCACGACAAGCAGGCCTGCGCTCTTGAGGAAGTTCCTGCGGGACGGCGTTACGTTCCACTTTTCCAGTTCTTCTTCGATCTGTTTGGGAATGTTCGTGAAGGTTGTCATGCGACCACCTCCTTCTTCGAAGCCGCCTTGGCATCAGAGAGCATCTTCGCCCCGCGCCTGATGGCAGCTTGAATCCGATAATACGTCATGCAGCGGCACAGTGTCCGGTTCATTCCCTCCCGGATCTGCGCGTCCGTCGGATTCGGATGCCTGTCCAGCAGCACCTTGGCAGTCATGATCTGCCCGTTTTGGCAAAAGCCGCACTGCGGGACCTGCTCGTCAATCCATGCCTGCTGCAGAGGGTGTAGTTTACCTCCTTTGGCGAGTCCTTCGAGCGTGGTGATCTCGCCCTTGACGGTGGAAGCGGGCGTGATGCAGGAGCGAGTCGCCGCGCCGTTTATGATCACGGTGCACGCCCCGCACTGGCCCAGTCCGCAACCAAACCGCGGACCTTGCAAGCCGAGATCGTTGCGCAGGATATAGAGCAGCGGAGTGGAAGGATCGACGTCCAAAGTGTGCATTCTGCCGTTCACTTTTAATGTGATGTTGCTCATTCTCCATCCTCCTTACGAATTTGGTTTGGCGAGCGGAAGTGACGGAGACGATTTTACCAGATACCTTAAGACTCGAACGTCCCCCTTGGCCAGCCAAATGCGGAGCGGCCAGGCGCTCGCCCAATTCTTCGGCCGAACTGAAAATGCCGGTCTCCTATTAGCTCCGATCATGGATGGGTCCGAATGAGTGGAGGAATTTGCCGCTGGCGTCTGGGAAACGCTACTAGCAAAGGGTCGGCCGCATCCC
>Ga0207066_1038_pt1 | contig 15793 bp, 15 predicted proteins | sample Alteio_BWMinCont_24_FD_153490 | JGI IMG/M metagenome (GOLD analysis project Ga0207066, IMG submission 153490) | Enriched cells from forest soil in Barre Woods Harvard Forest LTER site, Petersham, Massachusetts, United States -... | ecosystem: Environmental > Terrestrial > Soil > Temperate forest >...
ACCATCGCCGGAGTTTGCTTATTCATTGCGCTCATAGCGCTGAGCGTCCACGCTCAAACTCCTTCTAACCCAATTCCCGCGCCTCCCGGCGCGACCGGGGTAGCGCATCCGGCTGCTCCCCCTCCTGCAACTCAAAGCAATGGGCCCGGGGCGTTACCAGCTGCGCAGGCTCAGGATCAGGCGCCAGCCGACGACAGTAGTATTTTCGTATTCAAGAAAGAAGTCCAGGAAGTCATGCTGCACGCTACCGTCGTGGATGAGCAGCGGCGCCTGGTTACTAACCTCGGCAAATCGGCGTTCACGGTATACGAGGACGGGGTGGCGCAAGTCACCACCTCATTCCATCGGGACGACGTTCCGGTGGCCATGGGTATCGTGATTGATAATTCCGGTTCCATGCGCGAGAAGCGGAACAAAGTCAATCAGGCTGTGCTCAATCTGATTCGCGCCAGCAATCCTGACGATGAAATCTTTGTGGTCAACTTCAGCCAGGATCCGTATCTCGATCAGGACTTCACGTCCAACGTCGACCTGTTGGAGCAAGCTTTGCATAAGCTTTCCTCGGCGGGCAGCACCGCGCTGTATGACGCGATTATCGCGTCCGCTGTCCATTTGAAAAACAACAACCGCATCGACCGCAAAGTTCTCCTCGTCATTACGGACGGCCGCGACAATGCCAGCCAGGAAACGTTGCAACAGGCTACGCGCCGTTTGCAGCAGGAGAATGGGCCGACGCTGTACGCGATTGGTTTGATGAGCGACGAGATGCAGCAATCGGGGGTCAACGCGCTGCAGAGTTTCGCTGACAGTACCGGCGGAGTAGCTTTTTTCCCCAGAGGCTTGGACGAAGTCGACGAAATTACCAAGACCGTCGCGCGCGACATTCGCAGTCAGTACACCATTGGGTATAAACCAAGTAATCCGAGGCAAAATTCAAACTACCGTGCCATTCGCGTGACCGCGCAGGCCACGGGCTATCGCCAGCTTAGCGTGCGCACTCGAAGTGGATACTATCCCGGCGAACTGGTCCACTAACCCTAATCAGATCTCTGATGGGCCTACTTTCAGCCTCCCTGCCACAGCGCCAATTGCGGCACAATTTACAGCTTTTCCACCGGACTGGGCCCGACTGTAACAACACAGACTGGCTCGGGCGAAGATGGAAATTGAGGACGTGATCGCGGAAAGCAGTCGGCGCAATTTTGCCGCGCTGCAGCTAAGCTTTCGGGGTTCGAGAGAAATTACTTAGAGCATTGCTGCAGCGCCAGGCTGTTTGAGGCCGAAGTAAGACCTACCAGATTCCCTTGTCGCTTCCCGTAATTTTTTGGCCGACGGCGGCCGCGGTTGCCAGATAGGGTAAGAGGCTGAGCCGGGCGCTGCTCTTGAACTCCCGATTGCGCAACATGGTGGTGAGTTGCGAGGCATAGAGCGCGGCTGACTCGGGCAGAATAGGGACCCGCAGAAATTCTTTTCGGTAATGCAGTTTGTCGCCGCCGAACTGCGCGGCGGATTTCACGAACGGCGGGAGTTCCAATCCTCTCCCGCGATAATGCCGCACATAGTCCGACACAATTACGAGATAGGTAGCAACGCCTTCCCAGATGCCGGGCGCTGCAGCCGAATTGCGCAAATCGTCGTAATCGATGGCGCCGGCGTCAGCGAGGCTGGCGCTGTCGATGATGTCGCACAGCCGGAAATAAAAATGGCGGTACATTCGTTGCAGAGTGGAAATCATCAGGCGGTCAGAGACTGAGGCCACGCGGAACGTTTGATCCGCAACTTCAATCACGCGGGCGCGCCTGGGTACAGAACTCGCGATTGAAATCTGCTCGCCAGTTTGGCCAAGGCGACGCATATGAATCTCAACTGCCTCGGGCAATCCCGGGATATTGAAATTCCATTTGTTCGCCAGTCGGTCGCCCCAACTGCGCGGCGCGAGTTCTGCCTGGAAGCGTTGCTGCATCAGGCGGATCACATCGTCCGGATCGGTATTGGTGTAGAGATCGAGGTCGCTGCCGAGGTCGGGCCAGTGGTCGAGAGACTTAATGACGGTTACATCGTACCCCGCGGCTTCGAAGCCGTCGCAGATCTTTCGCAGAAACGAGATCGCGTTGTCGATGCGCGCAGACTCGGTCGCGAGCGCCGTTGCCGCCCATCCTGCCCGGACCGAGTCGCCTGATTCTTTCGCCATCTGCGCGAAAACTTGTAGCGCGCGCATGATCACGTGATTGGAGCTGGCCAGGGCAGCCAGAGCGTCAAATTCTTCCTGAGTGATTTCGGAGAAGCCGAACTCGGCAGGGTTGGCGAGAACTCGAGTGGTGCCGCTCTCCGGCTGCAACAGCAGCCGCGAAAGCAGATCCATGGACTGGTTTGAACCGAATGCAGAAGTGGCGTTGGCAATCATAAACTTTGGCAAAAATCGCAAAGGCTATCGCGGCGGCTGCGAACCGGGTGCTTGTGTCCCTGGCCCGGAAGCAGGCGACGCTTGCGGTGGAGGTTCTATCACCGGCGTATTGTCACGGTGTTTGAGTTCCACCGGACCGGGATGTTGACGCCTCGCCGCGTTTTCCACCGTAATCTTGTCGTCAACCTTCTGGTCGCTGTCCGACGAAACCGCAGAAATCTGCCTGCCCTCGGCCGACTGCCGGGTCGCCAGTCCAACCTTGTCTCTGGCATCTTGAGCCTGGCGAGCTCTTTCATAGAAGAACTCAGCCGTCTCGAGGTCGCCATCCCTTTCCGCGAGATATCCGATGTTGTTCAGAGAAAAAGCGCTGTAGGGATTCAGCGAATAAGCCTTCATAAAATCTTGCCGGGCCGTAGTCCAATCGTTGTGATTCGTCGCCGATACGCCTTGCACGGTCAGCAATGCCGCCTGCGCCTGCGCCGTGGCCGCATTCTGCATGCGCTCGCTTAGCTTCTTGGCGCTATCCGCCGCCATTTCGCTGATCGCCTTGCCTCGCCACGCACGGTTCAGCGTAACAATCACCGGCTCGGTGGAATGCGAATTAGCCGCCGCCATGTAATATTTCATGGCCTCGTCGTAATCTCCGCGGGCTTCCTTGGCGACTCCGAGATTGTTCAACGTGTAGGTATTTTGCGGGTCTATGCTCAGCGCCTTCTGCAGAACCACTAACGCCTCTGGAGCGCGCCCCTGGGAGATGAGTCGAATCGCCTCGACATTCATGCGGTTGACTTGCATGGGCACGTCTTTCAGACCGCCGAATGCGTCTCGCATGGGCTTGCCTTCCAACTGCCGGGCGCTGGTGCGGTCGATTACCGCGTCAGTGGCTTGCTCTGAGGCTAATCCGTAAAGCTTCTGCGCCCGCTCCAGTTGACCCTTCAGCTCAGATACGTATCCCAGGTTATACAGGGTGAAAGGGTCCGCGGGATCAAAGAGATAGGCTTGATAAAACAGGGTCTCAGCCTTCTCATAATTATGCTTCTCAATGGCATCAACGCCTTCCCGGTTAAGTCGTTGCACCGGAGTAAGATGGCTGCGTTTCGGAATAGTGACTTTGATATCCTTAGCCTGGGCGATGTGAGACACTGAGGCAGTTATCAGCACAATCAATACCAGGACGCTTGAGCACTTAGCCAACATCTTTGATCTCTAACTCCTTCGTAATTCCGGGAACCTCTTTGTTGCTAAGACTGAGTTTTGATGCATCGGCGCCTAATGCGTTGCCCGCAAGCTGTTGAATTCTCACAGAAATCACTCCAGACCACCGTTTTGCTCTTTCTGCCATCCAAAGAAAGGCGGAAATCCAACTAGTGGGAAGGGTGTCCTCATGCGCCATCTCTTGATCGTAACCATTCTGGGGGGCGTAGCTTTTGCCCAGCAGTCTGCAACAGTCCAGTCGAATACCGCGCATGAAGCGGGTGCCCAGGTTGCCTCCAATATGGAAGCTCCGGCCGTATTTCTGCCCGATCTGCCCGCCATGCCACATGGCAACAGCACCGTCATTGGCGGCTCGATTCGCAACGTCGACGGAGTGCGCGACCAACTCACCCTGAATATCTTCGGCGGCCGGTCGATGAAAGTACTCTACGACGCGCGTACCCAAGTTTATCGGGATGGACAGAAAGTGGCACTGCGAGACTTGCGCACGGGAGAACACGTTTCCGTGGAAACCATGCTCGACGGAACGACGGTGTTTGCGCGCAGCATTCACATGCTTTCGAAAATGCCTGAAGGCGAGAGCCAAGGTCAGGTGGTGAACTATGATCGCAGCACCGGCGAGCTCGAAGTGCGGGATTCGCTGTCGCCTGAGCCTATCAAGCTGCACATATCTCCATCCACCCAAATCGTCCGCCCAGGGCAGAAATCCGCCAGCGGCGACCTGGTCGCCGGAACCTTGATCTCCATTCAGTTCCAGGCTGACAATGACGGCAAGAATGTGGCCAGTAAGATCGTGGTGCTCGCCACTCCGGGAAGCGCATTTGTGTTTACCGGCAGAGTCGTTTTTCTCGATTTGCACACCGGATTGCTGGCGCTGATTGATCCGCGAGACGACAAGCGCTATGAGATCTCTTTTGACCCCGGCCGTTTCCCCATCAGCCGCGATGTTCGTGAGGGCAGCACGGTCACGGTCACGGCGAACTTCGATGGCGTTCGCTATGCGGCCAGCGCGCTGACGGTTAACCCGGTAAACAAGTAGGTCAATCCCACAGGTAAGGGCAGCCAGCAGCGCTTCTCCAGAAGCAAAGCAAATCTCTTCGTCTCCAATCGCCTTTGTGGACCTTCGCATCTTTGGTAGGTACACCAGGGAAAATTGCGACTCACTGGGATTCCATTGGACGCTGCAGCGTAGGGTTGCCGCCGAATGTTTATTGTTTAGGGAAGTTTGTTCAGGTAACACGGTCCGGTGGTGGGCTGTGTCGGAGGCGTGGGCGGGGTGCTCCAGGGTGTATTGGGGAAATCGAAGAACTCTGTCATATCCATTTGCGCGGCGTCACGTTTGCTGAGGCTGGGAAGATTGAAGCGCGTTTCCACCAGCTTTAACCATGCCGTGTAATCGGCGACGGTGTGCGAAACGTAGTCCTTCTTGGAGAACGGCGAGATCACCATTACCGGAACTCGATAACCTGTATAGACGAAGTCGCAATTCGGCCCCGTCCCTTTTGTGCAGATGTCACCGGGCATCAAATCGTTTGGCTTGATGCCATCAGGGCTGACGGCCGGCTGCGGCGGTACGTGATCGTAGAAACCGCCGAACTCGTCCCAGGTGAGGATGAACACGGAGTCCTGCCACGAAGGACTCTGCAGCAAAGCGTTCACCAGAGTGGAAACGTAATGTGATCCCGCCTGCACGCTGCCGCCGGGCGAGCCATCGTCCAGCCCAGGGTGTTCGTCGAGTCCGCTGTCGAAACCGGGGTCGATGAAGGCTACCGACGGCAGAGCTGCGTTAGAGACATCGGTCAGGAACTGCGAAACCGGCACAATATTATTTGGATACTTTTTGGCCGTTGCGAACATGTTGATGGTGCTGTCCTGAATCGGGGGCGTGGCATACGTAAGATCGGTGACGTAGATCTTCCACGAGACACCCGCCGCCTGCAGCAAATCAAAAATCGTCTGGTTCGTCAGGATCGTTGTCGGCGGATACGCATGCCCGGCCGAGGTGCCAGCTAGCATATATAACCGATTGGGCTGAGTGCGCGACATCACGGGCGAAAACCAGCGATCCGACGTGCCGAAGTTTGAGGCCATGAAGTAGTAATACGGCAGATCGGTTCCGGTGTAATGTCCCATGGCGCGAATTCCGTCCACATCGGTGAATGGCGGCTGATTGGTCCGTGCGTCGTGCGCCGCTGTAAAGACGAACCCGTCGAGAGTCGCCATGGATGAGATCGGGTCATGGAGATTCCAATCGGCGTGGTCCTCATTCCATGAGGGGCTGGGATTCTCAACACACATGGAAACCATCGGAAATGACTGGACTTGTGGGCTGTTGCTGTCGACAGTGCAGTCATTCGGTGGGAAGGGAAGTGCGGGGTCGCAGCCGGGATTGGTCGGCACCGGACCGGGAATCGGGTTGAATTGTGGCAGGCCGTCAAATGGCTGATCGGCGATACCATTGGCGGCCCAATATTCGTGCATGGCGCCGAAATAATGGTCGAAGCCCCGATTTTCCTGGGCCATAAAGATGATATGGTTGACGCTCTGCAGGGTTGCGGGTTGGTTGGAGCTGTTTACCAGACCCCGGCATCCGTTCAAGAAAATCGCCAGGCCCGCGAGCATGAACAACCGCAGTCCTAGTTTTGCCTGGCGCTCGCGACGCCACGCTATTTTCTGGTTCGGCCCCATCGTGAATAACTTGAGATGTTCCCTGGGCCGAAAGCGTTGGCTGCACGGCGCGCTCACCTGCTTCAGTCTGCTTAGCACTGCATGTACCTCTGAGTAGATTTCAAGCCTTACAGGGTTGACCCTGCGGGAAACGCTGTATTACTGTCTCACAAACATCGCTGGATCTCCGGATCAGAAACATTGATCAGCGATTCGCCTGGGCCGTCTCCCGCTCGCGTTGGACTAGCCCACTCACTAGGTAGGTCAGACCTTGCCGTCACGCAAGCGCAGGTTCCAAATCCCGGAGGATTGAATGAAGATTTTTTTCTACGCTACCTGTATTTTACTAACGCTCGCGACGTCCGCGTTCGCCACTGTATATGTCAGCACCCCGACGAATGGTTCGAAGGTCAGTTCGCCCGTTTTATACAAGGCGACGGCCACGACGAACACGTGCTCTAAGGGTGTGGCGTCCATGGGAATTTACGTGAACAACAGTTTGGTGTATGTGGTCCAGGGAGCCTCTCTAGATCACTCTCTGTCACTCAATAACGGCGCTTACCACACGGTGGTTGAAGAGTGGGACTACTGCGGGGGCGCCTCCTACACTACGATTGATATCACCGTAAGTGGTGGCAGTGGCGGCCACGTACTGCAGCACCTCCAGGCCAGCGGAGGATGGAAAAGCTGGGGCGAACTACCCCCTGGCTACGGCATCTGTAATTACCCGTGTCCAGGAGTGACTTGGTGGATGAAGCAGGGGATCAAAAGCCCCTCGCTCAGCGGCGACGCGACCGAATTTTATCTGGGCGGCAGCAAGCCCTACGCCGACGTCCTGTTCAGCAATCCTCTGATCGGCCAAGGCTCGACTCAGGGCCTCCCCGATAGCGGTCACACGCTGCTCCCGACTCTGCACAACTTCACCTACGACGTTTACTTTTATCCCACCAATGTCGGAGTGACGCAGGTGCTGGAGTTTGACATCAGCATGTACTTCGATAGTTTGGGCTTGATCTGGGGCAACCAGTGCAACATTCTGGGCGGCCACGTGTGGGATGTTTGGGACAACGTCGCCCACAGCTGGGTCTCCACCGGCGTTCCCTGTAATCCCATCAACAACGCCTGGAATCATCTGACCATTCAGGTGCAGCGCGAATCCGACAATTGGCTGCTGTTCCAATCCATCACGCTGAACGGACACCAGGCGAACATCAACAAGTATTACGCGCCAGGTTCCGCTCCCGGCAACTGGTGGGGCATTACCGTCAACTACCAGATGGACGGAAACCACGACCAGTCGCCGTACACAACTTACTTGGACAACTTCAGCTTTACCTACTGGTAAAGCCGTCCTGGTGAAGCCGTCACCCGAGGCACGGAGGCAGTGCCTCGGGTGCTGACTGCTTTTCCCATCCGGTGTTTGCTCCCTACACGCTGAGTTTTGCGGTTATGCCAAGGCCGCCAGCCATCCACAGCAACTGCGCTCGCAGTCACTATCAATGGCGGTTCGGAAACGGTGCAAGCCTCTACCACGCTTCGCGTCACCATCAGCTCGAACGCTCAACTCGCAGTCTCTGAATTGGCGGGTACACTTTGCGGAGAAATTGAGAACCGCTGTAAGTCGTCAGGGGAAAGTTTCTTTAATAGTTCTCCCAGAACGCGCTGCGAGGCTTCTGCGACTGGCAAGGGCGGAATCACCGTCATTTGCCCACCCATTTTGCTGAGGAGGAGGTAGGTCGCGCGGTTCTGATGCAGGAATTCGACCGGATATTCGGGCTTTCGTTTGCGAGCTTGCTCCGGGTCGGCGTCCAACAGATAGGCTGTATCCGGATGCGGAGTGATCGTAAGTAGGAAGCGTGCGTAGGCCCGCGATATTCCACTCTGCAGGTTGAGGTTCGCCAACTCGTCGTGGAGATAGCGATCGAAAATGATCACGTCCGCGCCGCTGCGGCGTTGTTTTGCCACCACCGTGCAAAGCGACAGAGCATCCAGAAAATAGAGAAAGAAACGCACGGCTGTCATGTACCAAGTGCGCACGTTCTTGTCGCGGCGATTGACCGGTTTGTCCGGCGAACCCACGCCTTTCTCGCCTTTGAACAAAGTGTGACCGCTGAATTCGCGCACCCCGGTCAGCAGCGACACGTCATCCCAGAAGGCGAGCATGGAGACGCGGAAGCCGCTCTGAAGCAGACGCTCCCGCAAGGCTTCAATCTGGGTGCTTTTGCCGGCGCCATCGATGCCCGAAAAGCTGACAAATCTGGCGCGTCGGTTTCGGGAATTCACATCAGTCATATTGCGTATTTCTCTTGCCGGTAGTTAGTGAGCTCCAGGCGGCCGGCTGGGGCTGGCGCTGGCCAATGCAACCACGGTTCCGACCGCGACACCGGCGCCCACGATGGCGCTGACTTTGATCAGAAAGGACCTGGTCCGTCGCTGTTTGGCCGGTGCAATGGCTGCTCCGGCTGGTTTTGAAGCTGTCACCCCGGTGGCTTCGACGCCCGCGGCCGCCGCAGTTCCGACCGGCTCCTGATCCTGCTGCTGCGCGGTCAGAGACTGTTGCGCGCCGAAGGGAGATGTATTTTCCGCTACCTGGGTTCGCAGCGATCCCGGGCTATCGGGAAATCCCTGGGTTTGAGATTGAGCAGTCGAGGAGTTCCGCGCAGGGTGATCCGCGGCAGACGATTGTGTGGGAGTTCCCGTGCCGCCGTCTTGATCTTGCAAAGGCGACGCCGAAACGAATGGCGTCAGGAGAGACACCGCAAGACAGCAGGCAACACAGGTTATGAACTTCCGGCCGGATGTTTTCATTGCTCCAACGCTCGCGAGGCGGCCCCTTCGAGAGGGCGAGTTTACGCCACCCTCTCGGATGCAGGAGTTGGATAAGTGGGTTGTAGCGGGGCCGGAAATACATTTACTGGGAACTGATAGAAACTGTTCACCGCCTCAGCGGGGGTGTCGAACGATTCAAACAGGCTATCAACCTTGGTAAGCTCAAGAATCTCTGCCGCTGCTCGAGGAACCGCCGCCAGTTTGACGTCGCCGTTCCGTTTCATTGCCTCTTCGAGACAATAGAGGAGCGCCTGAACTCCAGCGCTATCCAGCCGCCTCACTTGGGAACAATCCAGAACCAGACGTGGCCGGTCCGTTTTCAACGAGGGATCAACCTCAAGCAGCAAGTTGCGGGCTTGCTCCACGCTGAACTTTTCGGGCAGTTGCTTCACGACTACAGGTCTTGCGCTAATCATTGACTCATCCGGGGCTCTAAAATTCCATCTTTCAACCCCTTGAGGGACCGAAACAATGGTTCGTACATACTCCTCAATCTATCGTTTACCAGACGGGCGGTCTATCCGGTGCAGCCTGTAGAGCGGTCTGGGGTTTGCATTAGCACAAAGTTTAAGCTTTTGCGGTCAAGAACTTTGCAACAAGCGCTCAAGTTCTGCTTCCGGGTCGTGTACCAAGTTTGTCAGCCGGTTTGCACCATACCGGCAAAGAGTAGAGAAATTAGTTTCATACCAGCAGCACTCGGTCATGCGAGGTGATAGCCCGCACAGAAAACGAAGCTTTCGCATGGCTGCCGGCTCGCTCATTGAGGCCGCCACCAAGCGGTGGTTTCCGTCGAGAATGGTGAGGGGTTCGCTCTCGTTGAGACCAATGAGGAGTACGGCGCCCTCGGCATCGTCCTGACGAAGCCACTCACGCAGCGAGGCAATCTTTGCCAGAAAGATTTTTACTGCCAGGTCGCGCCCGCGATAGGTGCGGATGCGCTCAATCACGGCAGTGAGGGTGAAATTACCGTGCGCCAGTTTCCGCCAGAGCGCCCGGGGGAACACTCGGATCTGATCCAGATCCGACGGCTTTATCTCCACTTCATACCATTCCGTACCCTTCGGCAGTTCTCTCCACAGAGGGAGGTGCCGGATAAACAACAAGGCCCGACGCTTCGCATTCTCGCCGGGATCGTCAAAGCGCGGTCTGGTTACCAGGTCGCGCAAGGAGTCCTGATAGTCCTCGAAGGCGGCATTTTCGAAATCGCTCTTCAGGAATTCCGCGATGACTTCATCTTCGGAGACGCGTCGCATGACTCTTATTCCCGGCGCCGCCGTTGCCAAGCGAACATCCGCATCCTCCGAACTCATGAGCGCCTTCCACAGGAACGGCACCGCTAGCACGAACAGGAGCGCCAACATTAGCACCAGCTGTATCCAGATGACTTCCTGCAACGACGAATGGAACCGGCAAATGCCCGCGAACAGAACCCCGCTGAAGGCCAATTGCACCCAGCTGGTGTTCGCTATCTTGTAAGACATTTCGTAAGCTATAATCACCACGCTGAGGCAATAAATGACCGTGGTGGCGGCATACAGGGCCAGCAAGTACGGCAGGCCATATTTGCCGGCGATGGAGAACTGAGATCCGAAAAGCGCAGTCCAAAGCGCGGCTGGAGCCAGCCGCAGCCCAACCGCGATTATGGACCCGATCCCTAACACGAGCAGTAGCGAAATTACCAGGACGCTGTGGCCCTTTCTCTGCTCGCTTCGACTCCCTGCCATAAGGGGAAACATGGTGTTTATCACCGCCGAGGAGAATGCAAAAACCACTCGACCCACCAACGCTACAGCCGCATACAAGCCTGCTGCGGTGGGGGGAAAGAAATGCTTTACCAGCACAATGTCGCAGTTGTTGATGAGAACTTGACCGGCGAAAAAGACGATGGCTTGCAGCGCTTCACGAAACGCATCCGGCAGACGCAATTCGTTGGGAATCGACGCCGCGAGTTTGGGTACGGCGGCGATGTACGCTACTGCTATTGCCGCGGCATTGGCGGCGATCACTCCGCTCACACCCAATCCCAACTGGATGCTCAGCAGTGATCCGGCCAGTCTGACCAAACCCTCCAAAACAAGATTGGCAGCCAGTCGCTGGAAACCATAAGCGCCCTGGATGTAGCCCCGGCGCGCTCCCAGCGGCACATAGAAGGCAACACCAATGCTCAACAGAACGATCAGCATTGGGGTGGGCAGGTTAAGATAGCCGGCGATCGCCTTCTGAAACAGCAGCAAAAGCAACGCAACAAATATGCCGCACTTCCAGGCGCCTTTGTGGAATCCACGGTAGGCGGTGCTCTTTCCTTCCAAAGTGGGCTGCTGCGCAACCACCTTCGCGGACACAATCTGGAAAGACAGCGTGACCGCCGAGATCAAGATCAGAAGTGTGTAAACAGCGGTCGCATGACCGAACGCAGTGGGACCCAGAAACCGCGCGACTGCAATGTTGTAGGCGAAATTGATGGCAGTGACTAGACCCGAACCGGTGAGCAGCACGAAACTGCCCGAAAGAACGCGAGCTTGCAGAGTCTTTACTTCAGGGTTCGAATCGTTCAACACCGTTTGGGGCTCCAACTAACTCAGTGGCTGATAGCAAGCGAATTTGCCCCGAGCTTTTTTTCGTGTAGCGCCAATTCTGATGCTTGAATTGGGGGTTAGGATGCATGCGAACAGACGCGTACGGGCTTTAATTTGCTCAGTTTGCCTGCAACCCGAATCGCACCGGCACCCTCTAATGACAACGCATCCTATGAGGACGATGGATCGTTACCAAGTGATATCTGCCTTGGTGTTTGTCCTGCTGCTACAGGGCTGCACCCACCCCGGCCTGCAGCAGCAAACGCTGCGTCAGGGCGTTTCTGCCCCCGGCTCTTCGCCGCGGTTGCTGGCCGTCTACGAGCCTTGGTTTGGACATCCGCGGCACATCTCCGTTGGTTATTCGTCGCAGGACCCCGCGGTGATACAAAAACAGGTTGATCAAGCTAAAGCCATGGGAATTTCCGGCTTCGTAGTGGATTGGTACGGCGACCGCGAACCGCTTCTCGATCACGCCTACTCTTTGATGCAGACAATTGCCGCCGAAAAGAACTTTCACGTGGCCATGATGTATGACGAGACCGACTATGAGAGCGCGCAGGCGACCGATGACGCACTCATGTCTTTCAATAAATTCCACGACAAGTATCTTTCTCCTGACTCACCGGGCGTACAGGCCTATCTCACCTACCAGGACCGGCCAGTGATCTTCATTTTCCCCAAGGGCGGACACACTGACTGGAAGCGGGTGCGCGAGGCGACCGCTCAATGGAATCCAGCCCCGCTGCTGATCTATGAAGATCATCCGACATCGTATGCGGCTGACTTTGATGGCTTCTACGCCTGGGTGAACCCGGGGAAAAAGGGATGGGCGGCGGACGGCAGCAATTGGGGAGAAGATTACCTGCGCGATTTCTATCGCAAAATGCGGTCCACATATCCCGACAAGATTGCCGTCGGCGCGGCATGGGCGGGTTTCGACGACTCTAAAGCTTCGTGGAGTCTCAATCGCCACATGTCCCAGCGCTGCGGTGAAACGTTTACCGACACCATGAAGATCTGGCGCCAATTTTATCCACCCGACCAGCCTTTGCCTTTCATGTTGATTGCCACCTGGAACGATTACGAAGAGGGCACGGCGATCGAGCGCGGACTGGCGAAGTGCGGCTCGGACTCGCAGTCGCACGTAGGGCAGTAATGCTTTGAACGATTCTGATTGAATCCACAAACTGGCGGGAACTTGTGTCCTTTGTAGTTTTGCTTTCATTAACTACAAAGGACACGGAAAGCCGGGCTGGGTCGAGAGAAGAAGAAATTCTACGCTATTCGGTAGACTCTATCCCGTTCGCTCTCCTGCCGACCGATTCCTAATGGGATGGAGTTCATCTGCGCCGTGTAATAGACCTTGTTGATAATCGAAAGCGGTCGGCTGCGTACCTCGTCGTAAACCCGGCCAATATATTCGCCGAGCACACCCATGCATAGAAGCATCAGCGCGCCTACCATGAAGATCGCAGCGCTGACCCCGTACGCCACAGAATTGGTAGAGCTGTGCGATCCCAGAGTGAAGATACCAAGAATAAACGCCAGCAAAGTTGAGAAGCCAGCTAACGCGAAACTCATGCGCAGAGGCTTGTAACTGAAACTGGTGATGGCATCCATGGCGTACTTGATCCGGCTCATGAAGGAAAGCTTACCCTCACCGCCTGCCCGGTCCTGGCGATCGTAGTACACCACCCCAGTTTTGTAACCGACCCAGGCGCGCAATCCAGGCAAATACCGATTTCCCTCACGCAGAGAATTAATCGAGTCCACGGCTTGTCGATCAAGCAGACCGAAAATTCCCGCATTGAGGGGAATGGGATAGTCCGACAAGGCTCCCAGCACTCGATAGAAAAGCGGGAACAATGCCGCCAGAACTTTGCGGCTTTCCTGCCGGCTCCGGCGCACCGCGGTCACAACTTGCGCCCCGCCCTTCCACGCCGCCACCAACTCCGGGAGCACTTCCGGGGGATCCTGAAAGTCGCCGTCCATCAATACCACTGCGTCGCCACGAGCAGTCTGCAGACCGGCCGTGATCGCGCCCATGTGCCCCCAGTTGCGGGAGAGGTCCACCACCACCACATGCCCGTCTTCCGTTTGTAGTTCCCTCAACAATTGCAATGATGAGTCCCTGGAACCGTCGTTTACGTAAACAACCTCCCATGGTTCGCCGATATCGCTCATGGCGTCGGCGATTGCTGAATGAAACATTTTTACAATTTCTTCTTCGTTATAAATCGGTACTACCACGGAGATCATAAGAGGCTCCTGAACTTCATAAAAATAGCGCTTGCCGCCCACCTGCTATGTCGACTCTCGCGTGACCGAGAGTTCGAAACAGGCCCGTCATTCGGGCTCTGCCTGGAAGACGCGCACCTTCCACTGCACTTCAGTCGGAGTTAAGACCGCCACATAGCGCGCGCGAACGTGCTGCGTTATCTGAGGCTTTTCGTGGTCTATGAGTTGTACGTCGTAATCGACTGTGTCCACTAGTTGGATCGATAATCCTTCGGGCGAATAGAAAACCAGTTGCACATCGTGGGCTTTGTCCACGTAACGCGTCTGGATTCCCAGCTTGGCCTGTTCCCTGATGGTGTCTGCGATCTTCTCTTTCGCGGTGCCGACGAAATCCGCATTCAGCAAATCCGCTCGATTCTGCTCCAGGGCGCCACTGAGACTGTGCCACGCTTGCAGATAGTCGCGAACCACCGCAGTCTCCGTTTGTTTTTCCAAAGCCCGCGGCCCAACCGAATCCGTGGGTTCAACTCGTACTCCGGGCTGGTCAGAAGCCCCAACAAAAAGGGCAGCGAGAAGTGAGCCGGCGATAAGGGCCGGTTTCCACAGCGTCGATTTTTGCCGGGTCGTCATTCTTTCCCCCAGCGAATTTCATTTCCCATCACGACACCGGTTGCAACGGAAATGGTCGCGCCTTTGTAAGCTGGCATTTCGGTCTTGGCGACGCCGCGTTTGAGGGGAACATCCACGGTGGCTTCCCCGCCGTCGTAGATTTCCGTGAAGGTGACAATCGTCCCATCGGGCACTGCGTTTCCACTGCAATCGCGTACTGGTTGCGTTTCCAATTGAAGCCTTTGTCCCGCCGGCCGAACGTCCATTTTCAAGTTGCAGGGATCTCCGGGAACCTGCTGGATAATTCGCGTGTCGGACACGTTTCCAGCCCGCGCCTCAAACTGCGCCGCGCCTTCCTTGGATGCGGAATCCAGCTTGGTCCAAGCCACGCCATTTTTCGAAGTCACGGTTCGTCTCTGCGGAGTGCCGGCAACGCCCGACAGCTGGAAGGAAACCGGCGTGGGCTGCAAGACCAGGTTGTGAAAAATATCGAAGACATAGACGACACCGCTGATGCCATCGTGCAAGTCAACCGGAAGACGAGAAGGCTTTGCGATAAAACTCAAAGTGGTTGGTTGATGTACAGCGGTGACATCGAACGCGCCATTCTCCGTGGACGCGCCTCCCGCCAGCACTACAAGGTAGTGGCCGGCATTGTGCATATCGCCGGCAGCAAAAGATATGGCTTCGCCCAACTGCACATCGCGCCGCAGCGCTTGTCCGGGTCCGACGATGTACAGCACGGCTTTTCCGCTGCCGGTAGTGTTGATCGAAAACGCAGCCCCAGCCTCGACAGTTCTCGGCAACCCCAGGCTGCCGCTCTGAGCCGACGCTGACTGTCCGGCCGCAAACAGGATGAGCGCGCCAAGAAACGATTTAAGTCCTGATCTCATTGGAATCGATTCGAGCTATAAGTCGTGGTGACCGCACGTTGAGTTTTAACCTTGCTCGCGATATCTGGAGGGACTGACATAGCGAATGTCTCGGGTGTCCCCGGCAGCAGTGCCCGTTCCGCGTATCCGTCGGAGACCCAGATCAACTGCCCGGCGTTGTCGTAAAACGTGCCTAGAACGTGCGCTACATTGACTATCTGTCCGCTCTGGTTAAGGAGTTTTCCGCTCAAAGAAGCCTGCGACCCGGGATTCAAATGCTGATCTTCAATCTCGACCACAGGGTCCGCCGACGCCGCCACCAGAGTGGACGAGGGCTGCATATGAACGCTGTCGACCTGGGACAACGCGACATTGTGAAACTC
>Ga0207066_1169_pt1 | contig 15740 bp, 11 predicted proteins | sample Alteio_BWMinCont_24_FD_153490 | JGI IMG/M metagenome (GOLD analysis project Ga0207066, IMG submission 153490) | Enriched cells from forest soil in Barre Woods Harvard Forest LTER site, Petersham, Massachusetts, United States -... | ecosystem: Environmental > Terrestrial > Soil > Temperate forest >...
TGGACGCGCTATTATTAATAGCCGTCGATCAAAAAAACGTTCTCGCCTTGCTCCTTCTGCGCGTAAAACGGTATAAGACCAATGAAACGAGCTTTTACTCGTTGGAAAAAAAATGAGGCCGTCCAATCAATACGACGGTCTCGTATTTTTTTAAAGAATAAATACTTTGATATTCGTAAACAACCAAAAACCCATGCCATTGCACGAATACTGGTGATAACGCCAAGAAAGTCTGGAATAGCGGTTACGCGGAATCTTTTTCGTCGACGACTTAAATCTTTATTTTATGAGTATAAACTGCATCAAGGAGATTTTGATTGGATTATTTTCGCAAAACCAGGCATATCGGCGGTTACCTTTACCGATATGCGCGAACTCATTATGTCATTGCTTCAATAATCATCGGCACCATCATACGAGCACTCATTAAAGGCATTCGTCCTTTTTTGGGCCCCCAGGGCTGCTGTAAATATCGCCCAACGTGCTCACAATTTGCCCAACAAGAATTAAAAACTAACGTACTCCACAAAGCTCTTTGGAATATTTTTATTCGATTGCTTTCATGCAATCCGTTTACAAGCTAATAACTGGCAGTTTGTGATAACGATGCTTGCACTGTAGAGGGCAAAAAATTCTGCAGCAACTCATCTTGCAGTGCTTGCAGGCTAGCTCTATGCTCATAATTTTCAGGAGCCAAGGCAATAATTATTTTATATAAAAAAATTGCCTGAGCTAATTCATTGTTTTTTCTATACATCTGTGCAGCTTTTACATAATAAAAAAGAGCATTTCGATCATCAAATATTCGTAAAATCTCTGCTTCTAATTGGACCTTTAAAGGCTCATTGGACAATGAATGAATTAAGAGTCGATATATCGTCAAGACACGTTCTTTTTCACCGCGCATAATAACGTCTGCAAGCTTAAACCACGCAATGCTCGATTTTTCTCGGGATTTTTCACGATCTTTTTCTAAAACATAATTCATCATCCAAACCTTTACCTTCTCTGCATAATACACTACTACCACATCACTTTCATGTGCTCCTCATCCTAGTATAACTTTACAAGAACTTAAAGGTTTTATACATTAAATTATCATACTTATACAATTAAATAACAACTCTTTCATTATGCACATAATAATGGTCTATCAAACCATTTTGTAATAATTTGTTCAAGAACATATACCTCATTACAAAATCGGAGTGCTGCATTTATCCCATCCGCAAGAGCAACCGTATAATTCTGCCAATAATCTACAAGCCCCTTCATAAGATTGTTAAGCACGAGAGCATCATCACCTAAGCCCTGCGCCGTCGATTGCAATTGTGTGATAATGGCTTGCGTTTGCCCTTGCAACTCAGGCGCAACACAATATCCCTGAACACTTTTAGAATATCTATAAAAAGATCTCTCCTGCATAAAGTGGTTAATTTCTTCCCAAGACAAAAAGAGTTGTAATTGAGCCAAAACAGCTTGAAGGTAATCATCATCATGCTTAATAGCTTGATCCAATTGCACCAAAATATGTGCATCAATACCGGAAGCGGCATCAACGGAACTACTGTCATTTTTTTTCTGAAGCGCGAGTGCATTTATTTGATCAATAACTTCATTCAGTTCTTTTTGTACGTTTTTAATCGTCTGTAAATGTTCTACATACACGCGAACATCATGCAATGCATCGCGAGCCAAAAGCGGAGAAACTCGTTCCCCCGAATAAAGAATATAGAAAAAATAATTAGACAAAGATCCATATTTCATAAGTATTGCAATTGAGAGAGGGAATGCCATCGTCAAGGCTGCTATTTTTGCCGTTTCTTGCCGATAAGAACGCAAAAAAGGAATATAGGATATTCCAGTGTCAAAAACCTGCTCAAAACTCTTATAAGTCAAAAATGAGCTCATTGCGGCTAAGAATCCCATAGAGGCCCAGGAACCCAAACGAGCTGTAAGATTTTTCCCTAAAGGAGAAACAGCTATTTTTTGAGAATCAGTAACTTGACATTCCACGGACGGATTGACATTTATTTGTAACGAATCTAATGATTCTGTGGCCTGCAAACTTGTAATTGGTAAACCTATAATTTGAAAAAGAGAAACGCCTATACACACCCATACCACAACATTAATTTCACCAAAAAAAACTCCCCGATTCTTCTTCATCATTTTCCCCTTAGTATAGTAATACATGCCTGCTTTACTATGAGTGTAGGAAAATTCTGAACAAAAAAGGGAGAGTTTTTATATAATTCTAAAAAAAGTTATGCGTATATTTGACTCAATACATTCATTGAATATTCTTGTACGTCATCTTTATACGAACTACCTGATGATGGCTTTTTGAATACAAAGACAACATCACGCACACGCTGAATTGCTTCACGCTGTTCTCTTAAGTCTTTAAGAACCGTTTCAGCATATTCCGTAAGTATTTCTGCATTCTTATAAAAATCATTGAACAACTGCTCTGTTTTAGTATTTGATACTAAAATGTTCTGCATGTATATAGTCTCAACTGTTCTCATAAGATTTTCTGCTGCATCTTCAATAGACTTACCACCTAAGGTTGCTAATAAACGAGCGTCTTCTTCAAAATTCCAGTTTGCTCGATTAAAAGAATTACGTGCATAGGTAAAAGGTACTGCAATAGTATCACGTGTCCAAAGGATTGCTTTACCTGCTGAAGTTGCCCACCAATGCGCATTGGTTTTGTCTTTTTTAGGCACAAGATTGCTGGTATTTATCAAGACTTCACGAGCATTGTGTGCTTGCAAACCATACATTGAATTCTTCATATCGCCAATAATTCTTGGCATATCTTTCACAAAAAGATCTCTTTGTAAGATATCAAGAACAATATCACGCCCGTTGCTATCTTTATGTTTATTGGCAAAATGAACAACCAATCTATTTTTAACATATAAGATTTCTCTTAAGATTTCTCTAATAGATTCTTCGTTGGCTTGCATAATACCGGTACTATTACCATCTTTACCAACAAGCTTAACAATCTTATTAACATCACCTGACAATAATGTATTAAAAATATGTCGTAGAGGTGAAAATAATTGATATCCAACCAAAGCAGCTGCCCCACCAGTTACCCAGGGGCGAACTGATGATGTACAACCGAGCTTTTTTACGAGCGCATCAGTTGCAAATCCAGTAAATGAAAAAACACCAGCTGTTACTAAAGGGGACGTTATGCCAGCCGCAACTTTACGAACCGTTGACGGCTGCTCAGCCTGAGCTGTCAAACCTAACGATAAAAAGGCCAGACCTATCGAAAAAACGAAATATGTATGTTTCATAAGTATATAACCTCATAATTAAAAACATTTAATTCTCACATCAAGACTTACTTCTAAGCCTTAATTATTATCAGAATAACAGATTATACAAAAATAGCAATGAGAGAGGCTCATTCCGGCTATTTATCCATAATAGAAAATAATATTTAATTAAAAATTTGACAAATATATAAACAATGTCATAATTATACTATGAAAGCCGTAATAATAACAATAAATGTAAATAAAAACCGGAGTTTAATCATGAATATAGTTAAAAAAACAATCAAAAATGGCCTTATTTTACTCGTTTTGGGTGCTTTATGCCCATTATGGGTATGCGCAATGGAAAACAATGAAATAAACCATAACAATCGAAAATTTGATGAAATTGAAAAATCTGAAAATACAACTGAACCAAACAAAAAGCCAAAGCTAACTGAAGCAGAAAAGGAATATATAAAACCTATTTTAATTGCGATAGATAATGGGGATGAGGAGAAAATAAAAGAATTTATTCAAAAAAATGACGACAATAAAATCAATATTCTTAACAAAAAATTGATTAATTACACCAATAGCAAGAACAATGCGAGTCTTTTGCTGATTGCCCTCCAGAAAAATCAGCTTAAAATAGCATCATTACTTATAGATAGTGATACTATTACCCTTGCTACACTTAATGCTCAAGATGAAAATGGTAATACAGTTTTAATGTTTGCCTGCCAAAATAACTTCATAGAAATCGTTGAACTACTCTTAGCAAAAGGGGCTGACCCAAACCTTCAATTAACAATCGATGGCGATTCAACTGGCGCTACAGCTTTAATATTTTCCTGCCAAAATAACTTCATAGAAATCGTTGAACTACTCTTAGCAAAAGGGGCTGACCCAAACCTTCAATTAACCAATGGCAAAACAGCTTTAATGATTACCTGCATCAAGGGCTTAAAAAAAATCGTTGAACTACTCTTAGAAACAAAAGGGGCCAACCTCAACCTTCAAGAAATCGATGGCCGAACAGCTTTAATGATTACCTGCATCCAGGGCTTCCCAGAAATCACCAACCTACTCATAGAAAAAGGGGCCAACCTCAACCTTCAAGAAATCGATGGCAGAACAGCTTTAATGATTACCTGCATCAAGGACTTCCCAGAAATCACCAACCTACTCATAGAAAAAGGGGCCAACCTCAACCTTCAAGAAATCGATGGCAGAACAGCTTTAATGATTTTAATTGATGTTTTTTTGGAGGACACCACAAACCTTTTAATGTTAGATACTATAAAAACGCTGCTCTATAATAATGCCACATATTCAAATGAGACATATAGAGATGCATGCGAAAACGAACAATTAGAAAAATTGTTTGATGAAATACACTTTGACGGGCTTATACCGTCAAACAACGATGAAATCTCTGCATCGCAAAAGGAAAAAGCTTTATACTGTAGCATCTCCTTCTATCAAAAAACATCAAAATTCACCAAATATGAATGGCTTACCCTTGCTCTTCTTAATAATCATGCTTTTCTTAATAATCATGATAAACAAGTACAATATAGACAAATACAATGGTGCATCGATAAAAAGATTATCACAGAAGAAGACGTTACCTATCAAGAACTTTATCTAAAACATCGAGGTAAAACATCCAAAGAATTATTGGTTTTAGGTGAAAACAGCAAAGAAAACGCTTTGAATATCCTCAATGTTATAGCAAGAAAAATAACAAACATACATATCGATGCAACCAATCATCTTTTAGAGGGAACTAGCAAACTTGATCGAGAACAATTAATGATAACTGCTAGAAAGCATAACAATAAAGAACTTGGTCGAAAAATCATTACATTTACTAAAGCGATGCAATGTATGAATGGTAAAAATGAAGATAAAAAAGGAATTTTGCCTTCTGAGCTAACAAGCAAAATAGCTTCTTATCTTTAATAAAACAATAACGCGAACTCGATGATTATGTAGTCGCGGGCAAGAGTGGTGCAGTAAGCATTTTCCGTGCCTTGTAAAAAGCATAAGATATTAAACATGAGAAAGTATGGCATAAAAAATTTATTGGGCTTCGATGTCTGGTATGCTCCAAGCACAAATGATCTTTTAAAACTCCAATAGTTGTTTCAATAACACTTGCACGTCGATTTAAAAGAAACTTCTCACTCAGAGAAACTAATTGATTTTTCATGTTGGATCGCAACCCATGAATTATTTTAATATCCTGTTTATATAAATATTTGAAAAGACCGATATAGCCTCTATCTCCAACAAGTATTCCTATGATTTTTTTCATAATTTTATCAATGACAATGTGGTTTGCATCATGCACGTTGCCGGGCGTTAATGTAAAATCAATGATATTTCTGAATTGATCAGTAACTATGTGTAATTTAAATCCAAAGAACCATCCCATAGATGTTTTTCCTTGTCTTGCTATACCCTTAAATACTTCATGCGAGTAAATGCGTTTGACATTGCAGACACCCAATTTTGTGCTATCAATAAAGGATATTCCTGTGCAGGCCGAGCTAATGCATTTAGCAAAAACAGATAATGGAAGCAATGCATAGGGCTTTAATTCAATAAATCTGTTATAGCTTACGGCATTTGGAAATTCTTGTCGCAAATGACCCAGCACTTCCTTTTCATAAAATACTTTAAAGTTTTTATAACCCGATTGAGGCCAATAGATCATTATTGTCATGATTTCACTGATTGTCATTCTTGATGAAAATGGTTTTATAGAATCACCCGGAAGCATATATTGTTGTGCTTCTTTTTCAAAAAACTTGCAAAATTCGTCTGAATAGTAAAAAATAGTTGTAAGCATTGTATCTCTCTCCTTCTGAGATTTGGTTTTCTTTTTTTGGAGATAGCTTACAATGCTTTTTTGTTTTTGTTAAGATATTTTTCGCTCATTCGGGTTCATCGAGTTCGCGTCAATAGTATAAAATAAGCCCCTCGGTATAAGAAATTATATCGGGGGTTTCTCTTTTTAAAATTGGTTTTGAAATTCGTAAAAATTGATACTAAAAAAATAACCTACTTTTAAACGCGTTTTAGCTTGCACCGCTTCGTCTCTCGATACTTTTTGCTACGCAAAACACTCGAGATGAGCGGGTCTTATTACGCATAAGCTTTAATACTTCTAAATAAAAAAGCTGCCGAACAGGCAGCATCTATAACCCTTTAATCCTTTAAAAAGCTGGCGGCGCCAGTCGTAGCTCGGAACGAGCGTAGACTGGTGCCGAGGGACGGAATCGAACCATCGACACGAAGCTCTTCAGGCTTCTGCTCTACCACTGAGCTACCCCGGCATATATCTCAAAATCTACACGCGCTACTTGAATTCACGTGCATATATTCTTAGAATAAATATGTTCTTTAGTTTGTCAATCAAAAATCTTGTAAAAAAATAATTTTCTTTTCAAAACTAACGTGCAGACATCAAGAATTCTAAAATAGAGACATGAGAATATCTAAAACGCCTGCCCCAATGTCAGAAACCATGAAAAAAGGTGCTTTTCCCCTTCTTGCCGGCGCCATTTCCATGCAATATCAAACCGTAACGCGCCAACAGGCGTTGCATACCGCAATCCAAATCCTGTTGCTCCTACAATATCATCTTCGCGAAAATTATCTCGAACCAAAACCCCAAAATCCGTGAATACTACTCCACCCAAGGCTTTATACAAAGGCAACCTTAGTTCGCACATCGCGCTCAAAATGCTTTTGCCTCCAATGGGCAATAAACATCCCGAAACCAATCGACTATTACAGGTATTGACGGGTGGTGCCATATCAGTATCATAACCACGCAATGAATAAGCACCTCCCAAATAAAAACGCTCAGACGGCATAATACGTGAAAATACCGTATAAAAAATATGTCCTGCCCGCACACGAAATGCGCCAATTAATTGCTCTCCTATGGGCATAAACAAAGACTGCTCCAGTAAAATTTTAAAAAATCCTGAACCTCTTGTATGAAGCGGCACCATTGCCTTAGCGGTAAGCGTGGAAATAGTACCACATGTGGGATTAATCAAATCATCAAGATCTGTTATCATACAAACAGGCTCACAGTACCAATATGGAATCCTTTCATCGATTAATTGTGGTGCAAAGTCAATTAATCGAGCAAGCTCATCTGAAATGCAACTTATTTTCATTGACTCAAAACCAAAACTTATACCACCTTTTTTTGTGTCTACGGAATATTCAAATTCACACGCGCCACCATCCTGCGTGAGTCGGTATAATTTATTTTTAAAACAATTCATTAATGCTTCATCAAAACGACTACTGTACAATGAAAACGTCGTTGCTAATGGCCATGAAAAAAACCATGGCAATCGATACGTTGCCTCTCCATAACGAATATGGGGCGAAATATCAAGCGCCACTTGCACACGATCTGCTCGATTAGTTGGATTTTTCCAAATCATAGACCCACCATACCGAACACCCAAGGCATTCATCTGTAAATATTGCCCAATACATTGCATACCTGCTCGTGCCCGAATCTCAAACGGATCATCATCAATACAAGTCACCACAACATCTTGAAACTCATTATGTTTAGTTTCATCTATTTTTCGACCTACTTTTCGACCTACTTTTCTACCTACTTTTCTACCTACTTTTCGAATAGAAACTCCATCAAAAATACCTAATGCTTTTAAATGTGCAACCGAACTTTGTATTTTTTTTTGATCCCATAGCTCTTCCTTTTTAAAATCAAGTTCTCGCATAATACGATCTTGGGGCAATCTACTCGCACCAGCAATTATTGTTGATCCAAAATGAACCTGTACCGGATTTTCTATCTGCCACACAACATCAACAATGCCATCCACGCTTTGCTGTAACATCGGCTTAGGGTTTGCATATAAATAGCCCTCATTTTGGAAATATTCTAACAATGCACGCCGTTGCTCTTGAACCATATGGATATCAAAAGGAATCGGAGTATTTATTGCACTATAATTTCGCAGCCCTCTCGATTGTAAACTTTCTTCAAACCCTGGAACGGTAACGGAACGAAGCTTTCTTTGTAATCCTTCTTCGATTATCACATGATACTCATATTCGTGCTTTTCATTTTTTCTTGGAACAACAGAGTTACCATAAGCAAAAATATCCTGAAGAGGCAAAAATGTTTCTTTAACAATTTCACAATCCCAAAAACCTTGACTCACATAGGCCTGGATGATACGCTCGCGAACAGCACGTTGTTTTTTTTTATTAAAAAATCCACCCTGTAGCAACTCAGAACATATTCCACAAAAATCTTTATGAGAAAAATGAGTCATCCCTTCATAGGTTATTTTCGTAATAGAACTACGAGGACCTTCTACAATACAAAAAAGACAACGATCCTGCTCTTCTTGAGTAGTTATGACAACCGACCAAAAACCATTATCTTTATAAAGAATTCCTAACTCATCCGATAAAATTGAAGCTGGAACCAAAGAAATTGATTTTCCAAATAACAAAAGCCGCTCATATAATTCACGCTCAGAAAAAAAATGATTACCAAAAAAATTAAATCTTCGTCGTTCGCCAAGAATAATCTTAAAAATAATATGCGCCTCAGAATTTTTATAATTCGGTATACAATCATAGCTCACCGCAGCCTGCAAAAAGCCATCGCGAACACACAATTCTTCTATTTGGCGTACAAGATCGTCTAAGCCATGCTTTGCTGCATCATGACCAACAACTTCTCGAGTTGCCAAACGTTTTATTTTAGCGCCCAAAGACGTACCATTCTCCGCATCATCAACTATTTCTATGGCGATTGCACGAATTTTATAACGATTACCTTGCTCCAAAAGCAAAGTTACCATGATTGTTTTGTGCAAATCATCATATATCAAAACGTCAGTCACATCAGGCGCTAAATAACCATCATCGCGCAATAAACCTTCAATAATTTTTAACGCTTCGTGATGTTGAATGGGATCAAAACGTTGACCTGCTCGCAAACGATAACTGTGCCGATAACGATCTTTTCCAAATAATGGCCCCTTGCAACGAACTTTTAACAACGTCCACCATGAAGTAAAAACACAATGCAATGACCAACCGTCGATATTTTTTTGTAAAGTTACAGAAATTTTTTCAAATTTTCCCTTATGACCACACTGCTGCAAGCCGCTCTGTAGTTGCTCACGCGTGACCAAAGCCTCCTGATCAAAACCCAAAAGGGCCAACAATTCTTCTCGTGAAAAGATACTATCGGAATCATAGGTTAGTTCTGTCAAAAAAAATATTTCGGGAAGCATTGAATTAAGCGTCTTGAGAGAATTTTGATTATCTTTATCACATGACCAAACAAAATGCACAGGTTGAGATAGTGAATTAGCCAACAAAAAATGTGTAACGACTAAACTAGGTAAAAAAAAACAAAAAAACAATAACGCATGCAATTTGACCATGATGTATTCCAGCTAAAGACCATGCGTTTACTGTACCATAAAAACGTAAAAAAAAATGGTAAGCTTTTTACCTACGCTTTTTGAATAAAACGAAAAACCCCACGAAAATCTTCTTCTTTTAAAAATGGCTCTACACTCACATTGATATCTTCTTTCATTGCAACTTCATCGATCACATCAACAACTTCATCGATGGCATCTTTGGGGCCGGACAACACCAATTCAACTTCATGCGCCTGATCATCGCAAACCTGCGCAACCCCTTCAACCCCGTTAAAATTAACCTTTTTTTTCAGCATTTTATACAATGAATCAACATCACCAAAATCTGATATAATCATTTTTACACATTTACTACGCACGGGACCCCCTAAAAAATTAAAAATATGAGCAAAACAACTGATAAAAGGTATCAGATTCTTAGGGGTGCTGTCAATAGTAAGCTTACGAGCAGGTTAAAAACTTTAGAAAAAAACCACTTATGGATAATCAAGCGAAGCCGTGCCTTCCGAAAGAATGTCCATGTATGCGGCATACACAAATCGTTTATCCCGTTTTTGCCCCGAAACTTCCTTTAAAATTCCGATTTTTACAAATTGTTTAATAAGCGAAGACGCCGTGGGATATGAAACATTAAAATGCGTTTCAACATCTTTAATCGTGACCATCGGCGTATAAAATAATTTATTAAGCAGCATTGTCGCCAAAGGGGACGAAACACCCTGAGACCATAAAAATTCCTGGTCTTTGCTTTGCAGCGCTAAGATTTTCTTTGTATTTTCAGCCGCAGATTCTGAAGCTTCAATAACTGCCTTTAAAAAAAATTCTACCCATTGTTCATAATTACCGCTGGTTCTCACCATCATTAAGCGATCATAATATTCTTGTCGATGTTGCTTAAAATAATAACTCGGATAAAAAATTGGCTTTTCAATAAGACGCTTCCAATGAAGATGCAACGTAATAAGCAATCGACCAACGCGCCCGTTACCATCGAGAAATGGATGGATCGTCTCAAACTGATAATGTAAAAGAGCACAATTAATGAGTTCAGGATAGGGAGAAGGTTCATGCAAAAAATTTTCTAAATCGGACAACGCCTTTAATGCCTCTTCAGCTGGAGGTGGAACAAAAATAGCGTTTAAAAGTGTAGAGCCCCGTCCCCCTATCCAATTTTGAGAGCGCCTAAATTCGCCTGGCGTTTTGGTTGAATCAAGTGCATTTTCTAACAAAACCCCATGTAACTCTTTAATCAATCGCAAGCTCATCGGCAACGTATCAAGCCGCTCAATACCAAAATTAAGAGCTTTAGCGTAATTCACCACTTCTTTTACGTCGTTAATATTATCGATATGTACGCCCATTTCGTATTCAAAAATATTATCTAATGAAGCTTGTGTTCCTTCAATTTGGGAACTCATTAATGCCTCTTTTCTGACATACATCGCTATAAATAAGTCACCATTGGGCAAATTATGGGCCAAACCGTCCAAACGAGCTAATGCCAATGATGCATGCTCATGGAGCTTCATCAAATCGTTCGATAAAACCAAGGCTGGTTCCGGGGGCAAAGGAGTTGGAATAAAAGCTTTATACCCACGCAATTGTTTAATATAATTTCCACTTCGTGACATATATTAACCCTTTTAATTAAAGTTATTAAAGTTTTCTTTAATAACAGACACAAATTCATCTCGCTATTAAAGGATTCTTTAATAACATAACAAAAACCACCTCGTTATTAAAGAGTTCTTTAATAACACATCAAAATTCAAGCCCTTATTAAAGGTTTCTTTAAGAGCTCATTAAAAATCCTGCATATCGGCATTAAAACACCAATTTTGACAAAATTGCCCGTATGTGCCATACTTTTTCTATAAAACTTACATAATAATGATAATTCGAGGTTATATATGAAATCATTAATCATCCGTCTTTTTACTCTCTGTCTTTTTATCCAGCCGATATATTCGATGGAAACTACCCCAGGAAATGTAATATCACCCACCATCTCGTCTCAAGAATCTGTTTGGACCAAATGGATTATCCCAAGCACATGTCTTCTTGGCTCCGCCGCAACTTTGTATTACACCTATACTAACGCCGAAAAAAACATTAATACTATAATTATTCCGGCATTAGATCCAGTTCAAAGCATATTTAGCAGCATGCATGCATATTTTGATCAATTGGCAAATCATACACAAAACCCATCATTCGATACCGACTATAAAAATAAATTACAAGAATTTTCTGTCTCATTAACATCTGCAACAGAAAATTTTACACAACAAATACCTTCGAGCAATGTTTTCACCAAACCTGCTTTGGCCCTGGGCCTGAGTGCCTTTATTGGGACATGGTCTCTTGCAAAACTTGGCGGAAATATTATCAATGTATTGTATCCCCAAACAAGTAGCGCTCCATCACAACCACGTACGATCTGGCAATTGGTAAAACAATACGGCCTGCCAGCACTTGGACTTTACGTAAGTGCAACTCAAGCAACTAATGCTTATGAAGATTTACATAGCTTAAAGACAGCAACCGATGTACTTTTAGAAGAATCTAAAAGATATCAAAACATACTTGATACCATCAAAAATTGTAATCAAGAAAATCTTTATTCTACCTTAAACACTTTGCACGAACAAAATCCTCATTTTTGCTACTATGCTGCCACCCCATCAAAAGAACACGCTCTATCTGCAGCACATAGTCTTTTATGGATACTAGCTCGCAATCCTGATAACAATCACATGCTATTCGGACCAGTCCGTGAAGCTCCAACTCATTATAAAAATATAATTCTCTACTCAGGTCTTGCGGCATTATGCACACGATCTCTAGTAAATAGCCTGTGGGCAGAATTTGCTTAACTATCACAATATCGCGCTTTAAAAATACCTGATATACTTAACAGTAACCAAATATTTTATGTTCGCTGAAATTTTAGAGGAAACATTACCATGACTACTGTTAAAGATACCCCAACGAATTCTATGCCCATTCGCTTACGCTTTGCGCCCGCACCAACGGGCTGGATGCATTTAGGCAACGTTCGCGCGGCGTATATGAACGCACTTTTTGCCAAAAAAAATAACGGCCACATGATTTTACGTATCGAAGACACTGACGGAGAACGGATCATCGACGTTGGCGGCAAACAAATTATGAAAGACCTTGCGTGGCTTGGCATTACGTATGACGAAGGGCCGTTCTTCCAATCGGACAGAACCGAACTTTATCAAAAATATCTTAATATCGTTATTGAACGCAACTTGGTGTATCGTGCTTTTGAAACGCCTGAAGAGTTAGAAACGCAACGGGCTTTGCAACGGGCACAAAGCTTGCCTCCCTGCTATAATCGCGCAAGCTTACAGTTAACCCAAGCTGAAATTGATCAAAAATTGGCCAATAATGTGCCTTTTGTCTGGCGTTTTAAGCTCCCTCATGGTCAAGTCAGCTTTTACGATATCGCCCGCGGCCAATTAACCTTTGATTTAACCCATATTTCTGATTTTGCGGTTACCCGCCAAGACGGCAGCTTTACGTTCATGTTTGCCAACTTTGTTGATGATATGCTCATGAATATTACCTATATTCTTCGCGGCGAAGACCATATGACCAACAGCGCTTGCCAAATACCCTTATATCAAGCTTTTGACCTTGCAATTCCAATATTTTATCATTTACCTATAATTTGCAATGCCGAGGGTAAAAAACTCTCTAAACGTGATTTTGGGTTCTCTTTAGACGATTTACATAATGCCGGCTTTATCCCCGAAGCCATTTGTAATTATTTAGCCATTATTGGCGGCTCATTTAAAGAAGAAATCATGGATTTTGACACTCTTGCCGCAACGCTTAAATTCGACACTTCAAGGCCAGCAGGCACGATTCAATATGATGTCGAAAAATTACGCTGGTTTAACCATAAATGGATTGGTAAATTATCAGTGGATGATTTAGTAAGCCGCTGCATGCCATTTTTAATCCAACAATTCCCTCAGGCTGCACATATAGAAAACATTAAAGAGCTCATTGCTTTCATTCAACCCGATATGACCACATTACATGATTCGGTTGAATTATTGAGCTTTTATTTCACTGAACCAAAGCCAGATCATGAAGTTCTTGAACATCATAACTTTACCGAAATTGCGCCTTTAATCAGTTCAATTTTGGCTCACTATGCCGATAAAGATATTGACGCAGACGCATTTGTTAACGAATTGCGACAAGCAAGTAAAACACGTAATTTAGCGCTTAAAGAGGTTTTTGCCATTGCGCGATTATTGCTTACGGGCTCTCCACAAGGGCTCAGCGTTAAACTTATTATCGTTATGCTCGGCTCAGACGAAACAAAACGCCGTTTTGGGCTTTTATTGAAGTAATGTAGAAATTATTACATCTTAATTTTTCGTAGACCCGTGCAATTCGATTGTCCGGCGCAGCTTTAGCTAAGACGGATGCATCGAGAACCCGAATAAGAGGATATTGCTTCGCTGATGGTTCTCGACAAGCTCGAACTGTACGGGTTACTACCTTTAGTCAACCCACCGATAGCCCCTTTTTTTATGTAACTTTTGCTAAATTTGACAAATATAACATATGCTGTATAATTAAACTATAATTAAAATATAAAAAAAGGTTATGTATGTTAAAAAAATTATTACTTAGTCTTTCACTCATATCATGCAGCAGCATGTTTTGCATGAACGAAAAAGAACAACACATTCAAACCCCAACTCGTGGGCTTGCCGTCTTTTTCACGGGCCTTGAGGACACCGGAAATCCTGCGCAACCCTGTTCAATTCAAGCAATGCATGCCATCCGCCAAAAAGCAGCCCCGATTTTAATCCAAAAAAATGTGGTGCATAATGCACTTTTTATGGAAAAAAAAGAATTTAAGGATGGCCACTTTAACTTTCATGCATGGATTATACGTAAAATCGGTGACCATTTTTTGTTACTTATTCCCAAACTATATGTTATCGAAAAGAAGCTACAATCTATGCCAAGCTCAAAACAGATAATTGACGACGAAACGCCAACTGATTTTGAATTAGAATTAGGACTTTGCGTTGATCATTTAGAACCTATTTCAGAGGAAGATTTTTACCAAGAGATTAAAACACGAACGATGCCTCCAGCAGTTGGAGATCATCGCAAAATCATCGTAGAAGAAATTATGCCGCAAGAATTTAATGATATTTTTTATGATGCTGAAAATGAAACGAGCACCCTTTTTGTTACCAAAACATCATATCCTGACAACAAAAAAGAGATGATACCACAATGGATAGTATACTGGCACGGGCATGGATCAGAAGAAATTATTGGAGAACTTTATCCTCAAGACTTCACTACCCTACTTTCTTTTTTGGACTCACAAATTATTACTAAATTTTTGGTTATTTCTTCTTGTTTTACCGGATACAATATTGAAAAATACCATAAAAATTTAAAAGATTTTTCATACACTATAGCCGCAACAGCACTTACCCATAATTGCACCACTACCTCATCACTTGATGATTATGATTTTAAATTATTCTTCAATATTCTCACGATGCTGGAAAAAAAACCCGCTCAAGAAAAATTGGGAAATGCACTTAATGCTGTTATAAACTTTAGAAAAAACTGCAACAATATACCGCTTATACGGCACAAAGGAGAAACATCATTCAAGGCTCTTGATTCAAAAAACATCATCACCCTTGGCACTCTTATGGGGACGGTTAGAAAAAAAACAGTTTCTTTGCCATCGTTTTTTACTCACAAAAAAGTCTCTTCTGAAAATCCATTATGCTTACTGTTATATACGAACATTATAGATTTTCCTCTCACCATACCCACACATACAAGAATAATTTCAATGAATCTCAATACGTTTCATGTTTTTAAAGAAATAACCATCGACATCGATTCTCTTGATGATTTTTGTGCGATGTGTCGCTGCCTGGAAGAGACAAATGGACTTTTT
>Ga0207066_1170_pt1 | contig 15739 bp, 3 predicted proteins | sample Alteio_BWMinCont_24_FD_153490 | JGI IMG/M metagenome (GOLD analysis project Ga0207066, IMG submission 153490) | Enriched cells from forest soil in Barre Woods Harvard Forest LTER site, Petersham, Massachusetts, United States -... | ecosystem: Environmental > Terrestrial > Soil > Temperate forest >...
GGGCAGCCAGGTCCGTTAACCATTGGAACCACGAATGCGACTTCAATGACATTTATAGCTGATGGGATCGCGGCTCTGAGCATTGATCAGCACGGCGCAGTTACTATTGCAACGCCATCAGCCGCAGAAACTGGGTTGACAATTAGTGGCGGAGGAGAGGTAATTACGGCAGGCAATTTAACGCTTTCAGCGGGTAATATTATACTTCCAGCTGCAAATGCTGCAGGAACACAGGGTCTTTTTGAGCTTGGCGGCACAAGCACAACAACAAATGTTACTATCTATGAGTTTGGTACTCGAAATTTATTTATAGGAAATGGCGCAGTTAACGTGAATGTTACGGGAACTGACAATATTAGTATTGGCACAAATGCAAATGGTTCATTAACAACAGCGAACAATGCGATTGCCATTGGCAATATGGCAACCACAACAGCAACTGATAGTATTGTGATTGGGACCGATGCAAATGCTGCGTTTGCTCGCACTATTGTTATTGGCAGTGAGGATTCGACGAGTACTGGCGCGGCGCCTAGAGCCGGAGCTCTCAATGCGATTGCTATAGGAAGTGCCAGCGGTATATATGCGGGCGCAGTCGCAGGGGGTCTTTCCTCGATAGCGCTTGGCGGAGCGGATGGATTAACTGTAGGCGCTTCCGCAACGGGAGGCCGAGATATTGCTATTGGACTTAATGCAACTTCAAATTCGGCCACGGCTATTGCGATTGGTAGTGCTTCTGGCGTTGCAGGAGGCGTAGGGCCTATGGCAAGTAATAGTAGCGCAATTGCGATTGGTAGTGCAAATGCAGGACTTGCAGGCGCTGCTTCAAGTGGTATTGCTTCAATTGCAATTGGTGGTTCGGATGGCCTGTTTTCTGGCGCTGTCGTATCGGGCAATAGAGCTATTGGTCTTGGTGTTAATGCAACCGCAAATGCGGCGGCAAGTATAGCAATTGGAAGTGCTTCTGGAGTTTCTGGTGGTTCAGGTCCTCTTGCCAGTAATACGAATGCTATCGCCATTGGTAGTGGAAATGGCGCAGAGCCGGGTCCTGTAGCAAGTGGCCCCTCTTCAATTTCAATTGGAGGAGCAGATATTCTGGGTACTTTTGCGGGAGCTTCCGCGACGGGAGGCCGTGATATTGCCATCGGAATTAATGCAACTTCAAGTTTTGCTTTAGGTATTTCCATTGGAAGTGCTTCTGGTACGGCTGGTGGTGCAGGACCTCTTATAGGAGCTACGAATGCAATTGCAATTGGTAGTGCAAATGCGGCTCTTGCAGGGGCTGTTTCAAGCGGTACCTCATCTGTTGCAATCGGGGGGTCTGATGGAGTTTTTGCAGGAGCATCTGCATCGGGGGCGCGATCAATTAGCATTGGGCTGAATGCAATTGCAAATTCAGCAATGAGTGTTGCATTAGGAAGTGCTTCTGGTACGGTTGGTGGTGCAGGTCCTTCGGCAACTAACACCAATGCTATAGCGATTGGCGGCGGAAATGGTGCAGTGCCTGGTGCTATCGCAAGCGGGGTGTCCTCAATTGCGATTGGAGGAGCGGATACTACCGGTCTTTTTGATGGAGCTTTTGCAAGCGGTGGCCGTGATATTGCTATAGGAGTTGATGCAACTTCAACATTTGCTTTGGGTATAGCTCTTGGTAGTACTTCTGGAACTGTAGGCGGAACTGCTCCTACGGTGGGCAATACAAATGCTATTGCTATTGGAAGTGCAAGTGGTGCGCTTGCAGGTGCCGCTTCATCAGGACTTTCTTCATTGGCAATTGGAGGATCGAATGGAACATTTTCTGGCGCTTTAGCAACCGGAAATTATAGTATATCGCTTGGTGTTAATGCAACGACAAATTCTGCCGGAAGTATCGCCATTGGTAGTTCTTCTGCAACAGCATTAGGCGTTGGTCCTAATGCGAGCAACACGAATGCAATCGCGATTGGTAGTGCAAATACTGGTATGCCAGGTGCAGTGGCAAGTGGCGTATCTTCAATTGCAATTGGTGGGGCAGATTCTAGCGGACTTTTTGCGGGAGCTTCCGCAACAGGAGGTCGTGATATTGCCATTGGAGTTAATGCAAGTTCAACTGCTACTTTAGGTATTTCTATAGGAGGTGCTTCTGGGGTTGCTAATGGGACAGGCCCTTCAGTAACTGCAAGTAATGGTATTGCCATTGGGAGCGCAAGTGGCGCACTTGCAGGGGCTTCCGTTTCAGCTTTGGGAGGAATAGCTTTAGGTAGTTCCGTTGGTAGTCCAACCACAGGGGCGACAGTGGGGAGTTCAAGTGGCATTGCAATCGGTGTCTATGCAAACATTTCCGTGACAACAGCTTCTGGTGGGATTGCTATTGGTAGTGGTTCTGGCGCAGCCAGTGGTACTGGTGCTTCAGTGACTATGGCAAATGGTATTGCTATTGGTTCGGCAAGTGGTGCGACGCCAGGTGCGATTGCAAGTGGTTTGGCTTCAGTAGCCATCGGTGGAGCTCAAGGTGCTGTTGCCGGTGCTGTAGCATCAGGTGCACAAAGTGTTGCCATTGGTAACGGTGCTAATACTGCACAAGCGAATGCTATTCTTCTTGGAAATGCGGGTGTTACTGCGGTGAAAGTTGGTATTGGTATAGCGACGCCCACGTCAAAATTACATATAGTTGGTGTTGCTGGCACACCGGTAATTACTTTGAATCAAGTATCAGGAGGTTTGAATAATTTTACCAGTGCTCCTGTTTTGCTGAGTCCTTCTACTTCGGCTACTGCGGGTACCCCGTTACAATACAATGCTTCAGGTCAAATTTTTGGATTCACCTCAAGTAAACGTTATAAAACTAATATTAGAAAACTCACGCATGAATCAGATATTATTTATAAGCTTCGTCCTGTTATCTATGATTCAAAAGATTATCAGGGAAGAAATATTCCAGGGCTTATTGCAGAAGAAGTGTACAAAATTGCGCCTCATTTAACTGTTCTTAATAACAAGTATGAACCAGAAAACGTCGCTTACAATTATTTACATGCTCTTGTAATACATGAACTGCAAAAACAGAAGCAACAATTTGAGGATCAGAAAAGAATTATTAATGAGCAGGCTTCGATGGTAGCGTTTCTTTTGAAAGAAGTAATGCATCTGCGAGAGAAGATGATTCTTCTAAGAGAGGAGTAGTGATGGGGAAAATAAATTCATTATTTTTAGTCATGTTTTTTTTGCATAATTTAGGCGTCGTGGGTCAAATAAAGGGCATGCCGAGCGAAGTAGATGATTATGAATGTCGTGCGCCCCGTTTACCAGAAACTGCGGGAATCGAAAATGCACTATTTTCGCCAGAAGAAGGGCAAGCGGTCTGCTGCCCTTTACCACGCGATGTTAACGTCATAAGAAATTTATTTATTGGTAATAATATGCAGATTAATGGAAATGAAACAATAAATGGAGATTTAACAGTTCTTGGAACGCTGGATGCCATTATTTTTCCGATTCTTGAAAGTCCACTCAAAATTATTGGGATACCAGAACAGGCATGTATTTTATTTCTTGATTCGTCCCTGACTGAAAAAGCACGTATTTGTAGTAGTCCGATTGTTGGAGATAAAGGTGTTTTTGTAAGTATTGATAATGGGGTTACACAGAATTTACGTGTTAGTAATGCAGGAGGTACTGCTCTTGTTACTTCAGGTTCTGGAATAGCTCTTACGGTTACGGGTAATTCCGGATCTTCGGCTGTTAATATAACAGGAAGTGGCACAGCAGCGGCTCCTGCATTAACATTAGTTGGCAATCCAGTATCAAATTCTACCGATTTTTCATTGACCATTGATGGTTCTGGTATTGTAAGACAGGGTGCAACAGTTTTTGGTAATTATATTATAAATGGTGGGCAAACAGGTCCGTTAACCATTGGAACTACGAATGCGACTTCGATGACATTTGAGACAAACGGTGTTACTCGTTTGAGTATGAGCGCAACCGGTGATGTTACTATCCCTGCGCCAAGTTTAGGAATAGCTCTGGGTGTTACGGGTAATGCAGCTTCCCCGGCGGTGAGTATAACAGGTAATAGCACAACAGCAGCGCCTGCATTAACATTAGTTGGCAACCCCGCATCAATTTCTACCGATTTTTCATTGACCATTGATGGTTCTGGAATTGTGAGGCAAGGGACAACAATTTTTGGTAATTATATTATAAATGGCGGGCAGGCTGGTCCATTAATCATTGGAACGACCAATGCAACGTCCTTAACATTTGAGACAAATGGTATTGCGAGTTTGGGCATTAATTCAGGTGGTGATGTTACTATCCCTGCGCCAAGTTCAGGAATAGCTCTGGGTGTTACGGGTAATGCAGCTTCCCCGGCGGTGAGTATAATAGGCAATGGTACAACAGCGGCACCCGCATTAATCTTAGTGGCTAATCCAGCGTCAACCCCTACCGATTTTTTATTGACCATTGACGGTTCTGGAATTGTGAGACAAGGCACAACAACTTTTGGTAATTATATTATAAATGGTGGGCAGCCAGGTCCATTAATAATAGGGACCACAAATGCGACTTCGATGACATTTGAGACAAACGGTATTACTCGTTTGAGTATGAGCGCAACCGGTGATGTTTCTATTCCTGCGCCGACATCAGGAATCGCTTTGAGTGTTACGGGTAATGCAGCTTCCCCGGCGGTGAGTATAATAGGCAATGGTACAACGGCGGCACCCGCATTAATCTTAGTGGGTAATCCAGCGTCAACCCCTACCGATTTTTTATTGGTCATTGGTCATACGGGAACTGTCAGACAAGAGACCACGGCCTTTAGTAATTATATTATAAATGGTGGGCAATCTGGCCCGTTGACAATTGGGACCACGAATACAACATCATTAACATTTGAAACAAATAGTACCACTGCTTTGAGCATCGATCAAAACGGTGCAGTGACCATTGCGACGCCATCAGCATCAGAAACTGGATTAACTATTAATGGTGGAGGAGAAAAAATTACAGCCGGCAATTTAGCGATTCAAGCAGGAAATAGTATTCTGCCCATTGCAAATGCGGCAGGAACCATGGGTCTGCTTGTGTTAAATCCGGGTGCAAGTGCTGTTAATTTTTATGAATTTGGTACTCGAAATGTATTTATTGGTAACGGTGCGGTTAATTCTAGTGTTACAGGAACTGACAATATTAGTATTGGTACTACCGCAAATAATACCTTGACGACAGCAAGCAATGCAATTGGTATTGGTAATGCGGCCAAAACAACGGCAACTGATAGTATTGTGATAGGGACTGGTGCAAATACTGCATTTGCTCGTACAATTGTTATTGGTAGTAAAGATTCTACGAGCAGTGGGGCTGCTCCGACAGCAGGTGCTCTTAACGCAATTGTTCTTGGTAGTGCAAGCGGTACGCATGCGGGTGCCAGCGCAGCCGGGTTGTCGGCATTAGCTCTTGGCGCCTCGGATGGAACATTTGTAGGCGCGACGACAGCGGGAGCGCGAACTGTTTCTATTGGGGTTGATGCGATTTCAAGTTCAGCTTTAAGTATTGCTATTGGCAGCGCTTCTGGAACGGCGGGAGGAGTTGGTCCTGTGGCGAGTACGAACACTAATACAATTGCAATTGGCAGTGGAAATGCGGGTCTTGCTGCCCCAACTGCTACAGGTCTTGCTGCTGTCGCTATTGGTGGATCTGGTGGAACATTTGCTGGTGCAAAAGCTGCTGGGTCAAGGGCTCTTGGTTTTGGAATTGATGTGGTTGCAAGTGGAACAACAAGTATTGCTATTGGAAGTGCATCCGGTACGGGTGGTGGTGTCGGTGCTATTGCAAGTAATACAAATTCAATTGCTCTTGGTGGCGGAAATACTGCGCAGCCAGGAGCAGATTCTACGAGTAGTTCAACGATAGCAATTGGCGGTGCAGATGGGGTATTTGCTGGGGCAGCAATAACGGGTGCTAGAAGCATAGGTATAGGTGTTCATGCAAATAGTGCTCAAGCCGGGGTGATTCTTATGGGGAGCGCTTCTGGGACAACCGGTGGCAATGCTCCGGTTGTGACAACAAATCCTAATGGAATTGTCATTGGTAGTGCGAGTGGTGCTTTGGCAGGACCGAGTGCTACAGGTATTGCTGCAGTGGCAATTGGTGGCTCAGACGGACTGATGACTGGCGCGGTAGTTGTAGGGGCGAGAGGTATTGGTATCGGAATAAATGCAACAGGAAGCGGTACAACAAGTATTGCTCTAGGAAGTGCTTCTGGTACAGCTGGTGGTGTCGGTCCTGTTGCAAGTAATACCAACTCAATTGCTATTGGGAGTGCCAATGCGGGTCTTGCTGCAGCAGTTTCTTCAAGTAATTCTACCGTGGCCATTGGAGGTTCAGATGGAACATTTGCTGGTGCAAAAGCATCGGGGGCTCGGGCGGTTGCTATAGGTGTCAACGCAAATACCGTGCAAGTTGGAGCCATTGTCATTGGAAGTGCTTCCGGCGTTGCTGGAGGTGTTGGCCCAACAGGTGGAAACGCTAATGTTGTTTCCATTGGTAGTGCTAATAGTACTGAACCTGGTTCTGCCCCCTCAGGGCTTGGTGCAATAGCATTGGGAGGTGCTAATGCGGCGTTTTCTGGAGCAATAGCATCTGGAGGGGAAGGTGTTGCATGTGGCGTTAATGCTAGCGTGACATCAGCATTGGGCATTGCTATTGGAAGCGCATCAGGAACGGCGGGTGGAACCGGTCCTCTTGCAAGTGCCGCTAATAATGCCATCGCAATTGGCAGCGCAAGTGCTGGGCTTGCGGGAGCTGCAGCTTCTGCTGGGGCGGCTATAGCAATTGGGGGGTCAGATGGAATATTTGCTGGTGCTACAACATCTGGAAATAGGAATGTTGCTTTAGGTGTTGATGCAAATAGCACGCATCCTCTTTCGATTGTGATTGGCAGTGCATCTGGAACAGCTGGTGGAGTTGCTCCTACGACTACGAGTACTAATGCAATTGCAATTGGAAGTGCTAATGGTGCGCTTGCAGGCGCGACGTCAGCTGGAGGAGCTTTAGCGATTGGTAGTGCAAATGGTTTTTTTAAAGGAGCGGTTGCTTCAGGTACTAATGCTATTGCTCTTGGTGTTAACAGCTCATCAAGTGGAACTGGTAGTATCACCGTTGGCAGTGCTGGTGGATCAGGAGACGGTATTGGCCCTATAGCAAGTAATACAAGTGCAATAGCTATTGGTGGTGGGTCAAGTAATAGTGGTTTTGCTGGTCCTTCAGCGGGAGCGACTTCTTCGATTGCTCTTGGTTCTGGTTATGGCTTATATGCAGGTGCCTCAGTTGGGGCAGCAGCTACCATGGGTGTTGCAATTGGTAATGGTGCAACAACGAGTACTGCAAATGCTATTGTTCTTGGAAATGCCGCAGTAACCGGAGTTGCGGTTGGTATTGGGACTGCAACTCCCACAGCAAAATTACATGTGGTTGGTGTTGCAGGTACACCGGTAATAACGTTAAATCAGGTAAGTACTCTTATAGCGGCAGCGCCCATTTTGCTTAATCCCACTACTGCTACTACGGCAGGTACTCCATTGCAATATAATGGTTCGGGACAAATTTACGGAAATGTCTCGAGTAAGCGTTATAAAACAAATATTAGAGATCTTAAAAATGAATCGGAAATTATTTATAAGCTTACACCTGTTGTATATGATTCAAAGATGGGTTATGGAGTTGGAAAAAATATTTATGGATTTATTGCAGAAGATGTTTATAAAATTGCATCCCATTTAGTTATTTTGAATAGTAAGTATGAACCAGAAAATATAGCCTACAATTATTTGCATGCATATGTTCTGAAAGAAATGCAAAAGCGCCAAAAACAGCTCGATGATCAACGCCAGGTTCTTCTTAAGCAAGAATCTCTTATTACTATTCTTATAGGCATGTTAGCAGAATTAAAAGCAAGAATGATATTGTTAGAATAAAATTTGATATAAAAAGAGGACCCATGAAAAAAATATTTTTTTTATTACTATGTATAAGTCAAAATCTTTTAAGCATTACCTATGTAGTTACCACTGATGCCGATTCTGGTGTTGGGTCATTGAGACAGGCAATTTTGGATGTTAATAGTAATGCAGGTGTTTTACAAATTATTTCTTTTGCGATTGGCACCGGAGTGCAAACTATTAGTCCTGTGACAGCATTGCCGGCAATAACGGCCCCGTATGTATTTATTGATGGTACAACCCAGCCAGGATGGAGCAGTAATAATCCCGTTATTGTTATTAATGGATCATTGTTCACACCATATACCGTTGATGGCATCACAATAAGTGGTACTAATTATTGTTTGATGAGTAATCTTGTTATTAATGGTGGATTTAATAATGGTATTCTTATTACGGATAATGGCATTGGAGCAAATCATAACTCTGTTATTGGTTGTTTTATTGGCGCTGATCAAACGGGTAGTTATGCAAGTGCTAATTATAATGGTATAGCAATTATAGGTTCTACCAATGTTTCTAATACTGATAATAAAATTGGTGATGGGACTTTAGCGGGTCGTAATCTTATATCAGGTAATAGTAATTGCGGTATTATTTGTTCTACAAATGTAAATAATACGTTTATTCAAAATAATTTTATAGGAACAAATCAAGCTGGTACAGTAAGTTTGCCAAATAATAGCGGTATAGTACTTATTGGTTCTTCTGTACCTCTAATAACCGAGCAATGTTCTGGAACTATGATTACATCGAATCTTATTTCTGGCAATAGCAATAATGGTATTTATATGCAGGCAAATATGGTGAATACTTCTATTGTAAACAATCGTATAGGCGTTGATATTTCAGGAGAAACCGCTGTGCCCAATGCTATAGGCATTATGTCTGAAGGACAGGCAAGTGGATCTGTTAATAAATTAGTGATTAATGGTTCAAACGTTATTTCAGGTAATAGTTCGCATGGAATATTTTTGACAGTAAATACCATTAATAGTGTCATTGGTGGGAATTTTATAGGTACCGATAGGACTGGCATATCAACAACTATTGGCAATGGTGGTAATGGCATTTTGATACAAGGTTCAAACGGTGCTCCATGTAGTAACAATGCTATTGGTGGTAATAATAACCCAAACATTATCGCCTATAATGGTGAAAACGGTATTGTAATAGATGGCGATTCTATTACTCCCGATATTCTTAATCCGATTACGGGAAATGCAATTTTTAATAATGGCGGTGATGGTATTGCTTTGCTCAATAATAGTAATAATCTACAACTCCCGCCTACTCTTAATAATGTATTACTCAGTCTCGATGGAACTGAACTTCTGATTGATGTAACTGCACCTTCAGTCCCTGCAGCCACTACCTTTCGATTAGATTTTTTTATTAATAATGCGGACAGAACGCCAATAACAGAAGGACAAACATATACAGGGTCTCTTAATGGTATACCATCAGGTACATCGATAGTGCAATTGTTTTCTCTGTTTTCAGCTGTCAGCGCTAGTGCATATATAAGTTGTACTGCTACCAACCTTGCCAATCCTCTTTGGTTTGGAAATAACAGTTCGTCATTTAGTTCAAATATGCAGTTAGAAACCTTTTCTGATGATATTCCGGCAATTATGTTTCAATAAAAAATTGAAAAAAATAAGAGACAATATTACAAAATGTGGTGAATACGTAGGTGATTTGAGGGGAAGAGAAATTCCCCCTAATTAATAGACGCTAGACAATTTTTTTAGATTTCACTAGTATCCCTTTTGTTATCATAAATTTTTATTTTCTAATAACAGGAGAGTTGTATGAAATGGATTCGTCGACGTCATGTCAAACTTACTATTTTAAGAGCCATGATGATTTCAGTCATGTTTAACGGACTTTTATTGCATCAAAATCTTAATGCGCATGATTCTTCAGTACAAGAGCCTTTGCAGCACCAGGATGGGCTACACCTCAGTGTGTCAATCATTGAAACATTACGGATTATTGCTTTGCTTGCTGAGCACAACGATGCAGTACCAGCGCTGCGCGGTATACTTGAAAACGTAGAGAGAGGCTGTACAACCATTTCTCAAGAAACTATGGTATATGTTTTAGAACATGAAGCCCCAACACTTCTTGAAAAATATCATGTAAAAATTTCTGATGATGAACAGTTGCAAACTATTATTGACGACCTTGATAAGGCTTATGAAGCAATCATTTCACATGATGACACTGATGTAATGGTGCGAGGTGTTTTTAGTGCAAGAAAAATTTTTGGCAATATCCAGGTACTAAGGGCAGCAGAAATAGGAACTCTTTATGTTGATCTTAATGAAACGGTAGCTGGTGATGTCAGAGTGTATGGTGGGCTTTCCGTAAATGAGAACACCAATCTAGGTGGCTCGACAACGGTGAATAATTTGGTTGTAAATAATACAATTGCACTGCCAAATAATGTGCTTCCTGTGCGAGTATTAAATCTTATCGAAGACCCTAGTAATGGAACTGATGCTATTTCTTTACAGGCTCCTGCTGCATTAGCTTCAAGTTTCAATTTTGTTCTTCCGCCAGATACGGGGACTCCAGGTTGGGTCTTAACAACGGATGGCATTGGCGATACGTTCTGGGCTCCAACTAGTGGCAGCGGCTTTGTTGTTGATGGCGGTAACATTGTTGCTGCTACCCTGGTCATCGGTACGCTTAATAATTTTGGCTTAAATTTTATAACAGACAGCATAAGCAGAATTCAAATTTCAAATAGCGGGGTTGTTTCCTTGCCAGGATTGAATTCCGCAGGGGTTGTTCATACTGATGTTTTTGGCGACTTATCAACATCATTGATTGTAAATAATGACATTACCAACGGCACCATTACCGATGCAAAATTAGCAACCATAACAACGGCAGGTAAAGTTGCAAATTCTGCTACAACGGCAACGTCCTCAAATACACCAAATACCATTGTTGCGCGAGATGGTTCTGGAAATTTTGCAGCAGGAACAATTACGGCAAGTTTATCGGGCGCAGCTTCGTTGAACGTTTTGAAAGCCGGCGATACGATGACGGGCAATTTGGTGATGGGTAATCAAAGTCAGTTGCAACTTCAAGAATTATTAGTGAATGGAACCAATGTTATTGGTCTGCAAGCACCAGCAAGTTTTGCGCCAAGTTATACTTTAACGTTGCCGACAAATACTGGGACTGCAAATCAAGTTTTGACAACTGATGGCACGGGTGTTTTAAGTTGGACATCGGGCGCAGCATTGCCAGGTGTTGTCGTTAACGGTGGAAATACGGTTGCAAGCACCATGGTGATTGGTACGCTTAATAATTTTGGCTTACACCTCATAACAAATGGGTCAAATGGAATCGATATTTCGAATACGGGTACGGTAACAATTCCAAATCTTTCAACAACTGGTGTTGTGCATAATGATGCTACAGGTTTATTGACCACGTCGCTTATCGTAAACGCTGATGTTAGTGCATCGGCGGCGATTACAGATTCAAAATTGACAACAATAAGTACCGCAGGAAAAGTTGCAAATTCTGCTACAACTGCGACTTCAACGAATACCGCAAATGCCATTGTTGCGCGTGATGGTTCAGGTAATTTTGCTGCAGGAACAATTACTGCAAATTTAATTGGTGCTGCGTCATTAAACGTTTTAAAAACGGGTGATACGATGACGGGGAATTTGGTAATGGGTAACCAAAGCCAAATTCAATTACAAGAATTAACGGTAAATGGTACGAGCACGATTACTTTGCAGGCGCCAGCAAGTTTTACACCAAGTTATGTATTAACGTTGCCAGTAAATGCCGGTAATTCAAATCAAGTTTTAACAACTGATGGTACGGGAGTTTTAAGTTGGACAAATAGGGGGACTGGGGCATCTTTTATCACGCAAGGTGGTAACGATTTTGGCGCAACAATGACCATTGGTGAAACAGATAATTTTGGCTTTACTATTATTACCAATAATACGCCGCGATTGCAAATTTCTAGTACCGGTGCACTTAATTTTGATTCTTTGGCGTCTGCAGGAGTGTTGCATACGAGTGCAACCGGCTTGGTTTCAACATCACTCATTGTGAATAATGATATTACCAATGGCACGATTACCGATGTAAAATTAGCGACGATAAGTACCGCAGGAAAAGTTGCAAACTCTGCAACAACGGCAACGTCAGCAAACACAGCAAATGCAATTGTTGCGCGTGACGCATCAGGCAATTTTAGTGCGGGAACAATCACGGCAAATTTAATTGGTAATGTGACGGGCTCAGCTTCATTGAATGTGCTCAAATCTGGTGATACGATGACCGGTAATTTGGTGATGGGCAACCAAAGTCAAGTTCAATTTCAAGAATTATTGGTGAATGGAACCAATACTGTTGGTGTACAAGCACCGGCATTATTTGGGCCAAGTTATACCTTAACGTTGCCAACAAATACAGGAACTGCAAATCAAGTTTTAACAACCGATGGCACGGGTGTATTGAGTTGGCAAGCGGCCGGAAGTTTGCCCAATGTGATTACGCAAGGTGGTAATGCTTTTGGCGCAACAATGACCATTGGTGAAATAGATAATTTTGGTTTTACTGTTATTACCAATAATACGCCGCGGTTGCAAATTTCAAATGCAGGTGTGGTTACCGTTGCTAATTTGGCGGGCACAGGTAATCGCATTGTACAAACGGATGCATCCGGGGATTTGAGTGCCGTTCTTCCAACGGGAATTCAGAATGTAATTCAAGTTATTGCAAATTCGCCGACCGTGGTGGGCGAATATTATTCTGATATTAAATCAGCAGTTGATTATGCTAATGCAAATGCTACTGTTCCTACCGCAATTGTAGTTGGCGCGGGTATATTTCCCGTTACGGCAACTATAACCGTTACCAACCAATTTCTTCGTTCCATTTCAGGAAGTTTTGCTTCAAAGATAGTTCCTGTGGCTGCTTTAGCAGGAAGCCCCATGTTTGTTTTTGCACAAACGGGAGCTTTAGAGCCCTTTGAATTTCGTGAGTTGGTGATAGATGGCGCTGGTGTTGTCGGTTGGAAAACGACCTCCGGTAGTATAGGTGTTCAAGTTACTGGTGCAGGCCAATTTAGCATTAATAGGACGGTAGCATTAAATTGCTATCAATCTTTCGTTGCTATTGGCGGCGTTGGCATAAGCCAATCAGTTACTCTTGGTGAAGTTGCATTTGGACTTACGGGTGACTGCGTAGTATTGGCAGACAATGGTACAAACCTCATTATAACGAACTCTATTCTGATCGCTCCAACCACTCAACTTGTTCAGGCGCAACAGAGCAATGTCCTCGCTCCGGCCACAACGGTTATTATGGAAGGTGGTAAGTATACTAATGATATTTCTTTTACTGGTACCGGTATTTTGGCAAAAGATACGGCCAGTGTAACAGTTGCTGCAGGTTTTTTTAGAAATTTACAAAATATTTTTGTCGTGCAAGATAATGCATCCATACAAACGTTAGCCAATATATCTGTTAATGGGAGCGTAACTAATTATGAACAACTTACGGGTACCGCTACATTAAATGTAATTGGCGATTTTGTTCATAATGCCTTTGATGATACAAAATATGTGGTAACCAATAGTGCTAATGTGTTATTTGATATTATTGATGCTGCTACGGGCGATGCTTTGACTGGTAGATTTACTGACGCAGACAATCAAGTTCTTACCTTTTTAAATGGACATGGATCGAATAATCCTTCATTAAATTATATTAATGATTGGTTTGGCTATCGTGGCGATGCTCTTGAATTTCCTCAAGCTTCTTTGGCCGGTGTAAATGGTGGCATGAGAACCATTAACACTGAAAACATGGACGCGACGTTTATGGCATTAGTTACTGGTGCGACTGCACACAGTAATAATGCATTGGTTTCGTTGTCAACTTATCAGTCGACCAGTAGTCCAGATAGTCCTGATTTATCGTTATTAAGAACGTGGCAGTTAGAAAAACAGGCAACAACGCACAATTATGTTATGAATTTTTGGAATGGTGCAGATTATACTCAATATTTTACCTTAACTCCAACGGGTAATTTGGGACTTGGAACAGCGACTCCAAATTCTACGCTTGAAATTGGAACAGGACAGATTGCAGTTCCTTCAGGCACTGCGGCAAATCCTTCATATGCTTTTTCTAGTAATTTGGATACTGGTATGTATTCACCAGCAGATGATACATTAAGTATGAGTTCCGCTGGATTGCAACGTTTATCTATTAGTCCAACAGGTATTGTTTCAATTAATAATCTTACCCCTGCAGGTGTCGTGCATAATGATGCATCGGGTAACTTATCAACGTCATTAATTGTTGGTGCGGATATTGCAACCGGTACAATTACTGATGACAAATTAGCGACCATTACAACGGCAGGAAAAGTTGCAAATTCTGCTACAACGGCAACATCATTAAATACACCAAATACAATTGTATTGCGCGATGGCTCCGGTAATTTTGCTGCAGGTACAATAACTGCAAATCTAATGGGTAATGTAACGGGTAATGTAACAGGTGCCGCTTCATTGAATGTGCTTAAGTCAGGTGATACCATGACCGGATCGCTTATTTTAAGCGGTGCAGGAACTAATTTAACCGTTGGCGGTACAACCGATGTTCAAGCGCTTAATGTAAATGGAAATTTACATGCATTAAGTACTACAACCTTTGATCAAGGTGTTCCTGGTGTTCAACAAAACGTTTTACAAGTAACAACAGGACCAATTTCAGGGCCAAATCAATTTAATTCTATAGTGACTGCGGTAAATAGTATTACGACAAATTCATCAACAAACCCGTTTATTGTCCAGGTTGGTCCGGGTGTTTTCACAGAAACCACGATTACACTTAAGCCTTTTGTTTCCTTGGTTGGGTATGCCCCAGAAGAAACAATTATTCAAGCGAGCAGTCCTGCTCAAAACGTTATTGTGGGTTCGGTTGATTCATCAGTTGAGAATGTTACCCTAACGGGTGCCACCAATGCAGGTGCAGCAGCAGTAGTATTTAGTGGAGGATCAGGTGATAATTTTGTGCTTAATAATTGCATTTTTGGAAGCAATGATATTTTGGTTAATCAAACGGCAACGGTTGCACCAGCCTCAATAATGAATATTAATAATTGTACTGTTACTGCGTTGAGTCAATTTACTACAGGAGTATCTGTGGTAGCTAATGGTCCAGATATTGGAGCAGCTTATATTGATGGTTTGCTATTAAACCCATTAGCTAACAGTTTGTTTTCACAAGGAATTTTTATTTCTGGACCAGCAGCTTTTGGTGCATTACGAAATATAACTATTATTGGATCGAATACAACGCCCGTTCCGGGTAATGCTGTTGTTGTGCAAAATGGTGCAGAAGTAGCTTTAACGAGCGCTTATGTAGTTGGCTTTACACGTGGATTATGGGTGCCCAATGTTGGTACGGGGCCATTCCTATCGGTTCTTTCATTGTTTGAGGATTTTAATACGGAAGATATTCGTATTGATAATCCTGCAACCACTGGTTCTTTAGATGGCACCTTTAATCGATTAAAAGTGTTTATTAATAGTTCTTCAGCTATTTCTGTTTTTTTTCTTGATCCATTAATGGAAACGAGTGAGCCAGTCTCATAAATTGGCCCTAAACCCTGACGCAATGTTTGATCAAGGTCAGTTGATAAATGGCTTGCATCTTGAATTTGCTCTTGCAAAAAGACAATTTCTGTCGCGTCA
>Ga0207066_1171_pt1 | contig 15653 bp, 18 predicted proteins | sample Alteio_BWMinCont_24_FD_153490 | JGI IMG/M metagenome (GOLD analysis project Ga0207066, IMG submission 153490) | Enriched cells from forest soil in Barre Woods Harvard Forest LTER site, Petersham, Massachusetts, United States -... | ecosystem: Environmental > Terrestrial > Soil > Temperate forest >...
AGCCGATATGGCTGTCGCTGATCTGAACAAACGTGAAGTCGTCTTTCGATGCTTTCGCGTCGGCTCCCAGCAATTTCGAGGTGGGCACGCCTCCGGTAATTGTCCAGATTACGCCGGTTCCGGCCCACGCCATGCATTGAAGAAAGCCTCTGCGGTCGATGCCGTCCTCGATAAAATTGCGGTCAATAAGTTTTTTCACAGTTCTCCTCTTTCTTGTGGTCTGCCTACATCGTCAAGACTTCCGTGGTCTCGAAAATATTCCCGGCGCGCGCGTTAGTTTGCCTTTAAACTGGACGCGACGTCGAAGGCGGTGACGCTCACCGCGAGTCCACTCGATGACCCGAATGGAGTCGTCTGCCGACAACTTCGCTTCCGGGAAGAATTTTTGTGAGCGGGCACCCGTTTAGGCCGCGGTCAGTAGCGGTTGCTCATCCTTATCGTGAGCGTTGACGGCCATGCGATCCGCAATTTCCTGGCAAACGATACACAAGGGGGTCCACGGCACCGCGGCCAGCCGCTTAGCGGCGATTTCCCTTTCACAATTGACACAAATCCCGAAGCTGCCGCTATCCATGCGCTCCAGGGCTGCTCTGATTTCGCGGAATCGCATGGACGCGCGATGGAGCGCCTCCATGGCAAAATCGCGTTCTTGAGCGTGTTGAATTCGATCTAACTCATCCGCGCTCGTTTCGATCGCAAGCGCCTCACGGTTGTGGCGTCCGTTGCTCAATTCCGCTTGCCTTGTCTTCAGGGTCTTTCGGAACCCGTCTAGTTCGATTGCTTTCATGATTGTTCTCCTCTCTATCTGCCTTCATCGGGCAAGACTTCCGTGGTCTCGAAAATATTCCCAGAGGTGCTAGTTCGTCGTTGGACTGGACACCGAAGCGCGAATACGGCGACGCTCAGCGCGGGTCCACTCGATGACTTGAGCCGAGTCGCCGGCCGACAATTTCGCTTCCGGGTGGAACACGACATACCTGAAAGGCGGCATTTCCCCGTTCTCGACCACAGTCGCGATTGCTGTGAGAAGCATCCTCTGTTCGGCCGTATCGAGACTGTCCCAACGCGAGAGATTGAGGTGCTTGCGGGCACGCTTCACGTCATTTTCGACCAGCCAGGAAGCAGGCGCGATCTGGCTGTACCACGGCCAACGGGTTCTCTCGGAATGGCAGTTGATGCAGGCATGGGCAAGCACGTCCGCTACGGATGAGGGAATGTCCGCGCCCGGCAGCAGCGGTGCACCACCTCGATCCGATTCTTCGTGGGAGAGATGATGCGCAAGGAAAGAGGCGAGAAGCCACACTAGAAGCAAACTGCAAACGAATCCCGCAACACGCCGCAAGCGGGCCGGCCCGGGGAGCCTATGATCTGTTACTTTCTGACTCACGCCTTGCTAGACTCGCAAGGCCGTATATGTATTCCCGCACTCAATGCCCGCGTAGGGCCCGGGCAAACTCAAGAAGTTCCACATTATTCAGATCGGATACGACCCAGTACGTCATTTCCGCGCCGTTCCAGTGAAGGATTTGATAGCCTTGCGCGTCCTCTTGCTTAACGGCGTCGTCGGCTGCGCCATGATTAGGCCATAAGAACACGTTAATGTTATGCATTCGCCGCTGGTAGACGAGCGCAGCGACAGGCCGCCCACCCACATAATCTAGCCTCCCGCCGATTAGAGTCCAACCCAGCTCCGATAAGTCCGGCACGGGCGGTGAGAAATCCAGCCTGCCCTGAAACCACGGCTTGACGGTGTGACGGTCGGACGAAGGTATATCGATTAAGTGATTTGGCTGCAGCGAGCGGATATGGCTGGCGAGGACAGCGCTGGCGATAATCTGCTCATGGGAGGTTCGCAAACTATTCAATAAAAATAGTGCGCCGACCGCCGTCACAATTACGAAGGCGGCCACGGCGGGGACCCATCGGAACCAATCAAGTCGCAAAGATTCGAACCACCAGGAACGTTGTGATCGCGCTTCCGCGTTCGCCGCCTGACGCACTGCTAGTTCAATACGCCTTGAAAAATCGGCCGGAGGATGAGCATACAGTTCAGGGTCGCGCAAAGCCGAACGTAAGGCGAGTTGTTCCTCCTGAGCCAGACGGCAATCCGCACACTCCGTTAGATGCTTCTGGACACGGAGGCTCTCGGCGACGTCTAGTTCGTCGTCCAGATAAGCGGGCAGATAGATAAGGGAATCATCGCAGTTCATCTTGTTCCGGTTCCTCCTTCGGGCTTCACGGGACTGGGGCTTGACAGGATGCGTCTCAACCAATCGCGGCCTCGTGATAGCCGCGACATCACTGTGCCAAGGGGAATGCCGATTGTTGCGGAGATCTCCCTATAAGACAGACCTTCCATTTCCCGCAACACTACGGCCTCACGAAAGTCCGATGGCAGTTGCTCCAAGGCTTGCCGGACTTGTTCGCGATCGCAAGATATCAACAGTCTCTCCTCGGGATCGGGCGAACGCTCACTCGGCTCTTCGAGTGCTTCCTCGAAGGCGATTGTAGCCCCCGCGCTCCGATTTCGCTTCAGCCAAGTCAGGGAAGTGTTCCGCACGATAGTGAGCAGCCATGCCTTGGCATTCTGAGGGTTGGCTTCCTCGCCGCGGAAGCCCTCAAACGCTGAAAATGCCCGCATGAACGCCTCCTGAACAACATCCTCCGCATCCTCATGGCTCCGAGTCAACCATCTGGCAAGGTTGTAAGCCGATTTTAGATGAGGTGAAATTTGCCCTTCAAAACGGCTTAATTTCTCCGCTGACGTCAAATGCCTCCGCCTATTACACAGACTTCTTTCTTCGTCATTATATTCCCCCGATGCATGACGACCGCGGCGCCAGGCGGTCCGCTCGGGCTAACTAATTGGATACAAAAGGAAACCGTATCCCGTATAGGCGCCCTGGTCACTTCGCTTTTTGGGGTCTGAACCATTCGGACTTCTCCAGCTCATGCAACGCCTTCCGCACTGCCTTCACTTTTTTTAAGTCGACTTGACCGCTCTTGTATGTCGCGGCAAAGTCAGTCAAAGCTCTTGAAAGTCCATTTAGACGCTGGATGAATTCGCGTTCCTCATAGGCCGCTGCATCCGCCGGCGATTCCGCCGCGAAGTCGGGGATAACTGGCCCTGAGGCGTTCATCGGAGACCACTGTACCTGCGACAGCAAAACGGGATGCGCAGCCCCAGCTTCGAACACAAATAAGAACAGCATGGCGATAAACTTTGCGGAACGCTTCATGTGACTTCCTGTCTTTATGTTCTTGACTTGCGCCCAGGGAACCATATTCTGCACAGCTCGCATATAGCGGGAACCTAGCCTCGGTTGCGCCGGCAGGCCGCGAACAACGCTGCCTGCCCCAGCTCCATCGCTAGAACTTGTATCCAACTCCAATCGAGGGTTCGGCAAGGTGTGTGAACCGGTCCAGGCCGTTCAGTCCGCCCACATTGAAAGTCGGCGAGTTGTAGAAGACTCCCCGATACTCCGTTCGCAAGAAGATTCGCTGCTTGAGAGTGAAGTCAGCGCCGCCGCCGTAAAGATACCCCACCCGAGCTTGCGTGCTCGCTCCCGCTACGCTTCTAGGATCGAATATCAGACCGCCCGCGCCCGCCAGTACAAAAGGTGTCCAACGCTTTGCCGGGAACCGGAATACGTATGCCGCGAACACCTCATCGGAATTGGTATTTATTCCAAACGGCCCGCTGTTCAAGCCATAGGTCTGAGTGTTTCGCGTGTAGCCATAGCTCAGCTCCGCGCCACTATGTTTGTTGAAGAAAAAACGATAGTCGGCCAGAAAACCATAATTAATGTTCGAGCTTTGCTGTACCCCGGCTGCGTTAGTGTCTTTCAGCAAGGGTAGAGTTGCCTGGATGCCGATCTCAGTTTTATAAGCCGGAGTTTCTTGCGAAAACGCGGGCAGCGGCGCTAGCGCGCTGCCAAAAAGAACCGCGACGACAGTATGTTTTAGTGACATGTTCAGATTTCTCCTTTTCTCGGACTCGGTCTTTCCTATAGCTCCGGTCCTAATTGGGATTTTGTCCATTACGACCGGGGTGCGTTGCGACTACCCGCAGTGCTTCTATCCATAAAGACTACGATTCGCCGGTTTTAATTCCGCGCCGGGAAATTAAGTACTGTGTACGGCGGAGTCTGGGAGAGTGCAAAAGAGGGGCGTGGTTTGATCCCCACGCCCAAGAGGGAAGAGAAGAAGCTCTCAGCCAGGAGGAAGGGCAAAGCCTCTTCGTATGGTAGTACTGCTGAGATCCCTTAAAAATTCCAGCGCGCAATCGGGAAGTTGAGGCTCTTCCCTCGGGCGGGTTAAGTCACGGATTCAGCCCAATGCGGCGCAACAGGTCTCGGAACCGCCGATCGGAACGCAGAGGGTCGAAGGCGGGCCGCATGAGGACCCATGGGCTAAAACGTTCTTCAAACGCTTTTTCAAGCCACGCTATTGCCTGATCCTTCTGGTCCAGCCCTACGTAGACCAGGGCAATCTCGGGAGCGTTCGAGAAGCCATTTTGCGATCGATTCTTCAGATCGTTCAGTCTCTTTACCGCTTCGTTTCTCCTGCCTGACACGGCGTAGGCGTTAGCAAGATTGGCTGCGAATGCCGTACTGCCTTCTGACAACTCGGTCGCTTTTTGGAGTTCCGCGATGGCCTCTTGGTACATATGCTTTTGCACGAACGCCTGACCCAGTACATAGTGTGCGGGGCCAAAGAAAGAGTCCATATTGATTGTCTTTTGGCTTTGTTCCGTCGCTTCGTCATAACGATGCGCGATGAGTAGTTCTTCTGCCAAATCGGAGCTGATGATGAGAGAGAGTGGATCCAGGCTCGCCGCCTTCTCTACTTGAGCGACAGCCTCGCCATTTCGCCCCAGCGAGGCCAAATGCCAGCCGTACCACTCGTAGCCGGTGGCGTAGCCCGGGCTAAGCTCGATTCCTCGCTTGAACTCCCTGCCGGCAGATGCAAAATCCCAGTCGAAGCCATCCAGGCAATATGCAAGCGAGATGTGAGCTTCGCCGAGGGTGCTGTCTAGCGCAATTGCCTTGATCGCCGCCGCCTTCGCTTTGGGGTAGGCTTCCTTGGGAGCCAGAACACCATACTTCCAATCTCCTGCCAGAGCATAAGAGTCGGTTAGCCCCGCATACGCTTGGGCATAGTTCGGATCCCTTTCAATGGCCTCGTTGAAATAATCGATGGCCTTTTTCATGCCATCGGGGGTTCGTTTATTCCAGAAGTATCGTCCCTTAAGATAGGCCTCATAAGCGTCCGGATTCACGGCCTTCACGCTCTTCAGCACGTCCCGTTCGTGTGAAGTCAACTCGATCTTGATCTCCTCGGCAATGGCGCGGGCGACCTGCCCCTGCAGCGCCAACGTCTGACGCACGTCGCCCTCGTAGCTCTGGGCCCACAAGTGCTTGTCGGCCGGCGCCTGGATTAGTTGCGCAGTGATTCGAACCTGATCGCCAGAACGCGCAACAGTGCCTTCAACCACAGCGTCTACGTTCAACTCCCGCGCGATTTGGGGTAAGGGTTTGCCCGCACCTTTGTAGGTCATCACTGAGGTGCGTGAGATCACACGAAGCTCACTGATTTGGCCCAGTTCCGTAATCAGCTCATCAGTCATACCGTCGGCGAAATAATCCTGCGATGGATCATGGGAGAGGTTTTCCAGCGGAAGTACCGCCAGGGATCGGATTACTGGCGACCGACTATTCTTCGGGCGAAGCATCCAGACCGTGAAGATTCCTAACACCAGGAGCAGAGCCAAACCAAATTTCTTCCAAGCGTGTGGCCACCGAACGCGTTCGAAAACCAGGCTCTTCTTCGAAAGGTCAACCTGATCTTTGATTTCAGGAAAATCTCTGGCCGCCGGCACCGGTTCAGCGGGAGGAGCCTCGTTCAGAATGGGGACGTCTTCGCCTGCGTCGACGGCCTGGATCGGAGCGAGAAACCGGTAACCCCGCCGCGGCAGAGTCTCCACAAATCGAGGGTTGTCGGCAGAGTCATTGAGGGCTCGACGGAGCCTCTTGACGGCCGCGTTGAGGCCATGTTCAAAATTCACGTAGGTGTCAGCGGGCCAGAGTCTCCGGTGAAGCTCTTCGCGCGTGACCAATTCACCGGGATTCTCGAGAAGACAGATGAGAATCTGTACCGGCTGCCCTTCAAGCCGGATTTTGTGGCCCTGCTTCCGGAGTTCGCCCGAACGCACATCAATTTCGAAAACTCCGAATCGGATGGCTCGTGGAGGTGGCACTGCGGGTCCCATCCTTTTCAATCCGAATGTCCCGAGTTTAGCACCGCAATCGGGCCCTCGGCACTCGACTAGCCGCGTAGTTCCGCGCCCTAACACGGCGTGCATTGAGGCGCGTTTGTAGGAACCAGCAGCGTTATGAAGTGAAGCGATGCACCGAAGTTGGTTCGGTTGGTGGTTCGGGCTCGTGTCGTATCAATACCGCGCGGCCGAGGTGTCCTGAGGGTCATTTGCTTCCCCATTCTTAGGAACGAGCAACTCTTGCTGAAGCCTCTTTCGGCCCCGGCTAAGTCGTGACATGACAGTTCCGATGGGGATTCTGGCGATGCTCGCTATTTCCATGTACGAAAATTCTTCGAGTTCTCGCAGAACCAACACTTCGCGAAGCTCCAAGGGCAATTCCGCAAGCGCTTGCCGTAATAATTCGGCACGTTCCTTTTGAAGCAGCGCGGTCTCTGGGTCAGAAGTGGTTTCGCGTGTATCATGTAGTTCTTCTTCGAAGGGCGTACTCCGTACACGGACGCCCTTGTGCCTCACGGAGTCGTAGCACCGATTGCGGACAATCGCCAGCAGCCAGGCCCTGCCTTCGCCCCCTTGAAAGCCTCCAAAGTGCCGGATTGCCCGCAAGTAGGCGTCCTGCACGACGTCTTCCGCATCATGATCGTTGTTTGTCAGCCACCTTGCGAGATTGTAGGCTGCGTCTAAATGGTTTAGTAGTTGTAGCATTGCTTTTTCCTGCTCGTAGATTCGTGGGCGCTGTTTGGGTTTGACGCTATTGTTCCGTTAAGGGTTCATGTTCTCGATGAAACGAGGCTGCAATGCGAAGAGTATCGAGGTGACTTCGCAAGCTGCTGATTAGAAAGCAGCTCCGGCCCGGTATGACACGCGGATGCAAGGCTTCAGCGGGTTCACAGAATGGACGGCGCTAGGTGGGGCATCCTGCGGCACCTACTTGAATCTCGAGACTTAGTAGCTCAGCATACATTCAAGCACGCCTGCCTCTAGCTGTGTGATGAGAACTGCTTCACCTTTCCGGACTCCTCGGACACCACAGTTATTCCACCATTCGGGGTCAGCCCGGAAGCCCCAAGCTGGCGGGAATAATGTTGCGCGTTGAAACGTAACCATTGGTGAGAATCGATTCATTGGACATTGGAGATTAGCGTTGTTAGACCCCACCGAAAAAGGAAGGAACTTGACGAACATGAATGACCTCGTCGTAATCGAAAACCCACAGAGACCGCCCAGCTTGTACAAGCATGTCACGCCCATCAACGCGTTCTTCAACATTCGATCGGCTAACATCGCCGACGAGATAGTTCGTTTCGCTGATGTCACGGTCGATATCGGCCGCAGGAAGATAATGCGCGGCGGTGAAATAGTAAAACTAACGCGTGCCGAGTATAATCTTTTGTTGGTCTTTGTTCAGAATGTCGATCGTGCGCTGACCCGCGACGCAATCTTGAATGCCGCCTGGGGCTATGATTTCTACCCCAAAACCAGAACAGTGGATGCGCACGTGTGTCGGCTTCGGAATAAGCTTGAATCTAATCCCGCCACACCGCATCATTTCTTAACGATCCACGGAGTTGGGTATCGCTTCTTGTTATAACGCCGCTCGCTTGGTTACATTCCGCCGTCGGATTTCATCTTGTCAGTGACGCTTCGATGACAAGGTGATCTGTTTGTTTGCAGCCTCCGCGATCGCGCCCTTGGCAAGAACGATGTTTGGTGACATGACAGTTCGATGAATCGATTCCGACATTTCGCGCGAGGGCGGCCCGCCGGCTTCCTTTAGGAAAGTCAGTGCGTTCCCAGACGTATCCAGATCGACGCGGATATAGTCACCTCCGCGAACTTGAGCTGTGGCCATGAGATTGGATAGCGGTTGCACCAGCAGCCGCTCAAGTGCGCGCTTCAAATACCTAGCGCCATACTTCATGTCCGTTCCTTGCTGAAGCAAGAAAGATTTGGCTGACTGCGTGGCCTGAAATGCGAAAGACCTGCTAATTGATGCTGCGAAGATGCGCTGCTGTAGCATCTCCAGCTCGATATCCAGAATGTTTTCCAACTGCTCGGTCCCTAGAGGCCTGAAGGTAATGATCTTGTCCAGACGGTTGATGAATTCCGGCGTGAACTTCCTCCGCACGGCATAAAGCCCGCTGCGTTCGATCTTGCCGCTCAGCGCTTTGTCTATTTCGCCATTGCGAGAATTCCGAGTATCGTAGGCGCTGAATCCCAACATCGGGCTGACCAGGGCGCTCATTTCAGCTGCGCCCAGATTGCTGGTCATGAAGATTATGGAGCGAGAGAAGTCGACCTTGCGGTTATCGCCCAGCGTGAGCGTCCCCTTGTCCAGTATGCCGAGCAAGAGATTCCAAAGAGCATCGCTGGCCTTTTCGATCTCATCGAACAGAATCAGGCTGAGCTTCACCATCGCCGTGTGAAATTGATCGAGCGCTTCTTGGCTCAGTAACGGATGCGTTTCGCGATGGCCAAGGTATCCTGGAGGCGAGCCGATCAACTTGGCGATTTCGTGACTGTGCTGAAATTCGGCACAGTCAATCTTGATTACCGCACGGACATTTTTCAATAACGCCTCTGCCGTAGCTTCCACTGTCCGCGTTTTGCCCGATCCCGTGGGGCCGAGGAAGAGAAGGCTTCCAATGGGCCGGCCGGGAGCATTCATCCCGGTGACATACATCTGATAAATGTTGACAATCTCTCGAATAGCTTCCTGCTGTCCGACGATGCTTTTGCATAGGTTCGCCTCAAGCTCTAACGACTCGCGCCCCGTCTTAGTTGGATCCAATGGAACATTTGTCAACCCCATTTTCTAGCCCTCTCTTCCTGGCTCACTTCACCTCGGGCCGGACTGTTCGCAACAAAGCGTCAGTTACGGGTTGACGAAGAATTCCCGGCTGCGTCGGCGGTCTGTCCTTTCTGTTTGGACTTCACTACGCGTCCGGTTTCGCCAGCAAGCTTTTTTACTGAGAACTCGACTCCGGAATTGTCGCCCGGGTAAAACCAGGTTTGCAGTTTGGCTGGTTGATCCCCTTGGGGTTGTGAAATCGTGAACAGCTTTTTGTCGCCGGCGTCGGCGCGGTAGGCCGACCAACCCATAACAATTCGTTCCAGCCGAGTGCCGTCCGCGTTAAAGATGCTAACGACGCTGTGATCGGAATCCGGTTCGGTCAACTTGAACACGTACTGGCCGGGAGCTAAGAGGGTATCTTGGACCTGAAGCGGCCCATTGATGGTCATGCGAGTCTCTTTGTTGCTTTCATCGGCTCGGATGGAAGGGACGACGCCGGCGGTGAGCAAGCCTAACGCGGCGGCCGTCATTCTGTATCGGTTCATTTGAAAATTCTCCTTTGTTTTGGTTCGTTCACTTATGGAGACCTTGCCAAGGGGGCAAACATTCCAGGAGTTACGATTGCTTTACAGAAAGTTTGCACACTCGGTTTTAGAAACCTTCATTCTCAGCGGTTGAGATTGAAGTCATCGTTTGAGCGTGAGTGGGGACTGGCAATTGAGCGGCAAAAGGTCCAGGCGTCGCTGGCACATCACGCTGTCCACTTAGCTGCGAGACTGCCAGCAGCGCCAAGACGTTTGTCTATCTTCAGTTTCGACAGCCCTATTGGTTGCCGCCGGAGGTGGAAGCATTGTCCGCGGTAGCGGCGGCCGCCTTCAAGCGCTTATGCTCGCTTCGTGCCCATTCAGATAGAAACGTGACTTCAGCATCGGACAACTTTGATTCGGGATGCAGCAGAAGATATCGGGGAAGAGGCATAGCCCGATTCCTCACCAGCGTGGACATTTTCAAAAGAATCTCCTGCTGTTCCTGTTGGTTGTATCCATTCCAGCGAGACAGATTCATATGACTTCGCCCGCGCTGTACGTCGTGCTCAATCATCCACGACATGGGAGCTACGTAGCTATACCAAGGCCATTCCGTCTTTTCGGAATGACAGTTTTGGCACGATCTCTCAATGATCGTCACCACCTGAGGACCGAAGGTCGAATCCAGTAACAATGGCTTGTCGGACCTTTGGGCTTTGATTGCGCCAAATGGATGGACCACGACCGAACAAACCGTAAGTAGAGCGATGCCCGAGAGCAAAATCGAACCTAAGCGCTTTTTCAACTGGCCTCCAGACTGGAACCTGGGCGCCTGGCTGCGCTGGGTTCCACATATCAGTACCAGGATTCGCCTGGCAATATTCCTGTCGCCGAGCTTTTAACGTCCATTTACGTCGGGAAAGAAGCTTTAACAGCGATACGGCCGGCCGATCCGGGTTTTGACAGATCCGTCCGCCGGGCCTGACCAGCCGCAAGCCGGGGGTTCCGCACGAAGTCCGGACCTCGCGCCGGCCCCGCGGCGTTTAGTGCGTATCGCGCCGCAAGACCGGGAGACCGCCTCCGGCGTCTCCTATCAGCGCGAGATCTTGCGATATCAGTTGGCTCCGTCAGCCGAAGCTCGGGCCGCTACCTTCTGCCCCACCTGCCCCCCCAAAATCAAACCCTGGCTCACGTCGAGCTGCGTGTGAATCTCGGCGTCGAAAGTGGAAGTCCCGGCAGCGTTGGCTGTCGTCGCGAAGAGGTTCGCATCATCGGGAAAGAGCAGGGACATTACCGCCGCCGAAGCGCCGGAGGCACACGCGTGCCCGGAGGGATATCCGGGGTGTTGCGGGATAGCGAACACCGGCGTGATCGTGGGATCCGCTTGGCTGGGCCGTAGCTCGAGATAGGTGTACTTCGTATCCCAGCAGGCGAGCGTAGCGTCGTGCTGCGCGACGGCTTGATAGGCATATGCCCGCGCGGCACGCGGCGCGTTTAGGTCCAGATGATTCTGAAAGATCTCTTGATTGACCTGGTCCAGCCATGGCTGAAAGAAGCCAGGCTGCCAGAACCAGGCAAGATGGTTGGTATCGTTGGTGCGCACGAGGTTCTTGTCGGCCGCATACTGAGTATTAGCGGCGTCCGACCCGAACGCGGGTGGCGGGCCGGGACGGAAGTCCTGTGCCGCGTTCAACACCCACGGTTTCCATGTGCCCGCGAGCGGCGCCACCGGCGTGGAGCTGCTCCACACTCCAGGCTTTGGCGCGTACGAGCCGGTGAATGTCTGGTTCGACCCATCAGCTTGAGCGTACGCAATGACCGCTCGTCCCACACTTTGGCCCAAGTCCAATCCGCTAAAAGCATCGCTAGGGAAGGCCACGCCCGCCATTACGCGCGACGTCGCGGCTTCGTTGGCCATGTCGGCAAGGTTTGTGGCTTTGTCCGGGAAGAGATACGCGAGCACCGCAGCTGCCGCGCCGGCGGCCGCGGCGTGTTCCGAAGGATAGGACGGACTCTGGGGCACAGCAACGACGGGCGAGACCGTGGGATCAAGGTCGCTCGGATGGTTCCGGTTGTAAGCATACTTCGAGTCCCATGCAGCGATGGTGGCGTCGGAAATCGCAGCCGCAACTAGCGCTAGAGCCCGCGTTTGAAGCGGAGTCGACATGCCTCCATTGACCACGTACTGTTCGGCCAGTTGCATCCACCGGTAGCCGGGTGAGCCTGCGTCCCAATAACGGATCGTCGACAGGGTGGCCTGGTCTCGTTGCGAGACGCACTCTTTTGCCCACTGCAACTCGGTTGTTGTAATGTCGCTGTCCGGGGGCGCAGGCAAGCGCATAGCGCTGCCAGATGGGATTACCCACGTCTTCCACTTACCTGCGCCGGGCTCTACTTGAGCCATGAGAGAGCACATCATAGATGTGCCGAGTAGAGATGAGATAAGCTTGTTCATACGACTCTGAAGACTTCGTAACCCCACCGAATATTCCCTAGTGATTCGAATAATGCTTCTTTACAATTTCTGATTTCGGTATATAGTACGCACTCTCCAACATTAAAATGGAAACACATGAATATTGCACAACATGTAATTCCGCTTGTCGTGGCCAATCCTGTCGGGAGTCCGGCAGTCGCTCGATTGCGCGAGGTCCGACAGGAGCCCACGCCGACACGGCTTCAGCACATCGTACAGCTGCAAACGCAGGCGCGGGCGTCATGTGCAATACCTCCGTCGAACCGATGCCATCCAGGATCGGCCAACCGGTGCCGGGTTAATATGTTGGCGTGGGTGAAGTAAGAGATGAGGGTTGCTACATCTACATCTTGCGCTGCGCGGCATCCGCCGCTTCAGCCAGTTCCATGAGTACATCCACGATACCCGTGTTTCTGCCGGTGTGGGGATCGAGGAAGAGTCCATCGTCCGCAAAGCTGATAACAGACGCTACGGCTCCGCCCTGTTGTTTGGAAGTTGGGCGAATAATAGCTACAGGCCCGAGCTTTGGGTTGAGAAATATAGTTGGCTCGGGCATGATCAAGTTCGTCTGGAATTCATCGGCGACATTGGGCCCGGTGGCACCCGTGTTGGGATCCACCGCGCTGTTGAGGTTCGGAAATGTAAGGCCGCCGTCCGTGATGTTGGGCGCATTGCCGGCTTTATCGTGCCAGGTCTGAAAGTGCATGATCTCCGACCCGCCAATACTCAACAGTAGTCGCAAAACTTCCAAATTACTGGCCTTCTGCGCCAATGCCGGGTACAGGCTGCTTCCTCCCTGCTCGATAAATGCAAAATGAAAGCCGGCGGTGCTCGCGATTGCTTGAAGGTGATTCGGAATGGTGCCGTCAGAATTCAGCGCGAGATCGGCATCGGTCAGGGGAATGGCTGGGTGTTGCCCTTTCGCAAGATCGGGGACGGCATTTTCGAACGTACCACCAAAATCGGGATTCGCAGTGGCGCTGCGATACCGTGTCCACCATTTAGTGTCGATGGTTAGCTGCTTCAAATTGGTAAGGCGCCCGGTTTGCGGGACGCCAGTCACTTGACTTGGCGGCAAGATTGCGAAGTTAGGACTTAAGTCGATGGGCTGCGCACCCTTCGACATAAGATAGTTGTTGAGAAACTGGTGATGACTGATTTCGTCATCGGTGTTATCGGCAATGTACTGGGGCATGTCACCGTCGAGCACCTGCAATGCTGTTATGTAGTTCGGAGCAAGGCCGGTCTTGAAGGGCAAATCGATCGGAGAGAAAGTAACGCCTTGAGTGACGGCTCCGCCAAGTTCCGCGTACTGTATCCACAAGTCTGCTTCTACCTGTTCTAAGGCGCTCAGGAACGTTAAAATTGCGATATCGCCGCGATTGAGCGGACCATTGCCTTCCTCGGCGCCGGCCAATTGCTGGGATAGCAGGCCGGTTCCAAGCGCGGCTCCGACTCCCCAGGTCCCGGTTCTTAAGAACGATCGGCGACTTGCTTGCCTCTCGATACCACTTCTCGAATTCTCCATTTGATCTCCTCGTTAACTGAATTGTGAAGGGCGCGCTCAACTGCAGACGTACCCGGTCACTGGGACTGAGCATCTATGCGATTTATTCCGCGTTCACAAAAATGTTACAAATTCTCCCAATCTCGCGATCAAAAACGAAATTCTTTTATCGAATTCGCTAGCGGCGCGTAACCTTTTGCGACACTCAAAGCGAAACACTGGCAGGTTCGCATATCGGTGCACACGGCAGCGATGGGAGCCCAATTTCAGAATAGAGGAGAGTCTCAATTGAATTGTCAGAATTTTAGCATTCGTCGAATTTCACGCACCATGGTGCCGGCCCTAGCGATCACGCTGGGCGTGACGGCCTTGGCGCAAGAATCACCACGGCTTCACGTGCCACGCGCGGCATTCCAACAAGCGATCGCGGAGAGATTCAGGGCGGCTGATATCGCCGACGTGGGCGCAGCAGTGGACCCCAACACCGCGCAAGGCCCCGGCCCGGGTCCGATCGGCCCGGGCCCAGGCTGCAATTTGTTTCCCGCCCCGCCTTCAGTCGGCACGACGGTGAATCTTTCATATTTCGGACCCCCGCCTTCGACGACCAATCAGAGTTTGGTGGGCCCGGTTCAGTTGCTCAAGACCGGGCCTGTTGACACAACCAAAGGCACGATAACGATTCCGTTGTATCTGGGACATATGAAAAATGGGGCCAACGTTTGGTATGTGCTGACCGACGTCGACGATGCCAACGTGGCGGCTGAACTGGGGCTGAATTTTTCAGCAAAGATGACCTTCATGTCCAATGCAGCGCGAACGGCGAATCTCGATCAGAACGGGGACTTGGTATTCGATAAAGGCACGGTTGATTTCTCGCCGGTCCGCAGTATCACGCCGGGCCTCGTGGGCCAGGAGTTTCCTCCAAGCGCTTCTCAGCCAGGCGCCGTCGGCGACAAGGACTATAGTCCGTTTGTTCAGATTGTCAATGCCGGCGGCGTTATCTATAACGCCCCAATCGTTGCCTTCGGTGTGAACGCCAACGACATCAGCTTCCCGAACGGCAATGTCGATTACTCAAAGGTGCACGATCAGGTGGTAGCGATCGACCCGGTGAACATGACCGTGACGATCAACTTGATTAACGGCTTTAGTTTTGGAAAGCCGGTCTGGTACATGTCAATGGATACGAGCATACCTTTAGGAGCCGCAATCGAGCACAATACCTTCGCTCCTTTGATGGCGGCACTTCATTTGGGCGGTGACGACACCTTCTCCAGCCCGATTGAGCGCATCTTCATTTCCACCAACGGGGCTCACGACTGCGCAAATCCACAACGGCAAGGCTTGTCCGCGGATCTGGCGGACGGTTTTCGACCCAATAACGTCGTGGGCGGAATACCGACGAATGCATTGGATTACAGCCCTGCATGGGATGCCCAGTTGTTCGAGTGGACACCAGATGCGATCATTAAGGGCTATCGAGGTCAGGTGCGTGAAGAATTCCAGATCCTGACATTCGTCCAAGATGGTCTGATTACGGGCCCAGCCGGCGGCAAGTTCGGAAGCTCCGGTTTCTCAATCAATTGCACGATCGTCCAGCGGCTCAATTAGGCTTTCCTCCCTTGTGCCCGCTGCCGGCCTTCAGCAGCGGGCGCACTTTTCCTTTTTGGTCCTTTGGTCAGCACGTCACTGCCGTAAATGGACGTGAACGGATGATTCAGCCCGGTTGAGCGGCATTCCGCCAACATGACTAAAGCTCGAAGTCGTCCCTAAGGGAGGATCAATGTCCAGTGGTAGTTTATTGTTCCAACGTTCGCATCGAATCAGTGAAAGGGCCGATTCGCAAGGCCTTGTTGCCGATCGAATCGCAACCAGTAGTCTCACGGTGGCCTGGCTGAACACTACAAGGTTCCACGGAACAGATTCGGCACATTGATGGTTACTCTCCGAGATTGACTTATCGAGAATTGAGTGCGAGAGAGCCACCCACGAATCGTGACAGTTGGATGCGTTATGGGGTCGGCTCCTTGCGAATCCTGGCCATGATCTTGTCTCGGATCGGCCTGGCGGCA
>Ga0207066_1084_pt1 | contig 15542 bp, 18 predicted proteins | sample Alteio_BWMinCont_24_FD_153490 | JGI IMG/M metagenome (GOLD analysis project Ga0207066, IMG submission 153490) | Enriched cells from forest soil in Barre Woods Harvard Forest LTER site, Petersham, Massachusetts, United States -... | ecosystem: Environmental > Terrestrial > Soil > Temperate forest >...
TGGAATTTGAGCACGGCGTCGAACTCTTTTCGGAATATCGTAAACAGATTATTCGCTGGGGCAGCGTCGCCCTGGGCCTGATGGTGGTCATTGTTGCGATCGGTATGTACAGGGGTCATGTGCACCGTCTCCGCCAGGACGCGCTTCACACGGCCATGGAAGTACAAAACTCCACGGTCGGACCAGCGCAAAATGAGTTCACGGCCAGTTTCCCAACGGCTGCCCACCGCGATAAGGCGGTCAGGAAAGCGTTCGGCGACTTGGCGGCGAAGTACCCCGGAACGGATGAAGGTGCCATCGGCGAATTCTTCTTAGGGACAAATGCCGCCGATAGCGGGAACCTTGCCGAATCTGAGAAACATTTCAAGGCAGTGGTCGATTCCGGACGAGGAGCCTACGTCTCCGTGGCCAAGCTGTCGCTCGCGCAAATTTACGCGAGCGAGGGAAAAGTTGCGGACGGGGCAAAGCTGATCCAGTCGGTGATCGACCATCCCACCGTGCTCGTTTCCAAAGACGAAGCTACCATCGCGCTGGGCCAGTTGTATCAAGCCACCGATCCCGACAAGGCGCGTAAGATACTCGAACCTCTCCGGACCAACATCCGGCCGAACGTGAGTAAGGCTGCTATCGACGCGGTTGCCCAACTGCCTCCTCCGAAGAAGTGACCGGCCTCGGCCGTTTGTGTTTCCCCGCTGGCCGGAGCCGCGGCCGGCGATATCCCGAACTCCCCCATCCGTACCGGTCCGAATTCCAGCGCGACCGTGACCGCATTATTCATTCCCGCGCCTTCCGCCGCCTCGAAAACAAGACTCAAGTGTTCCCGGCCGGCGTCTCCGACCATTTCCGGAATCGGCTGACCCACACCATCGAGGTCTCCCAGATTGCGCGCACGGTCGCGAACGCTTTGCAATTGAATGAGGATTTGACCGAAGCTTTGTCGCTTGGTCACGATATCGGCCATCCGCCGTTTGCGCATGCCGGCGAAGACGAACTGGATCGTCAGATGCGCCGCTTCGGCGAGCGGTTCGATCACAACTTGCACGCCTTGCGTATTGTGGAGAGTTTCGAACGGCGTTACGCTCGTTTTCCGGGTCTCAATCTTACCTTTGAAGTTCGCGAGGGGATCGTGAAGCATTCCCGCGATTTCGCAAAGGGTGAAGATCCCGCGTTCGAAGAGTACCTGCCCGGCCTGCGCCCGCCGCTCGAAGCTCAGCTGATCGATTTGGCGGACGAAATCGCCTATAACACCGCGGATCTGGACGACGCCTTCTCGGCAGGACTATTTGGAATCGCAGAGGTCTGCCAGGCCGTCCCCGAGTTCGCGCGTCTTTGCGGTGACGTAGAAGGGCAATTCCCCGGAATTTCCGACCGCGAGCGCTTCCAGGAAGTCCTGCGCGGACTTGTAAATAACCTGGTCTCCGGTCTGATCGAAGGAACTTCCTCGGCCGCCGCCGACCTCAACGATTTCGAGCAGGTTCGCCAAAATCCCAGTCGCGTGGCATCTTTCACACTGGAGACGAACGCCACCAATCGCGCGTTGAAGCAGTTCTTGCATCACACCGTTTACTATTCCGAATCCATGGCGGAAGAGCGCCGCCAGTCGGCGGCCAAGATCGCCGACCTGTTTGAGTTTTACGTCGCCCACCCGGATCGGCTGCCCGAGAACTACGCCGAATCGCTAGCCCATTCTCCGGTGCACCGCGTGGTGTGCGACTACATCGCAGGCATGACCGACGGCTATTTTGAGCGCTGCTATCGACAGGCACTCGGCGGGTCCTCAAGCTGACTCGGTAGCCGGCCGAGCCTGGTGCTTTTCGGCTGCTGATCGATTGCTTTCGCCACCTGTTCACGAATTGTGGGTTCAGCAGAATCGCCAAAGCGCCGAAGCACTTCACCATAAACCGCGATGGGATCTTCAATGCGTTTCAGCCTTGTTAGCGCGCCAGGCGAATCACATTTTTCTGGAAATATTTCACCTTCCTCATCTGCGACTTAAAGCACATGCACCTCTTTGGAGTCCTCCGCTCGGGTTAACTTAACGACGATGCTTGCACAAACGCACATAGCTCTTACCAAGTTCCTTCAACCCGAAAGATTAAAATTCGCGACACCGCGCGCACAAAATACCGAGATGCGTCAAACCACAATCCGGCGTATGGTTCACCCGTTTCACCTGGCCAGAACCGAGCGCAGCAGCGCGCTCAACCCATTCCATAGAATCTGCACGCCAATGCACACCAGGATGAACGACGACAGCCGGATGACAACGTTCATCGCCGCGTCTCCCAGTACCGCGGCAATTCGCTCGGCGAAACGATAACTCAGATAAATCGAAGCGGCTATTATAACGGCCCCTATCAGCAGCCCAGTGATCGGCGCCCATTGCCACTGCGACCCCTCGGTCCGGTTGGCTCCCACAGCGATTGCCACCGATATGGAACCCGGACCCACCGTCAATGGGAGCGTCAACGGATAGAAAGCCTGCCGCATGTAGTCCTTCTCGTTGCAGGGCTTGTTGGCGTGCTCGCTCGCGTCGTCGTCATCGGAATGGCGCAGCAACGCCCAACCGGTAGCAACCACCACCATTCCACCACCCACTTGCACCACAGGTAGCGAAATCCCGAAGAACCCGAGTATGTGCGTGCCAATGAAAATCGAGACGACTATCAGCGCAAAGCCGTTCACGGCGATAGTCCGCGCCAGTTTGGAGCGCCCTTGGTCCGACACGCCACGCGTCAGCATCAGAAATATCGGCGCGTTGCCGAGCGGATTCACGATCGGGAACAGCGCGCCCACTACCAACAGCGTGCTCGCTACCAACTCGCTGAATGCGCTCCTCACGGCGCAAGCCTCATTTGCACCACCAGCGTGACAGTCCGCAATCCTTTCGTTCCATGTTACCCAACTATCCTCGAACAATTACCGCTATTACCGAAACACCAATCGGTGCGGTATAATCAAAGCTACTGGAAGTTGATCCGCAACCCCCACTCCCCTGACCGGTAGTCGGCTCGTCGATTCTCCTCCGCAAAATCTAAATGAAAAATTTCTCTGAACTCTCGCTCTCCACTCACCTGAAGAGCAATCTTGTAAAGCACGGCTTTACCGAACCAACCCCTGTTCAAGCCTTGGCCATCGAGCCGGCGCTGGCCGGACACGATGTTGTCGCCACCGCGCAAACGGGTACTGGTAAAACGCTCGCGTTTGTCCTGCCTATCGTCCACCTGATCGGAAAACAACCACGTCCCGGCATCCGCGCCGTCGTCCTGACTCCAACCCGCGAACTCGCCATCCAAATTGACGAGACCTTCGCCAAAATGGTGGCGGGCACCGGTGTTCGCACCGCCGTCGCAGTCGGTGGACTCAACGAACGAACGCAACTGCAGTCCATCCGCAAGGGTGCCCAAGTGCTGGTCGCAACTCCGGGCAGGTTATACGACTTTATCGGCCGTAAACTCATCGATCTCGGCACCGTCCAAATGCTGGTTCTGGATGAAGCCGACCGCATGTTGGACATGGGCTTCCTCCCCACCATCAAAAGGATCATGGCGGCCATTCCCTCCAACAGGCAGACGCTGTTCTTCTCGGCGACTATGGAAAGCTCGGTCAAACACCTGGTAGACGCGCACGTCCGAAACGCGGTGCGCATCGCCGTCGGTTCCACAAACAAGCCCATCGAGCAGGTGGAACTTCATCTGTACGAAGTCGAGCAGGATCGAAAGCTAGGTCTCCTCGAAAAGATGCTGCGCCAGGAGGAAGGTTCGTTTCTGGTATTCGCCCGCACCAAGCACGGCGCCGACCGGCTTTCGAAGAAGCTCGCGCGCGAAGGCGTAAAGGCCATTGCCATCCACGGCAACCGCAGCCAGAACCAGCGCAATCAGGCGCTGCGAGGGTTCCAGGAGGGGTACTATCGGGTCCTGGTGGCGACCGATGTCGCATCCCGCGGGATTCACGTTGAAGGGATCTCTCACGTGGTGAATTACGATCTTCCGCAAGTTCCTGAGGATTTCATTCACCGGGTTGGCCGCACGGGACGCGCAGGGGCGCGCGGTACGGCTTCGACCTTTGCCACCCACTCCGAGCGCGCCGACGTTGCACATATCGAGCGGACACTAGACACCCGACTGGAACGCCGTCAGGTATCGCCCGACGTTCCCCGCGAGCAGAAGCAAGGGGCGGCGGTTATCGTCATTCCCTCTGCACCGCGCGAGCCGCAGCGTCATGTGAGATCGTTCAGACCCAGAAGCAAGGCCAGTAGACGGCTAGGACGGCGTGCTGTATAGTCAAGGCCGGTTTCGCGATGGCTTCCGCGATCACGCATTTCATTGTTGGAGCCGCGCTCGCGCTGCCGGCACTTGAGTCTGATATAAATACCGTTCTCCCAAAATGGGCGATTCCAGTTTCTGCCGGTCTCGTGGCCATCGCTCCGGACTTTGATACCCTCGCGATGGGACTCTTCGGGATCCCCTACAACAGTTTCTTTGGACATCGCGGCTTCTTCCATTCGCCGTTTTTCCTGCTGTTCGCTTCAGCGCTCTTGGCTACGATCGTAGCCCGGCGGCAGCCTTGGCGCGTGATTGCGCGGATCGCGGCGATGTGGGGTGGCTGCGCCACAACACATCCTTTGCTCGACGCCATGACCGATGGCGGCCTCGGAGTAATGCTGTTGTTTCCGGTTTCTACCGCGAGGCTGTTTTTCCCCTGGCGGCCCATCCATGTTTCGCCGCTCTCTATTTCGAGATTCTTCGACAGCGCCGGGTACATCCTACGGTCGGAATTGCCTTTTTGCATTTCGGCCGTCGCCATCGGGGTCCTGGGATTCTTAGCCTCTGGTGCGTGGCATAAAATAAAAGCAGGTACCTGATGGACCGTGGTTCCTCACTGAATCCTACGATTTTGTTGGCGATTCTGTCCCTGAGCGCCTGTTCGGACGCCCCGAAGACAACACCGGTGGCGGAAAAGCCGGCGCAAACAAAAAGCGAACCTGAAAAACCCGCTGAGCCCGTAACGGCAAAAGCTGCATTCTTTGAAATGTACACGCTTGCTCGTTCGTGGGCTCCCGACCTGCTGCCGCTCAGTCTGGTAAGCAACGACGTGCCGGGATTCAAAATTGAGGAAGGCAAAGCCGCGATGTGGACTGCTATCTTCGTCTCTCCCGGCCGTCACGAAGCCCGGACTTTCTCTTACGCAGTGGTAACTAAAGGCGCGGTCCACAAGGGAGTCACAGTCGGAGACGCACAACCCTGGAGCGGCGCGACGCCGAAAAGCAAACCTTTCCAGATCACCGAATTTGTGGTGGACTCCGATAAAGCCTACAGCGCCGCCTACCCAAAAGCGGCTTCTTGGGCAAAGAAACATCCCGACAAGGGCGTGGCATTCTTCTTGGGAAACGCATCCCGCTTTCCAGGACCGGTGTGGTATCTGCTCTGGGGCAACAACAAGTCTGGTTACGCCGCCTATGTGAATGCTACAACCGGTCTCGTGGGTATTCGTTAAATTTTAGGGCCCTTTTCTCGCCTTGTCCCCTAGCGCCTTATCAAGCCACCGCGACATGACTAAGCCGATCTCCTGATTGTTCTTCTCGAGCATCATCATGTGACCGTTTCCATGAATGCCCACATCGGCGAGCTTGATCCAAGCAGGATGAACGCCCGCCTGCTCCATATATTTCACCGTGCAATGATCGTAAGGCGCGTGGTAGGAAGCTTCCGAGGTCAGAACCAGGATCGGGAACTTTTGAAGATTCGGCAACTGGCGCGCCGGCGATTCCTGCATCCAGCACCTGGCGAGGTCCGGAGCATCCGGATCAACCTGCTTAGCAATTACGAGGTCCGACGCCGTAGCCGGGGCTGGGGAATAGGAGAGCGGCACAGCCGTGATCCCCCAGGGCCGCGCCTTAGTAGCGGCGTCTTGAAACCAATCCGGAGCGCTGATGTTTTCCACATCGAAGAAGGGAGGGCCGTTGGGTTCGACTGCGACGATCGCCTTCACGAGATCCGGCCGGGCGTCGGCAACCGGCCAACCGAAAGCGCCGGATTGGGAATGCGTAAGAAGGATCGCCGGACCCATCTTCTCCAGCAGCGCTAGGATTGCATCACGGTTCAACTCCTGTTGCAAAGTGAAATTCTGGATCGATGGGATTTGCGAGGCGTAGAACTGGTCAAAGACCGGATCGCCGGGCGCGCCTTGCCCCGGCCACTGTGTGTGCAAATGAGCCTGCGGCCAAAGTTTGTAGCGCTCCGGCGCGACGAAACGCCTTTGCGTGTTCTCCAGGTTGACCTGTGTTGCTGGACCATAAAGATCGGCCTCATAGGCGGCTCTGCCGCGGCCAGGCTGGTCCACGACATAAACCGCATAGCCCTCTCGCAAGAAGAACTGCGCCCAACCTTCACGTCCATCCGGCGTTCCCGTAAAGTTAGTTCCCGACTGGCTTCCCCCGTGAATCATCACGATAGGCCAGGGGTGCGTGAGCTTGGTCGGGATTTGGAACTCGGCATAGAGTTGGCCGCTCATCGCCTGCCCGTTGCCGACGTTCGAGTATTTTCCGCCCGCGAAAAGGTAGCCTTCGCGCGCGATCGACAACGCTTCGGGAGTCTTCGTTTGTGCGGTCACGCGCCCTGGTGCCAGGCCGAGAGCGAGGATTAAAACCGGGAACGTAATCGATTGTCTCTTCATTCCGACTCTCCTATGATCCCGCCGGCTCGGAAACTAGAGTGGCAAGGGCGTCTTCAACGTCCCGCGTCGTGAATTGACAATTCGGGTCGTCGGCATTGAGGAAATAACGCTGCCGGCCGGTGCGGTCAAACATAAAGACTGTGCAGGTCTTGGAAATTAGGCGCTGCATGCCGATTTGGACAACTTTGTTGTACAAGCCACCGTGCAGCAGTCCAGCGGTGGCGGCCAAGGCCAGAGCCATGGAACCGAAAATCCTGGTAAGAAAAGGCGGCGTCATCCAGACTCCTGCGATTGATTTTACCGCTTCGGCAGCCAAACCTTGTTATTCTGCTAGTCGGCCTCGTGTTAGAATCCATCGACAAGGAGATATTGACTTAATGATCCGAAGGATCTCGATTCTATACTTACCCATCACATTAGCTGCTCTGGTTGCCGGCGCGTCCACCGCGAATGCTCAGAATAATCCGTTAACCGGGGACCTCAAGCGCTTTTATAACGGGTCGAAGGACGCGATCATGCGCGCGGCCGAGAAGATGCCGGAAGCCGACTACGCTTTCAAACCGGCACAAACGGAACGAAACTTCGGGGAAGAAGTTGCCCATGCCGCGGAATTCCAGATGGTCTTTTGCGGTGCAGCCAAGGGCGAGAAGGCCCCCAATCCGGCCGCGGGCAAGACCTCCAAAGCCGACATCATCGCGGCGCTCAAGTCTTCTTCGGATTACTGCGATGCGATATACAACTCTCTGACCGACGCTTCAGCGAGCGAGACGGTAAAGCTGTTCGGGCGTGACATCACGAAAATGGGTGTCCTGTATTTGAACGTCATCCACAACAATGAGACGTACGGTACCATGGTGCCTTACATGCGCATTCGTGGAATTGTGCCCCCGACAAGCGAGCCGCGCGCACCCGAAAAGAAGTAGGTCCTAACAAGGAGACTGCGATGCATCGAGCGTTGTTTTCATTGCTTCTCGCTATTGTCCCGATGACGTCCGCTCTTTCAGCAGCGAAGCTTCCGGCTTCAGGAACGCTGGAAGTGTACATTATCGATGTTGAAGGCGGCAACTCAGTGTTATTCGTTGCGCCTTCCCATGAATCGCTGCTCATCGATACCGGCAATGCAGGGGCCGTGGCCGCCGTGCGCGATGCTGGCCGCATCGAGGCGGCGATCAAAGATGCCGGACTGACGCAGATCGATCATCTGATCACGACGCACTGGCACGGCGATCATTTCGGTGGCATGGCCGAATTGGCTTCCAAAGTTCCGATTCGCGAGTTTATCGATCACGGCCCCAACGTCCAGCCTGGCGAACTTGCCGACACGTTCCTCAAAGATACGTATCCCCAGCTTTACGCCAGGGGAAAACACACGGTCGCAAAGGTGGGCGACAAGATTGCCATCGCCGGACTGGATGTGCGCGTTGTGACCTCGGCAGGTGAGATGATCAAAGCCCCGTTACCCGGCGCCGGCAAGCCGAATCCCTATTGCGCCAGCTACAAACCGGGAGAGAACAATGCCGAGGACCCCATGTCCGTCGGGGTCTTTATCACGTTTGGAAAATTCCGCACCATTCATTTGGGCGATATAACCAAGAACAAGGAATTCGAATTGATGTGTCCGAATAACCGGCTTGGCACCGTGGATGTGTTCTTGGGATTGCACCACGGAGTGGACAGCTCGAATTCGCCGGTGATCGTACACGCTCTTCATCCGCGTGTAGCCATCATGAATAACGGCACGCGGAAGGGTGGCCAGCCGGAAGTGATGCAGACGCTGCATTCGTCCCCGGGTCTTGAGGATCTCTGGCAGATTCATTTTTCACTTCTGAGCGGCCAGGAGTACACCGTGCCGGGAATGTTCATCGCCAATACGATCGACGATCAGCAAGGTACGATGCCCATTGCTGCGATGCCTGCTCCGCCGGCGGGGCCAGGCGCGCCGCCCGCACCGGTCCATAACGGCACGGGATATTGGATCAAACTATCCGCCCAGCAGGATGGTTCCTTCACGGTGACCAACGCTCGGAACGGTTTCAGCAAGACATACAAGGCCGGGCTGTAAACGCTTGCTGACGCGCGCGGCTCAGAAACGTCCACGTGTTTGCGAGACCTTACCGAGCCACGACCGTAAGGGAGTGGATTATACTCAATCGAGGAGATTCTCCATGCGAAGATTTCGCCTAGGATTTGCAGTAGCGATCGCGATGTCCGCTTTAATCGGATTTGCCCAGGAGGGGCCCTACAAACTTCTAAAGACGGTCAAGGTTGGTGGCATCGGCGGCTATGACTATGTTCAAGCAGATGTCGCGGGCCGCCGTCTGTACTTTGCGCGCAGCGGCGCAATGCCCCGCGTAAACGTCTACAATCTCGATACGCTCGAACCCATTGGCGAAATCCCCACCACCAACGCGCATGGAGCCGTTATCGATCCTAAAACCAACCACGGTTTCATTACTAGCAAGCCCGTGTTGATGTTCGATGCCAAGACGTTAATGCCCATCAAGAAGATTGATGTGCAGGGCAACCCGGACGGACATTTTTTTGACTCGTTCAACGGGCGAGTGTACATCCTCAGCCACGAAGTACCGTATGTAACGGTGATCGATGCGAAGGAAGGATCCATCGTCGGCACGATCGATGTAGGGGGAATGCCGGAACAAGCCGCTAGCGACGGCAAAGGCCATATCTATATCGATATTGAAGACAAGGACAACATCGCTGTTGTGGACGCGAAGACGCTTGCCGTTACCGCACACTATGACCTTTCTGGCAAAGGTGGCACGTGCGCCGGACTGGCAATGGATGTGAAGAACCACATTCTCTTCTCCGCCTGCCGCAACCCGGCAACCATGGTGATCCTCAACGCCGAGGACGGTAAAATCGTCACTACCTTGCCGATCGGCAACCTATGTGATGGTGTCGTATTCAACCCGAAGACGATGGAAGCGTTCAGCTCGCAAGGCGATGGCACGCTGACGGTCATCAAAGAGAACAGCCCCACCAGCTTTGTGGTGGAGCAGACTGTGCAGACCAAGCAGGGTGCCAGAACAAGCACGTTGGACACCAAGACGAACCAGATTATCCTGATTACCGCCGAACTTACTCCGCCTACGCCGCCGAAGGAGCCGGGTGGACGCCCTGGCAGAGGTCAAGTGATTCCGGATTCGTTTTCGATTCTCGTAGTAGGCAAGTAAGTAGCTAGTGTCGCCCTGCGGTCGCAGCTCAGCAATATGTCTCTGAGCTACGACCGTAGGGAGTGTTGACTTGGGTTCCGCTTACTGCCGTGTTGACGCTAGGCTCCCGCTGCCTTCCTTTTCGGAGGTTGGAGCCTGTGGGACTTCAGTGAACAAGCCGCGGCAGACGCAGCGGCTGCTGCCTTCGCGGCCGGCGTACTAACGAGGACGGCGCGCACGCTGGCCACCATCTGGCGAGCTTCCTTGCCTGCGGCAACATCCGCCAGGATGGCGCTGAAAACCTTTCCTGCTAACTCGACCGTCCAAGGAGCAAGGTGAGCGAGCTGCGCAGGTTGAACTGCTGCGCCAAAGGGATCGTCGCTGGTCACACCGTTTTGCAGGGCCTGGACCGCAGCCTGGAAGTTAGGCCATGCGTTCGAGGCCGAGTCGCCGGTGAGGTTGGCATAGAGTTGAGCTAGCGTCCCGGAGTCGCCCAACGACACCATCGCCGGGGCGATTTGTTCCAGAGCGTGACCCTGGCTCATCAACCAGGAAAGGAAGGCCATTCCACATCCGGTGCTGTCTGCGTTTCCGTCGGTTGGGTCGGTCTGGTCAACGTAGTCCGGCTCGCCGTCCTGCTGCCACTGCGGGGCCGAAGCGAAATCGCTCAAGGCGTTATTCCCAACCACCTCCGCGCACCATCGGGACAGAGCTTCCCCGGTGCTGACGCCGCACAGGTTCCCGCCCATGGAGCACTCGCTTAGTTCGGCCTCAAAGAGCGCCGACACTCGGGCCGAGTTGCCAAACGACGCACATACCTCAATTGCGGCCCCGCTGGTATAGTCGCAGCCCATGTGGTCCGCGCCGCCGGTTCCATCGGTGGCGCCTCCCAGCGCGAAAACGATCACGCTTACAGGACCTCCCGGCACACCAAAGATCTTGTCGTTTGAGGTTACGACGCGATCGGCGTCATTGACCAGATCCTGCGCATTCTGCAGGCCCTGGTCGCCCAGTGAAGGGTCAACGAACACGGTCACCTTTCCGCTGGTACTGGCCCCCACAAACTGAGAGGTGCCAGTGTAGCTGGGCCACTGCGGCGCCACCGGATTGTCGCGGCTCGCCATCGCCGGCCTCTTGGCAAAAGAACTAGCTTTGATCGGGTGATGTTGCATTGGAAAACCTCCATCGCGGAGAAGTAGGATAAGGAACCCGGTTTATCCAGTCGTACCGATCTGGCCGACCCCGTTGCCTGATTCTCCGTCAGGCTGCGTCCGGGCTGCGCGGAGTGTCGAGCCGATTAGATCCCGTGATCGGAGCACGCTGGCAACACAATCATACCTCAACAGCATTCCGATTTAGTGACTTTTACGGTATTGTTTGCGGCTTCCAGCGGAACAAACCTTGCCTTTCTTGGGAAACCGGAAATTTTAATGGTTTAGGTCGGGAACTTAGCGATAAATGCCGTCAGTTGACCTCATATCCAGACCTGGCGGTCGCTGCTCGGTTTGCGTTACGAGTGAGGTGTACGATGGTGTCTCAGCGCCCGCTCCGAGATTCGGTATATTAGGATGGTTCGAACTGGAACCGGATTTTAGGAGGATTGACGTGAAGAAACTTCTTGTCATTTCAGGAACAGTCATGGCACTGATGCTGGCGTTACCCATGCAGTCGCACGCTCAGCAGCCAGCGCGCTCAGGGGCGGCGAAGCAGACGACCAGGGATATCAAGATCGTCTCAACTGCGGGTGCGCGCGCCTTGGCGGACGCCTGTTCCGCTTGGGCCGAACAGAACAACCAAGTCGTGGCCATAGCGATTTTGGATTGGGGCGGTAATCTCATCGAGTCCCACGCCATGGAAGGCGCGGCGATGAACGCGATCGACACCGCGCTGCTGAAGGCCAAGTCGGCCTTGCGCTGGCGGCGCGCGACCTCGGAGACTAACAAGATGGTGCGGAACGGTCAAAATTTGGCGCCGACCTTCATGCGCGACTTTCCACAACCGGGTGCCCTTCCCATCGTGGTCAATGGCCAGGTCATAGGAGCGATGGGCGTGTCCGGCGCCGACGGCGAGAAATGCGCCCAGGCGGCGATCGACTCGGTGTTTAAGGGACAGACGCCGTCATCGTCACGGTGACGCCGGTTTCCCTAACAGGATGCTGAAAAAGGCTGACACAGGCAAGAATGCCTGTGCCACAAGCTCGCAAACTCCCGACAGCAGGTGTGGCACAGCCATTCCTGGCTGTGTTTTCCGGGCTTCGACGGACTTTTTCAGCAACCCTGCTAAACCCTTCGTTGAGCAGGCTCTCTGTGTAACAGCTCGTTCTCATCACAGAGCGAATTGCGGCGGCCACGCAGGATGAGAACAGAGCTTCCACGGGAGGATTGTTGGATGTATACTCGCTGGAATCTGGTTTCCGAAGTGCAAATGGATTAATATTTCACTCCTTGCGCAGACGGTTAGGCGGCAATTATGGAAATCGAGCGCGAAATCACTGAGATTCAGGACACGCTCAGAACGGGTCCTCGAGATCCAGGCGAGACACGCAGAAATCCTGCGCACTCAGCAGGCGATCGAGTCGCAGAAGGAAGCCCTCAATCGCTCCCTCGCGAAGTTGCCCGATAACGCAGTGCTTGCGTGCGCGTTTTACGGCGCAGCCCGTTCGGAAATCCTTCAGCGCCTCGGCATGCGGGAAACAACGTTTACTTTTTGGGTGACGACTGTCGGTGTCGTGGTAAGTTTATCGGTTAAGGCGGCATCGCAAAGCGCCGGTCTACGCGCGCTCGACGCCCCCACACTCGGCTTAATTCCTATCATGAGCCTTCCTTTCACGTTGCTGGTGACTCGGCACAGCATGATCATTAGGTGGATTTCCCGATACGTTCGCGACGACCTCAATTGGCTTCTTCGACAGAGCACCAGCGAAGGCATTGATGCGGCTAATGCCGGTCCATTCCAGCAAGCTCCAAAGCAGGATCGGAGTGTTTCTCATTTTTGAATCGTTGGCCTACTATATCTTTTTGGTTGCGCCAACTGCCGCCCTCGAACTCTACCGCTATTTCTCCGATCGCAATGCGTTGGCCGATCCGTGGTTCTGGGGAGGACTCGTCTGCACCGCAGCCGCCTTCCTATTTTGCGTGGCGCGGTTCGTGGTGGACCTGCTTCCGAAGAAATAGGCAGGCTGCCGACCGGCGCGTTTCGGAATGCCGAACTGCTACTTGCCAACCAGGTGCTGAGAGTCCTTTTCGTTTTCGCAAACGTCCTCAATCAGTTCCTCGTCTGGAAGGTAAGTGAGGCCGATGTTCGAGCTCCACGGTTTACTATAAGCCGTCGGGTCGTCGATGGTGAGTTGGAGGTCAATATGCCCGAAGTCGCGGCGGCGGAAGCGCTCGGTGATGTGCGTTGCCTCGGTTTGAGGGTGCCCGTGCATATCCAGCCACCCTTTATCGTTGAGGCCGTTAGTATCCACTACAAGCGTGTCGCCCTCCCACTTGCCGACTGAGTAGCCCAGATAGGCGGGTTGGGTGGGCTTGGGAAGAGGACGGCCATCCAAAAAGATCTGGCGGTAGTGGTTGTACGATTCGAAGAGTATCGCAATGATGCCAGGGGTCTGGATGATCCTGCGGGGTGTGGCAGCCGCGTCGTAATCCGTCACGCCGTGCCCGAGGCAACGCTCGGAGGGATGGCCTTTCTCCAGGTTATCCCTGCGCTGCTTATAGAGCGCTGCCGCCCATGGAAGCATGGGAACCTCAGCCCCGTTGGCGAGGTCTCTGAAAAATTTGTCCTCGGGGCCCCTCCAGATTCCGGACAGGTCCGGCTTGCCATCAAGTGTTTTCGGTGTAGGGGCAGAGAGGTTCGGTTTTCCGTCAGGCGTCCGCGGAATCCCGGGGGTAGGATAGTGCAGCCACTGCGCGGAGAGTGGAGCGAGCGTCGCGAGAAGAACGATGAAAGCCGAAATCGATCCGGAATTTCTCATTTAACCTCCAGCGAAACCAGTATACATACTACTTTCCGGCGTCGAAAACCCGGCCTCACAGGCAAGAATGCCTGTGCCACTTTATGGTAAGATCGGTCGGCTGAATTTCGCAGCCGCTTCTTAAGATTAAGAGGAGAGAACCTATGAAGCGCTCCGTGCCGATCGGTTTAGTTTTGACCGGGATCCTTTTGGTCTGGGTGATCTCGCGTTTGTCCCCTCCCATGTCAAGCCAGGCTGCCTCGTCCGAGGCTCCTCATATAGGAGAAGGCGGATTGCCGCAATTCGAGAAAGATCCCGCCTGGCCGAAGGTCCCGTCGAAGTGGAAGATGGGATTTGGGTCCGCCGTCGCAATCGATGCGGACGATCACGTGTGGGTCCTTAGCCGCCCTCACACTCTGGAGCATCCGCGGTCGACGTCGGCCGACACAAAAACCACGCCCGCACCACCGGTGATGGAATTCGACAACGCGGGCAACTTTATCCAGGGCTGGGGCGGGGAAAGCGCGCCGGGATATCAATGGCCGTCCAACGAGCACGCCATTACCGTGGACTACAAGGGTTTCGTGTGGATCATGGGCAACGCGGATGGCGATAGGAACAATCCCGCGCATCTTCCCAACGACAACCAGATTCTCAAGTTCACCAAGGCCGGCAAATTCGTGATGGCCATCGGCAAGAGCGGACAGACTGGCAGCAATGCTACCGAGGTTCTCAGAGGAGGGACCGGTCTCCGTGTGTACCCTAAAACGAACGAACTATTCGCCTCTGACGGGTATGGCAACAGTCGCGTGATGGTATATGACGCCGACACGGGAAAGTTCAAGCGCATGTGGGGCGCGTATGGTAACAAACCGCTGGATATGGCGGCGCGTCCACCACGCTCCAAGCTTAGCGAGGTCCCGTGGGTTGGCGTTTCGGAGGTTCTTCAACAATTCGGATCGCCCGTCCACGACGTGGATATTTCCAACGACGGGCTCGTGTATGTTTCCGATCGCGGAAACAAGCGGGTCCAGGTGTTCACACCCGAGGGCAAATTCGTCGCCGAGCAGTTTGTCGGCCTCGACAGCAAGTGGTACCTTCAGGCGAGGTCCACGGCTTTTTCACCAGACCAACGGTTTCTGTACGTCGGAGGAACCCCGGTCGTCTATATCCTGAATCGCAAGACGCTCGAGGTCCTGGGATCGTTCGTCAGTGGCGCTTCGCAAGAGCATCCGCCGGGCCACCAGATTGCCGCGGATCACAAAGGCAACATCTACGTGGTTCAGGCTGAGCTGACCGGCGCTGACGGAGCGAGTGGAGGCACGGGCGCTTATAAGTTCGTGTTCAAAGGATATGCACCCGGGACTAAATGTTGTCAGGGAGGAGGAGTACAAGCCACTAACTAGCGGCTTATAAATGAGGAGGAATCTCGTGAACAGAGTCGTAAACAGACGAATGGTAATCGCAACCGCAGGGCTTATCGTGGCCATTGTGGCGCTCCAATTGTTCGGCCAAAAGACCGGCAGCCTTGCCGTACAGTACATGGAAGGGACCACCCAACAGAAACTGAGGGCCTTTTCACCCGCTGTTGTAACCCAAGGCGGGAAGACCATCTGGCTGGCAGGCCAGACCGCGACCGAAGACCTCAATCATAAGCCTATCGCCGGGGACTTTGACGCGCAGGTACGAACTGATTTCGCCCTTCTCGACCAGACCTTAAAGCGAGCCGGTGGCAGTCTGCG
>Ga0207066_1172_pt1 | contig 15536 bp, 16 predicted proteins | sample Alteio_BWMinCont_24_FD_153490 | JGI IMG/M metagenome (GOLD analysis project Ga0207066, IMG submission 153490) | Enriched cells from forest soil in Barre Woods Harvard Forest LTER site, Petersham, Massachusetts, United States -... | ecosystem: Environmental > Terrestrial > Soil > Temperate forest >...
GTGCGGCAATCGCTTTGCCGCTTGGAGCGGTCGCTAGGATCGCTTTGGCCCCGCCCATCCTCTGTAAGGCAGCTGCGACATCTTCTGCTGCAGTATCTACATAGGAATGCGCGCCCAACTCCTTGGCCAGCTTGGCTTTTTCCGGTCCGTTATTGATGGCCACGGTGCGGAACCCCATGCGCCGGGCAAACTGAACTCCCAAATGTCCGAGTCCGCCGATTCCCTGAATGCCAACCAGATCGCCCGCGCGCAAGCCGGCGTTACGCAAGGCGTTGAAGGTCGTTACGCCGGCGCAGAGCAGAGGGGCGGCTTCCGCAGACGTGAGCTCATCGGGGATGCTAGCGAGCGCTCGTGCTTCGGCAATCATCACCTCTGCATAACCTCCGTCGGTTGTGATTCCAGATATGACGGGGTTCAAGCAGTTCGCAAAGTCTCCGCGCAGGCAGGGCTCACATTCGCTGTCCTGCCCGCCCAGAAAGCCGACACCTACACGCTGCCCGATCTTCCACTTAGAAACATTCGGACCGATCTCGTCGATTCGACCCACGACCTCATGCCCAGGCACTCGTGGCAATTTCAGGCCTGGATAATCTCCCTGGACTGTTGCTAGATCGGAATGACAAACGCCACATGCTTCGACGCGTAGACGAACTTGACCAGCCGACGGCTTCGAAATCGGCCGCTCCACAACACGGAGTACGCCCGGTGTTGACACTTCTACTGCTTTGTATGTGCCGTTCATTTTTATTCCCCCTCTCATTCGTATTTCACTCTGGCTGAACGACAAGCAACTTGCGCCCCTGGACGCTGGGTCTACGCGACGCGAGCCTTCCGGTGATATGCAGGCGCAAAAACATCCCGCACAAATTCTTCAAACGAAGTCGGTGTAGTGTTCTCCCGCGAACGCGGCTCCTGCGCAGCAAGGACACCTGCGTTGATCGCCTTGAACATCTCGATGTACACCGCGGCTTTCTTCGGCGGCATGCCCATCTGCTCTAAAACCTGCTCCACCTGGTCGTAAGGAAACTGCACGTAACGCAGATCCGGTTTGCCAATGCCGCGCGCAATGATTGCGGTGGCTTCCGCCATTGACAGGTCGCGCTCGCCAAGCAGTTCGCGGGTTTGTTTGCCGGAAAAATCCAGGTCCAGGATGCGTTGCGCGGCATAGTTGCCGGCATCGCGCGTCGCGGTCATGGGCAGCTTCAGGTCGGGTAGCAGTGCATGTCCGAAGATTCCCATCTCCTGAATCATGCTGATCGCCGCCAGATTGTTCTCCATGAAATACGCGGCGCGCAGGTGGAGAATATTCAAACCGCCGATAGCGTTGAGTTTTTGCTCCGCCGAATACAGCCCCGTGACCGGCCCGGTGCCTTCCGGGACATGAGCGCCGTAGCTGCTCAAGTACACCGCGTAACGCAGGCCAGACTCCCTAACGGCTTTCGCGATCGCATCGCTCTCTCGCTCCTGGTCTTCCCGGGAGGTAATCGGTGGTAACAACAAGTATGCCGCACGCGCGCCGGTGAAGGCTTTGGTGAGCGCAGCCGCGTCGCTCATGTCGGCCGTGAACGCTTCCGCGCCTTGGCGCACAAAGCGCTGCAATCGCTCCGCATCGCGCCCCACGACGCGCACCTTCTTCCCCTTCGATAGCAAGGAATCGGCGATGATCGAGCCGGTGTTCCCGCTCGCTCCCAAAATCACGTACATGGCGTTCAAAGCAACGGGTGAAATCATAGCTAGCGCCTCCTTGATCTGCTAAAAAGCGTGTCGAAAGCCCTCAGGACGATTCGCGTTGTTTTCGGCCGTCACCTGGGGAATGTGTCGCCAAACATGGGAAGGCCGCTGACAGATTCGGCTTTGCTCGCCTCGTCCTGCAGAACGTCCCAATGCTCTTTAAGAACACCATCTTCGAACCGGATAACGTCGGCCGCGATCCATGCGGCGGGCCTGCCCATCCCCGTGAAGCGGCCGTGCGCTATGACGTAATCACCTTCTGCAACGATGAGCTGGTTCTCATAGTGCATCGTTTCCGGCACTGAGCGGACGAGATTGAACAGTCCTTCGCGGCCTGGCGGTATGTGTGCGCTGTGCTGAATGTAGTTCGGCGACCAGAAGCGCTCTGCCGCCGCGTAATCACGCTTGTTGAACAGTGTGTCGAAGGCTTCTAGAACGAGCGCTTTATTTTGGGATTCGATCGTCCCACTTGCCATTTTTGTTTTTGCCATCTGCCGACCCTCCTCATTCATCCGAGCGATTGCAGCTGACGCCAGCAAGGCGTCAGGTGCTTACAGCTTCGACCCGCCATCGACGGGGACGCTGGCACCGGTGATCCAGCGCGCCTTGTCCGAAGCCAAGAACGCGACTACATCTGCCACGTCCTCCGGCTTGCCGATCCGTTTCAATGCCTGCATCCCTAGCGCGGCGTCCCGGCCTGCCTCAGTCTTTGTGAAGTTCGACATATCGGTATCGATCACACCGGGTGCGACTGCATTTACACGAATACCTTGCGGTCCAAGAATGGCCGCCCAGTTCTTGACCAGAGTCTCGAGTGCTCCCTTGGTCGAGGCGTAGGCAAGGAGCGAAGGGTTGTCCAAACCGGGCTTTCCAACGACAGCGTGGGCCCCGATTGAAGAAATCACGATGATGTTCGAGCCGTCACTTAGAATCGGCAGCAGTTGCTGTACCAGGAAGAACGGACCGCGCACATTTGTCGCAAAGAGGCCGTCAAAGTCCTCCACCATATAATCCGCGAGGCGTGCCGCCTTGCTGATTCCGGCGTTGAGCACGAGCACATCCAATCGCTCGCCGACGATCGTATGAACTTCCTTCGCCAGCAGCGTTGCCCCTTCCGGGGTTCCCAAGTCGGCCCTGATTGCGTTCGCGCGTCCACCCTTTGAAAGGATGCCTGCTACGAGAGATTCCGCATCCTGCGCGGAACGACCGTAGTGCACAAGGACGTGTGCACCGACGTCAGCGAGCGCGGATGCAGTGGCCCGTCCGATTCCGCGTGATGCGCCTGTCACCAGGGCGGTTTTGCCTTGAAGTGTAGTCATTCCATATACCCTGACAATCCAAAAACAAACACGTTTGCTAGCGTCATCCCAGCCTTTTCACGGCTCGCCGTTGAGAAACACGACTTGTCTTGTGCAGCGAGGAGCCGTTCAAGGAAGATTTAGCCAGCGATCATGCCTCCATCGACTGGGATGGAAGAACCTGTCATGTACGACGCATCTTCCGAGGCTACAAAGGCGATCACGTGAGCGATCTCCTCCGACGTTGCCATGCGTTTGAACGGTACCGTCGAGACGAGCGCCGCTTTATTTTTATCTGTGCTGGTAAAGCGCGTGAGCATACCGGTGTCCGTAGTGCCCGGAGCGACTACGTTTACCCGAACTCCGGTCCCGGCGACTTCCAGTGCAGCGGATTTTGTCAGTCCTTCTATCGCATGTTTGCTGGCAACATAAACGGATGCTCCCGCAGCCCCGACGCTTCCATAGGCCGACGAGACATTGACGATGCTCCCGCTCCCCTGTGCCAACATCACCCTCAATTCGTGCTTCATACTGAGCAATGTGCCCAGGACGTTTGTGTCGAAGGTTGCGGCGTAGGTTTCTGCAGTCTGCTCCGTCACCGGGCCGGGTGTGCCTTCGGTTCCAGCATCGTTGACCGCGATATCCAGACGTCCGAAACGCCTGACCGTTTGATCCACGAGGTTGCGCACGTCCTCATCCTTGCGGACATCAGTACGGACAAAAATGGCCTCTGCTCCGAGCCCTTGAAGCTCGGCAGCCAACGCTTGTCCTTCTTGGTCTCGACGGCCAGACACAACAATTCGTTTCCCTTCTTGCGCAAAGATGATTGCGGCGGCGCGACCAATCCCCGTCAGCGCTCCTGTAATCAAAACTACTTGGTCTGACATAAACGCTCCTTTTAGTTGAGGTGGCGGTCATGGACGCAGATCCTGACCTTTGCTCTAATCGCGTTCTTTGCCGATCCAGTCGCGTATGTAGGGGCAACAGTTGACAAGCGTGACACCCGCTGCTTCACAGGTCCCGAGGAACCGAACAACCTCAACGTCGACCAAGTTCACTTCCTCCAAGTCCAACGCGATCTTCGATCCGCTCTCCTTGATCTGCGTCTCCAGTTCCGCAAGATGTTCCGCCTGGACTCGCCCGATGAGTCGGATCGTCGTGCTGTACTCGTCAGCGTACTTCTCAATTTTCAGCGTCATGCTCAACTGTCGAACGATTCACGCCTAAGAGATGGCAATCCCTGCGCCACTCGTAATCAATTGAGTCGTTGGTGTTTAGCACCTTAACTCAGGCTCTAATTTCAGCTTTTGCCGAAAATTCAGCATGAAGCCATCCGGCTAAGCTTGATTTAGAATTATTTACGTCGGTTCTGACACTCCGGTGGACTGAGTGAAATGAGTGAGTTGGCCCAAGATTCGGAAAGCCACGAACTAAGCGATGCTCTCGAAAAGCTCAGCCAGGAGGCTGCCCGGCTCCAGACCCTCATCGACACGGTTCCGTCTTTCTTGTGGACGAGCTTCCCTGACGGATCCAAGGAATTTCTGAACAAGCGCTGGTACGAGTACACAGGTCTGACCCTGGAACAGGGGAAAGGTTGGGGTTGGAAGGTGGTCGTTCACCCCGACGACTTGGATCGACTCATTCGTGAATGGCTTGCCTTGCTGAATGACCCCAAACCAGGCGAACTGGAAACCCGCATCCGGCGATATGACGGAGAATACCGATGGTTCCTTATACGTGTCCTTCCAGAATTCGACGCTGAAGGCAAGGTCGTCAGGTGGTATGGAAGCGATACCGACATCGAAGACCGAAAAAGAGCGGAGAATAAGCTTGTTGAAGACGGGCGGGAGCTTCGCCGGATTACAGACGCTATCCCGCAAACCATTGTCGTCCTGGACCCGAGCGGCAATCCGCTCTACGCGAATCAGGCGGTGCTGGAATATACCGGCCTGACCATGCAAGACGTGGTCAGTTCTGAGTTTCGTGCCCGAATGTTTCATCCGGAAGACATAGAGAGGTTGCGGGAGGAGCGCCAGGCGGCCTATGCCCGCGGCCTCCCATTTGAAATCGAGCAACGAACGCGGCGAAAGGACGGTCAATATCGCTGGTTCCTTATCCGTATTAACCCGTTCCGCGACGAACACGGACGCCTGGTGCGCTGGTATGCGACCGGAACCGACATCGACGATCGCAAGCGAGCCGAAGACAGGACACAAAACGAAAACGTTGCGTTGCGCGAAGACATCGTACGCTCATCCATGTTCGAAGAAATCGTCGGTTCCTCCGAGCCATTACGTCGTGTGCTGGTTCAAGTATCCAAGGTGGCTCCGACGGATTCCACAGTCTTGGTCTTAGGTGAGACCGGAACAGGAAAGGAGCTGATTGCTCGCGCAATTCATAACCGGTCCAAGCGTTCAAACCGTGCCTTCATTCGAGTGAATTGCGCCGCGATTCCCTCGTCGCTGATTGCTTCCGAATTGTTCGGCCACGAAAAAGGTTCCTTTACAGGGGCCACTCAGCGTCGGCTGGGCCGTTTCGAATCGGCCGACGGTGGAACGATATTCCTCGATGAAATAGGCGATCTTCCGCCAGAGACGCAGGTCGCATTGCTGCGAGTTCTTCAGGAGCGTGAATTCGAACGAGTGGGCGGCACTCAATCGGTTTCGGTTGATGTACGGGTGATAGCGGCGACGAATCGAGACTTGACTTCAGCGGTAGCCCAGGGCGAGTTTCGTCAGGATTTGTTTTACCGCCTCAACGTGTTTCCGATTCGATTGCCGGCATTGCGCGAGCGCATTAGTGATATTTCCTTGTTAGTCGGATACTTGATCGACCGCTACGCCAAAACATTGGGCAAGAAGATTCGAAACATAGACAAGAAGACGATCGAACTCTTCCACGCATACGATTGGCCGGGCAACGTCCGCGAGTTGCAAAATGTAGTCGAGCGGGCGGTGATTCTGTCTGAAGGGGAGACTTTCTTTGTAGACGAGACCTGGCTCACGCACGTGACTCCCAAACTGGTTGCGACGACTGCTCCGCTGGTTGCTGACCTTGTCGAGCACGAAAGAGAGATCCTCGAAGCCGCTCTCCGGGAATCCGAAGGCGTGGTTGGGGGTCCAAGCGGCGCCGCCGTTAAGCTGGGTATTCCCCGACAGACACTCGAATCCAAAATGAGGAAGCTGGGCATAAACCGGAACCGCTTCAAGGCTTCTTAATCTTCCCATCAGTAAACCGGGACCTTTCGGTAACGAGATGCAATTGAACTCCTAACCTTGCTTGTGGAACGCTACGAGCAGGAGCATTACTCTATCCCAGCGGCTGATCCGGCTTCAGTTCTGCGGTTTCTTATTGAACAGCAGAATCTCACGCAACGTGACCTGATTCCTCAATTTGGTTCGGAGAGCGCGGTTTCGATGTTCTTGGCAGGGCAACGGAAACTCACCATAGAGCAAGTGCGGAAATTGAGCACTCGGTTCAAACTTCCCACTGACGTTTTCATCCCAAGGGGCGCCTTAGCAAGAGCCTAATACCACAAACGGGTACCTTCACTCTGAAACTGGCGATCGGATTCATTTCTGGCAGGAATGGTCCCGCTGCCGTTTCACCCGCCACACCAGGACCCGTATTACCTTTGGCCCGCAATACAGCGGTTGGCCTATCTGGTGGCCCGACGGAAAATCCATTGTCTTCACTTACGGGCCAAGCGGAAATATGGACTCGCTCTACCGTCAAAACGCCGACGGCACAGGCAGCAAGGAGAAACTGCTGGAGACCCCCGGTATACGCACCATAAGTTTACGTCCAGCCTTTCCCCAGCGGTGCCGGCCGCTGGCAGGTATCGACCGCCGGAGGAACGAGACCAAACTGGCGGAAGGGCAACAAGGAACTTTTCTTCTTTTCGACCGACCAGCAGATGATGGCGGTGGACGTTAGCCAGAAGGTGCCAGCCTGGAACTGGGCACACCCCACGCCCTGTTCAAGGCCACCACCGTTACCGGTTCCAGCGGACCGTTTACTGTTTCCGCCGACGGCAAGAAATTCGTGATGAACACCGTTCTGCCGCAATCCATCACCGAACCCCTCACTCTGATCACCAACTGGCCCGCTGACCTGAAACAATGAGCCGCGCTGCGGGAACCAGACTCGGCGCGTGCAAGCATTGCATCCCCGGGGGGGCGGGAGCGGCAAAGTGTACCTGTGTCGCGCGAGTGCGCCCACATAGAGTCCGACAGAGCTCCTCACACCGCACTCACCGCCGCGGGCCGCAAACCGCCGAGCGACGGACCATCCCTCGATCCGCCGCCTGGAGGTGCTGGTAATGCCTACTGTCCGTAAACTCCAACCGCTGGGAGTACCTGGTAGCTGGTATGCCAGCCTTGTCCGGTATTGTTGGCCCAAGTGCCTTGCGTCTCTTTGAAGTTGTCGTCCCAGACCCCGTATGTGTCCGTGCCCTGGGGCATGGTTCGCAGAACGATCCAGTACTGGGTTCCCCCTTTCACCGGGATTCCCGCTGGGTATTTGCCAGTCTGAAGAACGCAGCAGGATCCGAATTCGGGCAGGTTGGACAGCTTCCATGCGTGCAATGTCGAACCCGGAATGCCGTTGTCATCCGCATCCAGCAACAAGGCCATTTCATTGCTGCCACTCACATAGGTCGCTGCCACTTGGATGCCCTGCACCAGATGATCTGCTTTGGGAGTGAATGCAATGCCCACCCATTGAGGGAAGAGTTGACCCGCGTCCTTCCCCACAATTCCTACGCCTGCATTGGGGTTGTAGGCTTGGTCGCCCTTACCCAGGTTGCTGTAGATGATGACAACTCCGGCAGGTAATGGAGCATCGGGGGCGAGGATTCGTGAAGGCCGTTTGAGAAAAAGCGCCCGGCTGCCGCCGTTAATGGTGACTACTCCGTCCTTATTGCCCTGAGCGAAGGCCCCGATTGCAGCAAACACCACCAGGCAAAACGAAATGATGGACCGTGACAGCTTGTGCATCTATCCCCCCAGACTCTAGAGTCGCCCATGGATTCAGGCTGTGGTGGCTTGAATCCGTCGTTACTTTAATTCGCCGTATCTGGGCGATGCATTCTTTCAAGAAGCCCGCACCTCGTCAACTGTTATTAAGAGATCTGGCCAAACCCAAGGCGTGTTGATTGTGAGGCTCGGGAATAGGTGAATCGTCTGAAGCGCTAATCGCAGCCGGGATTCGATGAGATCGCGTCCGACGAACTGCACTTATGCTTGCGCGACACTTGCCGGCCTGAAAGGATCCAGACCCCATCGCCGTCTACCACGTAGATCAAGTTGCGCGCCGGGTCTTGCAGGCTGCTGTTGGCGCCATTAAAGGTTTGAACCGTCCGCGAGGGAGCAGAATCGCTTATATCCACGATGTGGATGGACTCGGGAACCATCTCGCCCTCCCCATTACCAGCCGCTCCAGAAGCCTTCCTGGCCGCGGAAAGGTCAGGAGTTTCCGTGACCACAAAGCCGGAGCCCATAATGGTTCGGGTCTCCAGCGGCACGCGCCTGACCACCTTGGGCCGTTCTGGTTTGGTGACATTAATAACGGTAAACCCTTGCTGGGAAGGTCGCTGCACGTAGAGGTATTGGTCTCTACCCTGTTTCCGCAAGAACATTTGTGTCGCTCCGGCGCCGGACAGGGGCAGGTGGGCGATTACCCTTGCCTGGTGGTCGGAGTTATAGAAATCGCCTGCGGACGCGTTAGCGCGGGTTGTCAGTGAAAGCGCGCCGAGCGCTAGCACTGCACAGATAAGCCGTCGTGTCTCACAAGTCGGTTTCATCGCAATGCTCCGGGTGCGAGGGCGGTCGTAAACCGAAGAAAGCATCGTGACCTCCAATACTTTAACCCTTCAGAACTCGAAAAGCTTCTGTACATTTGATGCTTGAGATGGGATGGGGTAGCAAGTCGCACACGAGCAATTGAAACGGAAATATAAAGTTCGCCTTGTGTTCGTCCAGCAAGAACTCGATTTCAGATGGCGGGGTTTTGACAATGTCCTCGTTGAAAGGCCATCCACATGTTTTTCATCTGCAGTCGTAGCGTGAGAGGTTCGACCATGCCACAACAGAGCAGAATGCCACGCTCGTGCGTGAACTGCTGGTCGAAATGGCGTCGCATTACCGCAATAAGATGGCCCTCGACGGGCCTAGCCGTTTCTCTGCGCGATCTGCGATGGAGCAACCAACCCACAATCTGTCGCCCGCAGACAACCCGGATTCCGCGGGGAGTGAATACTGAACGGCAAAATCTCAGTTCCCTGTTCTCGGCTCATTCTGCCGGGTCAGGCTGACGCGGCTGCGGCCTTGGGCTGCGAGGACACCAGCCATTCCAAACTGGCAAAAGTAAGATAGACGCTGGGAGCGTCCATGGTTGCCATGGCGCTGCCAGTAGTCTCGCGCAAGGCCGCAATCATGGGTTCGCTGACCAAACAGAAGCCGGTCTCATCCACGGCAATGATGGTGCCCGAGAAAGCGCGGCTGAAGAGAGAAATCTTCACGATCACCGATTTTCCCGCCAACGTGGTTTTGAAAGCAGATGGACTGGACGGCAACAAGGTTTTCACCTGCCTATAGATTGCGGCAGCTGCCGTGATCGAACAAGATGGTTGTAGATCTTGTTATTACCGGAGTAATCGGCCCTCACGTCGCGTTTACATTGTAAATAACTTTTTACATGCACCGGACCTGCCGCTGACACTCGTTTCGATCAAGGAAGTTACGCTCCAAACATCGCGAATTGCAGTACGGATGCGGGCCAGTAAACACGGAAAACCTCGGCTCAAGTGTCGGAAACCGATCCCGAATGATTCGCGAAAGGAGAAAACTATGAAGAAACTTGCACTCTTGTTTCTGGGCCTGTTGACGACGGCAGGCACATCCAACTTATTCGGCCAGACAACGGGCTACGCTCAAACTAACTTGGTGGCCAATGTGGCGGATGTGGCCAACCACACCGACCCGCAACTTTCCAATCCCTGGGGCATCGCATTCGTTCCGGGAAGTCCGTTCTGGATCTCGAACAACAACGACGGCACGTCCACGCTCTATGACGGCCAGGGTAACAAGAATACTCTGGTCGTCACTATACCGAGTGCGGCGATTACGCCTTGCAGCCCCGGTTGTCCAACCGGGGTAGTGGTAAACACTACGGCGGAGTTTGGGGGAAGCAATTTCATTTTCGGCACAGAAGACGGCATCGTGGCCAGCTGGACGGACGGGACCAACGCCACGGTCGCCTTCGATAATTCTGCTGCGTTGGCCGTGTACAAGGGGCTGGCGCTGCTGAACAACGGGACCAGTAATTTCCTGCTGGCGGCGAACTTCCGCACCGGGAAGATCGATGTACTGGACCGGAACTTTCTGGTGACGGCGCTGGCCGGGTCGTTCACCGACCCCAACCTTCCGGCGGGAATGGCGCCTCATGGAGTGCACGTAATTGGCAACCAGGTATACGTCACTTACGCCATGCAGGATGCAGCCAAGCACGATCCCGCGCCAGGAGCAGGCAGCGGGGTGATTGACATCTTTGACCGCAATGGAAACTTCGTGAAGACCTTCGCTACCGGCGGGACCTTGAATGCTCCCTGGGGAGTGGTCACGGCGCCGGCGTCGTTCGGAACATTCTCGAATTCGATTCTGGTGGGAAACTTTGGGGACGGCACCATCAACGCATTCGATGCCGGCAGCGGCAAGTTTCAAGGCCAGATCATGGACACAAACAATAAGGTAATCGTGAACCCCGGCCTGTGGGACTTGGTTTTCGGCGCGGGCGGCACGGGTGACCCCAACACTCTATATTTCACCGCAGGAGGTAGCAATCAGACGAGTGGGCTGTTCGCCACACTGACGCCGGCGGCGGTTGCGGGACAACCGAATTTCTCGCTGACACTTTCCTCGCAGAAGGCAACCATAACCCCGGGTGGGTCCGCCATGCTGACGGTAGGAGCCAGCCCGGTAGCCGGTTTCAACAGTGCCATCACCTTGTCTTGCCCGAACGCACCGGCAGGACTAACCTGCAACTTCTCGGCCAACAGCATCACGCCGGGGACGACTTCCACGCTGACCATCTCGGCGGTTGCGGTTACACCACCCTCGGGATACTCACTGACCGGCACGACGATGGCTTGGATTCCACTCTCAGGGCTGGGACTGGCGGGAATGGTCTTTGCTGGTCGCCGGGAAAAAGGCAAGCGCTCGGCGAAGCGATGGAAACAAACTGTGGGGGTGGCAGGGTTGGGTATGGTGATTTTGTTATCCCTGGTCGCGCTCGGTTGCGGAGGGGGCTCAAGCTCATCGACAATGACGGCCAAACAAACTGTGACTGTCATGGTGAACGGTACGGCGGGAGGGGTCACCCATTCCACGCCGGTAACGCTTACCATCCAGTGATGAGTAATCAAGGATTGGGGCGAGGGCGCGAGAGCGTCCTTGCCTCGAATCTAAGCGTTGTGTTCGTTTTCGGACAATCGGTTTCATTCGCGCACAGCGGCCATGTGGTTTCATCTGCACGAGAAGCCCTTAACCTCTCCGAAATGACCATCTACCGCCGCTTCAGCCTTTGGCCCACCGGGTGCACCTCAGTCCGGTATGGAAACCCTGGCAACAACTCAAGTTTACGGAACGGTAGACACTACAGCGGCGCGAGTGCTGATTGCTGATGATTATCCGCATGTTCTGGACGCGTTGCAATTGTTGCTCAAGGGGCATGGCTACATGACGGAAGTAGCCACCCATCCGGCGCGAGTGCTACAGGCTTTGGAGACGAACCAGTTCGACGCGGTTCTTCTGGATCTGAACTATACCCGTGATACCACGGCTGGCGGCGAGGGATTGGAACTGGTTTCGCAGATTCGGGCTCGGGACGAAAGCTTACCCGTCGTGGTAATGACGGCATGGAGCAGCGTTGATTTGGCTGTCGAAGCGATGCGGCGGGGTGCATCCGACTTTGTGCAGAAGCCTTGGCAGAACAGTCAGCTGCTCGACAAACTTCAGGCTCAGGTTGAACGGGTTCGGGCGCTGCGTCAGGCCGGGCGGGGTCGAGAGAACGAGCTGCAAGAAGCCCGCGAGATTCAAAGCAACCTGCTGCCCAAGAAACTGCCGCAGGTATCGGATTACGAAGTTGCGGGCATGACGCAGCCGGTGCGCTTTGTGGGCGGAGACTATTACAATGTAGTCCGCATAAACGATCGACAGACGGTGCTGTGCATAGCAGATGTCGCTGGTAAGGGGATGCCAGCGGCGCTATTGATGTCGAGCTTGCAGGCTGCGCTGAAACCGTTGATGTGGCAACACTTGGCGCCGCGCGAGTTGTGCCGCCGCCTGAACCGCATCCTGTGCGACTTAACGCCGGTGAACAAGTTCATCTCGTTCTTCTACGCTGTGTTGGATGATAAAGCGAATTGCTTGACCTATTGCAATGCCGGACACAATCCTCCGCTGCTGGTGCACGCCAATGGAACGGCGATGGAGTTGAATGCAGCCGGAGCGGTGCTGGGACAATTCCCCGACTGGGTCTATGAACAGAGCGATGTGCAGATGAACCGCGGCGACCAGTTGGTGATGTTCACCGATGGTCTGGTAGAAGCCTGCGATCAGGATGAAGAACCGTTCGGCGAAGCCAATGTGGTCAAAGTCGCGACGCAAGATTCCAGCGCGAGCGCAAGCGATGTGATGAATTCACTGATGCAAGCGGCGTCCCTGCACTGCGGCGGACGCTTTCAGGATGATGCCAGCCTGGTAGTGCTGCGAGCGCTGTGATTGACGGGCCGGTGAACTGGCTCCAAGGACTCAAGAAATGGCCCGAATAGCCCGTTGGTGGCGTTGACACAGCCCCGCCGAGCCACTATTCTCGACCGCATGAAGGGTTGGGGCATCTCCCGGTGGCAGGCGTTGGTGCTAGCCAGTGTGCTGGTCGCTATCCTTCTGATCGTGTTAATTCCTGACCAGTGGGACCTCCCGGACACTGCCTTTCAGGGTGGTACAGCGCCGCTCGTAATTCACGCAAGAACTACGTCTGGGCCTGCGTTGTTGTCGATCAGTGTCCCGGTCAGAGTCTCGATTTCCCCGGAAACCCGAGAATCTGGCGGAGATTCCGCACTGCTTTCTGCTCAATCGCCTTCTCTCTCCGTATTGATTTCTCTGCGTTGCTGACGCTTCGCCGCGCCATGCCACAAGCTTGCCCCCATTTGTTTCGGGGCAAGAAGGGGCAGTGCGGCGACAAGCCAGGCGGTCTGAGGGGAACGCCTTGCGTTTTGCTGCGCTGCCCATTCTTCAAATCAAATCCCTGAAAAGGAAATAGCAATGGTTGGGGCACAAGCAAGGCCGTGACTTCGAATCGGCTGAGTTAAACAGCCGAGGGCGGTTCCCTGAGCGCTCGGGTCTCGGGGAACCGGTCTTTTCTCGACGCCACTCGCGGGTACAATAGGGCGCAGGTACTTTGCCTATGTCCACTTCTCGCACGATTGGCCGGCAAGCAGTTTCGCTTGAGATCCCGCCCGTTCCGTTGACCATTGAGGGCTACAGCGTGCTGCATCAGATGATGCGGTTTCGCTGGCCGATGTGGCGTCCTCTGCGGTCGGCATTAAAAAAGGAAATCATCCGCGAAGCCAGCGGTGTGCTGGCGAAGATGGAGCAGAATGCCTCGGGACAATCGGCGCTCTATTCGTTGTTGGGCCACAAGGGCGATTTAATGTTCGTCCATTTCCGTGAGTCGTTTGCGGACTTGAACCAAGCCGAACTGCAGATCGCACAATTAAAGCTGAGTGATTATCTGGAGCCGACGACCTCGTATTTGTCGGTGATTGAGCTGGGGCTGTATGAATCCACGGTGAAGACTTACAACGAACTGGCGGAGCAGGGCGTGGAGCCGCACTCGGAAGAATGGAAGCAGGCCATCAACGACACCCTGGCGCGGCAACGGGAAGCGATGCGGTCACGGTTATTCCCGCAGATCCCGCAGAACCGTTACGTTTCTTTTTACCCCATGGATCGCAGGCGGGGAGAAGATCAGAACTGGTACCGGCTGCCGATCGAAGAACGTGCCCGTCAAATGAATCTGCATGGCTTGGTAGGCCGGCGTTACGCAGGTGAGGTGAAGCAGATCATTACCGGATCGATTGGCTTCGATGATTGGGAATGGGGTGTGGATTTGTTTGCCGACGATCCCCTGGTCTTTAAGAAGCTGATCTACGAGATGCGCTTTGACGAAGTCAGCGCGGTGTACGCTTTGTTTGGCCATTTCTATGTTGGGTTGCGCTGCTTGCCGGGCGAACTGGGGAAATTGCTGAGCGGGCAAGCGCCCAAGGGCGATGCGGCGAATCGATAAGTTAGCTCCAGCAAAATCCTAACCACAGAGTACACAGAGGATCACAGGGGAACAGCGCTGCGTCACACAATTCTCTAGGAGAACTTGAATGGCGACACTCGGACTCATTGAATACACGAATGCCAGCCCGGAGGTTCGGGCGGTTTATGACGACATCATGGCCACACGTAAGACCGACTGGATCAATAATTTCTGGAAAGCGCTGGCGCATGACCCGGTAACCCTCAAGCGGACCTGGGAAGACATCAAGCAAATCATGGGCCCGGGAGCGCTTGATCCTCTGACCAAAGAAATGATTTATGTGGCAGTGAGCGTCAGCAATCAGTGTGACTACTGCATCGCTTCGCACACCGTCTCGGCGCAAAAGAAAGGCATGACGGACGCCATGTTCAAAGAATTGATGGCGGTGGTCGGCATGGCAAACGAGACCAACCGGCTATCAGCGGGATATCAGGTGGAGATTGATGAGCAGTTTAAGACCGGTCGTTAGTTCTTCGTCCTTCGTCGTTTCGCGGTTCCTGACTTTTTGATTCGGGCCGGCTTGAATTCGTGGAGCTTCATATCCACGCGGCGGCCACGGAAGACCACACCCTCAGCTTCCAGCCGAAGCCGCTGCTCGATGGCGGAATCTCCACGAAGCTTTATTTCTCCTCCCGCTCCGAGCACACGCTGCCAGGGGAGCCCGAAAGAGCGGTGCAGGGTCCAAGCCACGCGCCTCGCAGCTCCGGGATAGCCCGCCGCGTGGGCAACAGCGCCGTAGGTGGAAACCTTGCCTTTCGGGATTTTGCGGATGGCGGCGATGATGCGAGTTTGCATGCTCACTGGACTCACAGCGCGATCCATCCCACTCGAATCAGCCACAACGATGCCACTGAGACTAGCAGCCACAACACGATTCCCTGCAAGAGCGGACGATGCCCTACTTCTTTCAGCGTACCGATGGAAATGCCGCTGCCGATCAGGTAAAGGGTCACGGTCAGGCCGATTTTCGCGAGTTTGGTTAGTGGTCCATAGGCGGGCGCGCCGGCCGGAAGATAAGTATTGCAAACTGCTGCCAGGCAGAAGAAAGCAATAAACCACGGCCACTGAATTTTAGCCTTTGCACCTTTCGCCACCGCCGTTGCCAGCGCGACGGGGACGATCCACAGAGCGCGCGCCAGT
>Ga0207066_1173_pt1 | contig 15433 bp, 12 predicted proteins | sample Alteio_BWMinCont_24_FD_153490 | JGI IMG/M metagenome (GOLD analysis project Ga0207066, IMG submission 153490) | Enriched cells from forest soil in Barre Woods Harvard Forest LTER site, Petersham, Massachusetts, United States -... | ecosystem: Environmental > Terrestrial > Soil > Temperate forest >...
CCCAAAAGGCCATAAGCAGCACCATTGAAAAAAATGCACGTAAATATTATGGCATGCCACTCAATGAACAAAAAACATTGGATATAAGCTTTAATCTTAATGATATTAAAAAAATAGCCAAAAATGATATCGATAAAGGCATATTACTTGAAAACCACCTAGAAGATTTACTGAGCATAAATCCAAAATCAACTGAAACATCACGGATTCGATCTATACTTGCCAATAATTACGATAAACAACAAAAATTAATGGGTTTAATCGAATGCGCAAGCTTTATAGGTAGCCCAATAGATATGCTTATACTTTATGGGCTTGCTAGTAATTTAATACCAAAAGAGATGCTAGAAGGATCGGATAACACCATTGATTCTTTTTATGTCATTAATAATATCGAAAACAATATACAGGAAGAGCATATAACGTTGGTAAAGAATATTTTACCGTCATCAATATTTAAACCACTCTGTAAACCCAAACAAAAAACAGAGTACCAGCTCGACCATACTTTTAACCCAATAATAAATGATATAAAAACCCTCAAGTATAAAAAAGATGAAAAACATATTGAAAAAACTGATGATCTATCGGCTTTTGAAATACAAAACACTTCAAATTTCACCATCAAAACGAATTCAAAAAAACTAGAACAACGAGATGCAACAACAAAATCAATTCAAGAATTGTTTACTACAACCTCGCTGCCCAATAAAATTGCCCTTATTCTTCGATTAAACGATCTCAATAAAAAAGTGTCGGAAAATATTGATACCACCAAAATAGTTCAAGGCAATCTTGGACGCTACGATACCTTGTTCAAGATTTTTATCTCAAATTTTCTTGCCTTTGGATTGTTTATATTCGTGAACGCTTATGAGGAAAAAGAAATGACTGGATCTTTATCTACAAAGGTACTGACGATAACTGGCAACCCCGATTATAGTGACAGTATAAAACTGGCAGCTGCAAAAGAGTTCCACGAATCAATAAATTCAATTACACCAGGACGTATTGCCTCTAAAGCCTTATATACAATCTGTTTCAATAAAAATTTTAAATTATTAGGTGCGCTGATGACCGTTTTTGGAATAGGCATCTTCAAATATGCGATGAGTTTTACTGATGCAAGCGAAACTTCTTTAGTCATGTTTGGATCACTTACAGGCTTAACACCTTTACCCCAACTCTACTTTCTCTATAAATACTTTTTTCAGCAATTACCGCACGATAACGAACTAGGTGAAATGAAAAAAGAACAGAAAAACATTCAAAATCTTATTGAAGAATTTAAAGAATCAGTTAAAAAAGAATATAAAAACTAAAGAAAATAAGGAATATAAAATGAACTCAAAACACGTCAAAATCGCATTTTCACTGCTTTTTCTAGGTATTTTACCCATAATGGGCATGAATAATGAAAATAGCACCTCAAAACAGCTAGAAATAGCTCTTTTTGAGCAAAAATCGTATTTCAATGACTTTGATATCAATGAAATCGACACAATCAGCAAAAATGATCCTGAACGAGGCTTATTGCTAGAATTACACTTAAAAGATCTCTTGAGTATCAAAAAAATAACTCCGAACGAATCGATTAAGAAGATACTTACGGCACATAAAGATAATCAACAAGAAAAAATGATGGGATTGATTGAATGTGCGAATTTTATAAGTAGCCCATTTTTAGAAAAACTCATACAATATGCTCTCGCGTATAATTTAATGTCAAAAAAATTGTCTGAAGGGCCTGATACTACGGTAAAATCTTTTTATGAAATCAAAAATGTATATACTGCAAAGTCTCAAAAAACATTACAATTAATGGGAGAACTTTTTCAAAACTTTAAACTTGAATCAGACGCGGAATATCCTCTTGATCATAATTTTTATCCTGTCATCAATGATATTAAAACGATCAAGTACGAAAATGATACTAAAAATCTTGATCTATTCCATAACCTCACTGCATTTGATGTTAAATGTCACAACAATACAATTCAAATAAGTACCGACAGTGAAAAAAAAGACCAAAGAAAACATGCAGAAAAGACATTGCGAGCACTATTAAATTCAACATCACTACCCAATAAAATTTCACTCATTCTTCGTCTTAATGAACTTGCTCAATTAGTATCAAATAATATTGACATAGTAGCCAATAATCATGAGCTAAGCGATTTAGTATGTGAAATCGGTGACCGCTTACAAAATAGTATAATCGGTTCTATCTTAGCAGGATGTGTCTCTTTGTCCATAAACATACCTGAATTAGAAAATGAAAGACTACCAGTACATAGCTTCTTATTAGGTATATCATTTTGCAGCTGTTTTATGACTGGAATTGCGAAAATATTTGATATAATAAGCCTAAATCAAAATATGAGCCTTAGTAAATGTTTCTGGGATTTTGGTTCGTACTTTGGATTACCGATTCCAACGCTCTATTATATCTATCAATATTACACTAAAAAATTAGCTCGTGACAAACAACTTCTTGAAATGGAAGGCGAACAAAAGAATATTCAAAATCTTATTGAAGAATTTAAAGAATCCATTAAAAATGAATACGCCCTCTAATGATTAAGGCCCGGAATTTCCGGGCCCAATTTTTTTACATCTTAATTTCTCGATACATCCGTCTTCGCTAACGCTACGCCGGACACTCGAAATGTGCGGAGTATATATTTCCTAATATCTCAGAACTGCGCAAACATGCTCATATTTCTTTAAAGCATCTTTCGGGCAAAAGGTTACAATCCCCTCACCTTTACTTAACACAATTTCGATTAATTCATTAACCAAATCATGCGCGCCTGCAGATTCTTTATCAACAAGTTCTATGTTTAATGGATTATCTCCATCAACTGCCCCAAAGGCTTTAAAATCTTCTTCAACCAAAAGCTCATGAACACGCCCTTCCTGTGCGGCAGCCCACACGGCCATAATACCACATGCATGTTTTTCATTTCCCATTGCTTGTTCTTTAAAATAAGCAATTTTTTTAGTACATTCACTATCAAGATACTTACTTACAACCGGCCATACAAGGCCCGCAATTTCATGAGTACTCTTCTTGCAATAATCACCATGCACCCATCCGGCTATTGGATATTCATGCGACGCATGCTCGAATAAATAATGATTTTTTTGGTCAGCAATTACAATAAGTGGTAACGGATCAACTTTTAAAAAGCGTTCCAACAATTTAAAGACACGTTCATAAAACTTTCCTTTACAATCATCAAAATAACGCGCACCGCGATGAAGATCATCACCCATTCTGTCATTAAGATGCTCTTCATTAGGTGCCAAATAACTATACGGAAAACCATCTTGATCATTACCCCAAGAATCTTTAACTGGCTCGATAATCTCAACAAGTTCTTGCCCAAAACCTTGAAACAAGCGTGACGGTTTTTCGCTTAACAGCAAAACCCAATAACGAGGCATTCTATGAAGTGCCCATAAAATATCCCGTATTTCAAAAACAGGGCCAACTTCAATACGCTCAGGCAAAGAAACCGGCAACAAAAACACTCGTGCAACATCTTTATTAACAAAAATGGCAGCCGATTTCGCCTTTGTTGTGCCATAATCAAAAGCATCTGCTGCGTCTTGCGCATTGCTAATAATAAGGTCAGCGTCAGACTGAGAAACCTCTTGCAATAAACGCTCTTTAACGATCTTAAGCGTATCTTTAATTTTGGTTGCATTCCCTTGCCGATCAGGCATTGTTTGTGTAAGATTCACGATAACAGAAACAGAAGGGTATTCCTGCTGAAACTGCAAAAAAGCTATATCACGACGCGTCATATCTTCTCTCCTTTTCATATACCTCTACGAAAAACTTAGAAATAGCATACTCCGCATTGCTCTCTTTTTTCAAGAAAGTCTAGAAAAGTGAGAAATATCGCTTACAAACAACAATTTTACAAATTCACCGATATGGTGTATATTGTGTATATAATAAATTTATAAAACTAAAGAGGTTAAGCATGTTTCTATCTGAATTTTCAATAAAAAAAACTATCTTATCATTACTCTTTCTTAATTTGCTTTCAGGAGTATACATTCATGCCATGAATTCAAAAGAAGCGCTTGCAGCATTGGGTCTCAATGAAGGCGCAACGACTGAACAAATAACAAAGGCTTATCGAACTCTTGCACGTAAAAATCACCCTGATCTAAGCCAGGGAAGTAAAACCGCTGAAACTTTAATGCAAACTATTAATGAAGCACGTGATTATCTCATTAAAGTACCAATAGAAGAATTACGTGATCAAGAAGATATGCAAAATTTTTTATGGGAAGAACTGCGACGAGCAGCGCAAAATCAGAAAGAAATGCGCGCACAATATGAGCAAAAACGAGCCGCTTATCAACGAGCTCAAAATTTTGAACTTGCCGGCCAAATACTTGCTTGTATAGGGATTCCATTCATTGCTAAATCAATTGAGCAGATGTATAACGAATATCATGCATCTGAAAATAAAGACAAAACATGGAAAGAGATATTCCCACCTAAAAGTTATATTCCGCTTGCAGTCGGTACGGTTTCAACAATCGCAGCCATCTTGTGCATGCGACAAGCAGCGTTAATCGAAAAAAGCTTATAATACCAAAACCAAATTCGCAAAATTTACATCAAAAACTTTCTATCGGCCTGGTTTTCAACCGATTTACACTGTTGATACTCAATTAATACACCATCTTCATTTTCGATCAGTACGGGCAAATCAAAACTTCTTGTCTCGGGATTAAAGGTCAATTTTAAACCCCCAAGATCATACTTGTTATAGGTCTCAAAGTACGCTATAATTTTTTCTGCCGTACATGGCCCAGAAATGTGCTGCAAAGCATCAAGTAATAAACGCATTACAATCCAGCCCTCTAATGAATTAGCATCAATGCGTAAGCCATATTTTTTCATGGCTGTACGGTATTCTTTAACGATAGGCAAATCACTCTTGGCAGGGTTTGGCACAACAAAACTAAATGTTTGCTTAATCCCTTTATCAAATAAATATTTCTTGAGATCCTCGCTTTCTAAAAAGGACATAGCAAAAAGATGTTTACCTTTTAAATATTCTACCCCTATTTCGTTTAAAAAAATTTGGGTTGAAAGACTTGCAGAAAAAAGACCTATTGCATCAGCATTTGTTTTTTTTAACTTTTCTACCTCTTCTTTAAATGAAAACTGCCCACGCAGATACGCAATATCTATTACTGACTCCAAATTATGTTTTTTCAATTCAGCGTGCGCGGCCGCCAATGAACTTTGCCCATATGCATCATCTTGATAAAAAAAGGCAATTTTTTTTGCCCCATACGCCTTTATGATATAATCAATGAGCGCACATGCTTCATCGGCATACGATGCTCTAAAATGAACCATATGTTTTAGCGCTGAATCTCTCAATCCTGGATAACCTGTAACGGGAAATAATACCGATATGTCACCATTTTTAATTTTATCTAATGATAATAATAATGTCGCAGTACCCACGGGTGCAAGCAACAACCTGATATTAAATCCATGCAATAACGATTCTATATTTTTATAAGCAATGCGAGGATCATAGACATCATCAAAAATAATGGGTTTAAAGAGTTCCTTTGTAATGCCACCATCAAATTCATTATTCATATTTTCCTCTTTAACAAAAACGTCAATACCTCGTTTAATATTGCCCCCCAATGACGATACAACACCACTTAAATCCATGGTTGAACCAAAATTAAAAACGGGCTTTTTGGTGAAGGGTTTCAATCTTTGAACATCTTTTTTTGGAATAGTTTCACCGAAGATAAGATCGTATGATGTTGCGGTAAAATCTTTATTTTCCCCTCTCACATCATGGTTATATAACGTAATAATACTCGTTTCAATCGCGCTTCCCATCTCTAAGGCTACAAAGACGTCATAATAAAAATTAAAAAATTTCTGATAAAGTTCAACAGGGCATGACATAATAGTCCATTCTGCAATGCCCTGCGAAAAACCTAAATATTCTAATCCATAACGAATTTTAAGAGGATCAACATTTTCGTAACGTTCTCCATATATGGTGGCGCGCACGTTTTTCCCGGGAACCCTTTTTAATTGTGTCTCATCGTGCATGCAATATATTACCTGAGTATCATCATTTTCTTTGTATAATTCTACTATTCGGGGCAATGTGTCAAAAAATTTGTTGAGTAAGGTTTTTAACGGAATCGCACCATCAGATTTTTCTGCAGACGAAAAAGCATATGCTTGCAATGCATGACGCATCGTAAAATTTTCCCAAAAATGATCTGACTCTTCTAAGCCTCGTACATACAAAACTTGATGAGGATTTTTTTCCATCAATGTTAAAACTACGGTCAATGTTTCCAATGAATAGGAAGATCTATTAATAACATCGCCCAAAAAAATAAAATGGTATGATTCATCAGTAATAACGAGCTGGTCATTAATAACCCCCAGCTTTTTTAACTCGTGTAAACTTCTCACTAACGAATGAAACGCACCATGAATATCACCCCACAAAAAACATGTTTCCCCAGATTTAAGGTTTAAGACACAAGAATGCGTATCTGTCTCATTGTTTGTATTTCGAATATCTAATCGTTGCTTGTATAAACGACTTATAAGGTTTTTAAATTCTTGCGCATCAAATACAGGGTTGTTTAAAGAACCTAAAAAACGTTGTAATTTTGTGACTATGGTAGGCCGATTTGCATCATAAAATTTTGTATAACGAGGATTCGCCCAATCATTATTATCACTTATTACAATCTCAGGGTATGCATCCGCATACTTTTGCAAATCATGTAGTGTTGAAAAGTGAGCATCCACAAAATGCCCCAAACAGCCGCATACTACCACTATCCATATTCTATACTTCATACTATTTCCATGGTTCTAAAAGATATAAAAACATCGCAATCATACTAACGTGCAAAAAAATAACAATAATCGTTTTGTGAAACCCTGTTATCTGTCTATCAAAAATATTAACCAAAAAAACAATTAAAAGTGCAAGAAGAAAAAACACAAAAGCATAATCTGACATTATGAAATAACCGGTCGCAGGAGAAATTGTTTCCATCACAAACCTAAAAGCAATTAATGCTGCTAATGAAGTGGCCGACATTTCTACCAAATAAAAGAAACTTTCACCTGCCATATTTACGCTAAAACTGAAAAGTGCCGTGAAAAAAATCAGTAGAAGTGGTAGAAAAATAGAAAAAATATAACGTATCCCAATCTCTGAAAACTCAAAGAAAAAAATTGCCCGTGGATGATAGGATGTTTTTTTCGTGGTATCCCCTGATATTTCGTCTCTATAGTAACCATACTCTGCTATTGTATCAACCAAGTCCCACCCTTCGATGTGTATCTCTGGACTATATACAATATTATTTTTAGAGGTTACAAAAAATGCTTGTCCAGCAGATAGAAAATAGTTATCTACAATAAAACTTAAACGATGATCATCGAGAGGAAAATCACTATAATTTAAAGCAATATAAAACAGAACATCCATATCATAGGATGCAATAAAATCATTACCCTCAATCTTAAGCGAGGGATCTGACTTATTTTTTATTTCAGCCTTTTGAAAGATAAACTTACCAATCTGATCAAGGGATATAAAATCTGGATTAAATTTGAACCAGATGGTTAAATTCACCAAAAAAATACCCTTAATGATATCAAATTGCGAAACATTTTTAATAAATATTCCTGTATCAATACGCGTTGGAGAGCCGCCCAATTCGAAAAGTTCTTGCGGCGTCAAAGAAATAACTGGTGGGTAATCATCAGCACAAGTAAAACTTTTGTAGGAAAAATAAAAAATACAACACAGAGTTATGATCGATATCGTCATCAAAACAATTTGAAGACGTGCGTCAACAATATACGTCTCTTTCTGTCCTTTATGGTTTTTTTCTAAATCATTATTGAGAAGATTGCTCATTGTGCGACCTTACCTCTTTTTATAAGCTTGGGTCCTTCAGCTGTTGGACGTATATCACGATCAAAAACTTCTACCGGCAACGCCAAAGTGCAACATGCGTTTGGTATATCAACAATCCCACTTAATCTCCCTTCAACGGGCACAGTGCTCAAAATAATATAGGCCTGCTCACCCGTATATCCAAATTTTTTAAGATATTCAATTGCATTTAAACAAGCACGACGATACGCAACATGCGCATCAAGATATAACTGCTTTCCTTGTTCATCAACTGAGATACCCTCAAAGATTAAATATTCGCAGTAGTGCGGCTCAACTGGCCCTGATTCAAATAATGGATTGATAATACCATATTTTTTGACGCCATCTTTAATAATATCGACACGAATATCAATCCACCCAGCCATCTCGATTGCGCCACAGAATGAAATTTCACCGTCTCCTTGAGAAAAATGGATATCACCCATCGAAAGATTTGCCCCTTCGATAAAAACCGGAAAATAAGCTTTTGCGCCCCGCGATAAATTTTTGATATCACAGTTACCACCATTTTCACGTGGCGGAATCGTGCGAGCCCCTTCTCGCGCAGCTTTTTGTGCCGCTTGACCCGTAAGTTTTCCAACCAAGGCTCCCTTTTCATTAGGAAGTTCTGCCAAAGGCGGTACACGATTGGGATCCTGCTGTTTTAGTTCTGCTTCTCTCTCATTCCACTGAGCCAATAATTCCGCAGAAGGCGCACATCCAATAAGCCCTGGATGAGTGATTCCGGCAAATTTGACCCCTGGAATATGACGTGATGTAGCATAAATTCCATTAAAATCCCAGATTGCTTTTGCTGCCTCAGGATAGAAATCCGTTAAAAAGCCGCCCCCATTTTCTTTAGCAAAAATACCGGTGAATCCCCATTCTGCGCCTTGCACGGCCCCAATATCTAAAATTTCAACAACAAGTAAATCACCGGGTTGTGCACCTTCAATGGCAATAGGACCACTCATATAATGCACTTGCGTTAAATCTATATATCGTACATCATCGGCAGAATCATTATTTTTAATTTGCCCTCCTGTCCAATCGACGCATTCAATACGTCCTGTTTCCCCTGGACGCATGGTAACAACAGCTGGAATATCAGGGTGCCACCGATTGTGCATAGCAATGGGCTGATCTTGCGGGCTTTTTGTTCGATCTATAGAAATAATAATCTTTGGCATAACGGCCTCACATAGTAAAAAGACATCTTATTATCATAAAAACTCTTAATTAAACACTGAGATAGTTTGTACCATATGCCACTAAAAAAAATCAATGCTTTATATTTTTTCAAAAAAAAACTAAAAAAAAAGAGCTTCAAAAAGATATCTCAATCTTTCTAAAGCTCTTTTAAATTTTGCTGCAACCGTAAATTCTTATTTAGCAGAAACTGAATAAATAAGTTTATTGTGGCGTCAAAGTTATATTACAACATTTTTAGAACGAGATATTCCGATCAAAACTTTAGAAATAGTTCGCACAGCTGAATCTGCCGATCTAGTAACAATAAAACACCAATCTGTGCGGATTTCACTGTCAACAACCAAATCCGCACAAATTTATTAAATTAGGTGAACAAATCATGTTTTTACGAAGAAATCTTTCAGAAACCCTCAAACGATTTGCTAAATTCCCCGTTGTGGTCGTGGTAGGACCACGACAATCGGGAAAGACAACATTGGTTCGACACACATTTAATAAACACACCTATCTAAATCTTGAAGATCCAGAACTTTTGGCATTCATTGAACGAGATCCAAAAGCTTTTTTACGAGAATATGAAAATGAACACGGCATCATTCTCGATGAATTTCAGCATGCACCAAAATTTCTTTCCTATGTACAACTTGAAGTTGATGAAAAAAAGCGACCTGGTTATTTTGTGTTAACTGGCTCCCAAAACTTTCTTATGAATCAAGCTATCACCCAAACATTGGCGGGTAGAACGGGCATCTTAACACTTTTACCACTTTCAATAAACGAACTGGCCGAAAGCAACAAGCTTACCCCCCATTATAATGACATTCTTTTTAACGGGGGCTATCCACGAATCTATGCTGAAAACTTCACGCCCAGTGAGCTCTATCCTTCTTATATCCACTCATATATTGAGCGAGACGTGCGACAAATTATTAATGTTGAAAACTTAAAAACATTCCAAAAGTTTATACAACTGTGCGCCGGAAGAGTTGGACAGCTTTTAAATATAGCTGATATTGCAACCAATTGCGGCATCTGTTACAAAACGGTTGAACGATGGCTTTCTGTTTTAGAAGCAAACTATATCATCTTTTTTTTACAACCTCATGTTAATAATTTTAAAAAACGCATCACCAAAACCCCTAAATTATATTTTTATGATACCGGGCTGGCCTGCTCTCTCTTAGGCATAAGAACAGCACATGACATTGCCTTAAGCCCTTTTCGTGGCCCATTATTTGAATGCTTTATTATAGCTGATCTCTATAAACAATATTATAACAGTGGGCTTGAACCACATCTTTATTTTTGGCGCGATCAAAATGGACGCGTAGAAATTGATTGTCTTATTGATTTAGGAATCAAGCTAATTCCTATCGAAATTAAATCGGGAGAAACGATTAACAATAGCTTTTTTGATGGGCTTGGTAGATGGAACGAATTAGCAGAAACTGGCCAGGAAAATAACTATGTAATCTACGCGGGCGATTCCAGCCAAAATCGCACTGCAGCTCATGTTATAGATTGGAAAAGCACTGGAACGCTTATTGAAAAGATAGAAAACGTTAAAATAAATCATAAATCTATTGCTAAAAAACTAAAAACCTAGTAATTTCGAACTTAGACTTCGAAATTACTAGGTTTTATTATGAACTACTTATAGGGGTAACTATGCAAAGATTATATTATCTAAAAAAAATACAATTACAATTCAGGGTACACCCCATCTGTGCACTCTTAGGCGCTCGCCAGGTCGGCAAAACAACCCTTGCTCACATGTACGTGGAACAACATTTTCTCAATGATGCGCATTTTTTTGATTTAGAAAATCCTTTAGATGTTGCCCGACTTGAAAATCCCATGCTTGCCCTCACCAGCATTGAACAAACCTTAATTGTTATTGATGAAATTCAACGTCGCCCGGAATTATTTCCAATATTACGCGTCTTAGTCGATGATAAAAACTTTAAGCATAAATTTTTGATTTTAGGCAGCGCCTCGCGGGAACTTATTCAACAATCTTCCGAAACATTGGCTGGCCGTATTGGTTATATCGAATTGCCACCGCTATCATTAACCGAGGTTCACGATAGTCAAAAACTTTGGCTTCGTGGCGGGTTCCCTCTTTCTTATTTAGCAGAAACTGAACAGATTAGTTTATTGTGGCGTCAAAGTTATATTACAACATTTTTAGAACGAGATATTCCAAATCTTGGATTTAATGTACCCGCACCACAAATGCGCCGCTTTTGGCTCATGCTCGCTCATTATCATGGCCAAGTATTCAATGCCAGCGAACTAGGAAAATCATTAGGCGTTTCTGATCACACCGTGCGAAAGTATCTGGATATACTGGCCGGCACTTTTATGATTCGAATCTTGCCCGCGTGGTTTGAAAATCTACACAAACGCCAAATTAAATCACCTAAAATATATTTTCGGGATAGTGGCATTTTGCATGCACTCACGGGAGTTAATGACATGATGGCACTCCAAACAAATCCAAAACTTGGTGCCTACTGGGAAGGATTTGCGTTAGAAGAGGTAATTCAAGTGATGGAAGCACATTCCTATGATTGTTATTTTTGGTCAACTCAATCAACTGCTGAATTAGACCTCTTAATAATAAAAGATGATAAACGTTTTGGATTTGAATTCAAATATACCGATAGTCCCAAAATTACCCGTTCTATGCATACATCGCTCATAGACTTAAAACTGCATATGTTAATTTTGGTATATCCGGGCAAGCAAATATTCCCTATGGATAAAAATATTTATGCCTTCGGTCTTGAGACAATATCAAACGGTGATTTCATTAAGCATATATCGATCTAAAGCTCATAATTCTATAAACCGTGCAATTTCGAACTTTGACTTCGAAATTGCACGGTTTTCGCATAAACAACGAACCAGTCGTCTTATAAACCTTGCAATAATCAAAGTTTTTAGAAATTTGACAAATGTGATATTTAATGTATAATTAAAAATATAATTGTATTAATAATGGTAATCGAGTAATAAATAAAATAAAGGGTATATAACCATGAATATAACTAAATTAACTCTCGCACTTTCACTTTTTCTCTGTTTTTCACAAGTAAAAACAATGGAACTACAATCAATGGAAACAACTTTATCAAAAGTAATGCCATTAACAGGAAGAGCATTCTTCAATGATACATTTGTAAAAAAATCTGCTATGGAAGAACTTCGTGAATATGTCACACCTAAAAACCTCAAAATAGTAGGCTATCATTGGGAAAACGTATTTTCACAGTCGCACTTACAATACATTAAAAACGAGATAGAAACGGTATCAAGACTTGTACATATTTTACTAAAATTAAATGTCCCAGCATTCGATATCGCCCAAATAATAACTGATAAAAACATGCAGTTGTTCAATGCCAAAACAATACAAGAGCTTATAAATTCTTCTAATAAAAAAAAGGCAATAATTTCAATAATTACAAAAATCATCACGATAAATAATATATACATAATTGATCCCGAAATAATCAAAATAATTATAGATATTGATCCAAAAACAGTACATCATTTCGCTTCATGTATTAATGAAACAAATCTTCACCAGGTCTGTGGTGGGATAATATATTTGATTATTGAATGCGATCAAAAATATGCTACGACATTTATTAATTTATCCAATTCAATCTATGGCGACATTGAAGTTCCCCGAATTTATAGAGAACTCTTTACCAGCCTTCTTTTGATTGCGCAGGACTCGTCTCCTAAAAAAGTTGATATGCTCAAACTGCTTATCAAATCTGATTCTTATTTTTCAAAATATTTACATGATGATTATTTTTCACGATTATATAATATTACTAAATATTGTAACCCATTAGATATGCGATGGGACTCAATATTTGATTATAACGTCATCAACCGATGTTGCGATGCACATCCTCAATTCATTGAAACCCTTGCTTCACATATAAATTCCAAAAATATTCATAAGATTCAACCAGATCTACTCAAAATTTTACTGAATAAAGACCCATTATTAGCCAAAAAATTTGCCAAATTCATAACTTGGGATCATGTTCCTAAAATAAATGCTTCCGAAGCAAATGAGCTAATATTTGATTTGAAGTGCACAATTATCGATGGTAGTTTGAATATTCCTAAAACCAAGTTGATAAATATTCTAGAAGAATTCGGTGCAGAAGAAAATGATAGACAATATGTGCCTACAATAAAAATTTCAGATACAAAAATTGATTTTACTAAAGAAGAAATTTGCGAAGAAGAAGACAACTATCAAAAATATATCCCAGCAAGAAGCATAAAACTTATCATAAAAACTGATGAAAAATGCAGAGATATAATAAGAAATAACCTTAAATACACAACAGAAGAAGATGATTGTACGCACTTAATAAATAAAAAATGGCATATGCTGCCTTCAGAATATAAAAAACTTTTAAAAATAAAAACAAACGAAACACTCAGATCAAAACTTTAGAAAATAGTTTTGCACAATCCAATATATTGATCCAATAATAATAAAACCATAATCTGTGCGGATTTCACTATCAACAACCAAATCCGCACAAAAATTTATAAAACATTGATTGGTTCATAATTTTTAAAGTTTTCAACAAAAAAAAGAGCTTCAAAAAGATATCTCAATCTTTCTAAAGCTCTTTTAAATTTTTTGCTAAAATCAGCAGAGTCGTTTTACTGGCCGATGTGAGCAACTTTTTGTGCCAAACGGCTCAATTTACGAGAAGCAGTATTTGCATGCATCACGCCTTTACCTTTTGCGCGAGCAAGTTTTACTTGTGCATCACGTAAAAGAATGTGAACTTCTGATGCTTCAACACCGTCTTTAATTGCAATGTTAACTTTTTTTAAAGCGGTCTTAATTGCTGAACGACGTGCAAGATTGACCATTGATTTCTTTTCGGTCTGACGTACACGCTTTTGAGCAGATTTTATATTTGCCATGAACTACCTTATCACTTTATACAACTTTTGTAACTAAACCTGCTTTTACACATTTCGTGCAAACGTTTCCAGCGCTTACTTTGCCAGAATTGTTGCCGGTAATAGTGAACCGCATTCTATGAACATTTGGGTAAACCCAGCGTTTAACTTTATTATTCGCGTGACTTACAATATTTGCGACCTGAGGGCGCTTTCCGCAATTGGAACAAATACGTGCCATTTTTGAAAATCCTTTTAAAACTTTTTTTTTAACTTTTAATTTCTACCACAGGTAAAACAAGTTTTTTTAAAAAACCCGATATATACTGTTTAGTTTACACATAACTATATTTTTTACCACTATTTTTTTAATCTAACTTATGCAAGGTCCGGGGCGTAATATGCAACAATTCATACACGTCTTCTGCTGACAGCGTCTCTTTTTCAAGCAAGCTCTTGGTCAATAATTCAAGCTTATCACGATTTTGCGTTAAAAGCATTACTGCTTTATCGTAACAACGATCAACTATTGCTTTAACCTCTTGATCAACTTCACGTACGGTTTGTGGGCTGAAATTATTCTCATAGGCTAAAAGCCCCATTTTTTCAGACATACCATAATGCTGAACCATGCGTCGTGCTTTAGAAGTCGCTTGCTGCAGATCATTGGTTACACCGGTAAATTGCTTGCCTAAACCTAGAAACTCGCCAACACGACCACCAAGACTTACAATAATATCAGCTTCTAACTCATCTTTACTATATGAATAACGATCATGCTCTTCAACAGGAGATGCATAACCTAATGCAAAACCACGCGGAGCTATCGTAACCTTATGTAATACTTTTGGGTAATCTGGCTGCAAAACAATCAATAAAGCGTGTCCTGCTTCATGATATGCCGTTGCCTTTAAATCTTCAGGTCGCTGAACCATAGATTTTGACTGTTTTCCCATAATTACCTTATCGCGAGCTTCTTCTAAATCTGCAACCGCAATAGCATCACGATTGTGACGAACGGCATTAATAGCTGCTTCATTTAAAAGCTGCGCAATTGCAGCACCACTAAATCCTGGCGTTGCGCGAGCGACTTTATCAAGATCAATGGTTGGATCAAGCTTCATGTTACGCGCATGCACCTCAAGAATAGCTTTACGTGCCTTTAGATCAGGATATGAAACATTAACGTGACGATCAAAACGACCGGGGCGCTTTAACGCTGGATCTAAAATATCTGGTCTATTCGTTGCTGCCAATACAATAACGGGTAATCCTTCATT
>Ga0207066_1174_pt1 | contig 15394 bp, 12 predicted proteins | sample Alteio_BWMinCont_24_FD_153490 | JGI IMG/M metagenome (GOLD analysis project Ga0207066, IMG submission 153490) | Enriched cells from forest soil in Barre Woods Harvard Forest LTER site, Petersham, Massachusetts, United States -... | ecosystem: Environmental > Terrestrial > Soil > Temperate forest >...
TTTCGTTTAATAATTTCTCCTCTTTTTTTCCCTTTTTTATTAGTCTATTTACTTCCGCTTAATTATATTGCATTCAATATAAGTTTGGCGGTTTTGTTTTTATTAATCGGGTTAACCGATTTTTTTGATGGTTATTATGCGCGTAAATTTGGCCAAGAAACGGGTATTGGCAAAATACTTGACCCCATTGCGGATAAAGTATTACTAGCGTCGGTTTTTATTGTGTTAGTTGCGGTAAAAAAGTTATGGTTTTTTTGGGCAGTTTTGTTAATTGGACGGGAACTTTTTATCGGCGGCTTGCGCCAAATTGCGTGTGAATCACAGGTGGTGATTCATGTTTCATGGATTGGAAAATGTAAAACTGCAGTACAAATTATCTGCTGTGCCTGGATTATTGCTAATCCGGCTCAAGGGCTTGCGCTTACGGCGACACCCTGGAATTATGGTGAACTTATTTTGATACTTGCAAGCTGCGGCCTTTCATTCTGGTCTGCACGTGGATATTATCAAATGTTTAAGCAAAAAATGGTATCATAAGAGTCAAAATAAAAAAGAGAGATAAGGTAAATGTATAAAAATAATGTGTTAAAATTGGTCTGTTTGTTCTTTTGTTTTTCTGTTATTCCATGCCAGGCGATGCGTATCAAAAATATATTTTTGATACCAAAAAATATATTCAAAAAACAAGTGCGTAAATACAATATAAACGAAATGAAAAGAATTTATTGTTCTTCTTATTATTCAGAGAAAACACGCCATGATACAAATATTATTCTTACCAAAACAAAAGAGATATATAATCAGCTGAAGACGCTTGATGAAAAAGCTAATTTTTTATATTTTATGTCGTATCATGCCAGCGGATTGCGCGCGGTAGGTGATTGTAGAGATTCTCGTGAGTGTGATGAATATGGTCGAAAGCATTCAGCGTTAGTGCATGAAATATTGGTTGAGCAGTATAAAGAAGAGTGTAAAAAAGAAGGCATGGAATACCTTTTTCCAGGAACCTACAAAAAACATTATGAAATTTGGAGAGATAAAAGATGATGAATAAAAATAGTTTGGTTGTATCAATTTTTTGGTTGTTTTGTATTTTCATAATTCCCTGCGATGCGATGAATGTAAAAAAGTTATTTTGCGTGACGCAAAATATTCTTAAAAAACAACAGATTCGTAAACATAACATAGAACATATTCTCAAATTTTATTCTGAAAAAATAAAAAATTTTAAGAACAATGATGTTGCGGCCAAAGCGGTAAAATCATTGTTTGAGCAAGCTAATCTTGGTCAGCAACGTAGATTTTTACGTGAACTCGACAACTATTATATTATGAATGAGTTTCGAAGAGAATCGTATCGTCTTCAAGACAGTTCAGCTTCGTGGACTTTATATAAAGTTTTTGCAGAGTGTATGGATACATTTAATGAAAATGCACAGAAAAATAAAATCCCATTCTATGAAAAAATTATAGTACATTCTGAACAGTCAACAGTTTTGACCAAGACAACTGATGGTTGGATGAATTGTCCGTATTATACAGATAACTGGAAAAATGGTAAAATTGAATATCGCATCGTAAGATTGATTACAGATCTGAATTATTGCGAGCGTATAAAAAAAGATCCAGAAGAGGACCCAAGTAAGGGTAATCCACCGTATTAACTCCTAAAATTGGACATAAAGGTTGCGCATGAAATTTTGTGATGTTGCGAAAATTTTCGAGATAATAGAAGCAGAAAGCTCTCGCATTGCGATAACAAAATTGCTGGCGCAACTTTTTGGGCAAGCAACGGCGCATGAAGCGCAAATTATTAGTTACTTATCACTTGGGCTTTTACGTGCTCCTTATGAAGGGAGCAATTTTAATTTTGCTGAAAAAAATTGTGCAAAAGTGGTGGCCCAGGTGCTTGATATTTCTGAGCATACGCTTAAAGAACGGGTTAAACATTCAGGCGATCTGGGTTCTCTTTTATTAACAGGCGATTGGGCGCCTGAGCACGAATTAACCTTATTGCAGGTCTATGAAATTCTTACTACCTTTGAAAAAATGACGGGCACCGGTTCTCAAGAAGAAAAAAGTGCTGCGCTTCAAGACCTGCTGAAAAAAGTTGATCCACTTTCGGCCTGTTATATTGTCCGTATGATGATCGGGAAATTGCGCTTAGGTTTTTCTGATATGACCATTCTTGATGCGCTTTCATGGTCAGTAACGGGCGATAAATCATTGAGCGATGCTCTTGAGCATGCTTATAATATTTCTGCCGATATCGGTTTAATTGCTGCAACGTTAAAAAAAGAGGGCATTGCTGCAATCGAGAAAATTTCGATTACGGTTGGCATCCCCATTCGTCCCGCTGCGGCTGAAAGGTTACCGACTGCTGCTGCTATTATTGAAAAAATTGGTCCCTGTATTGTGCAGCCAAAATTTGATGGATTCAGATTACAAGTTCATATTCACAAAACAGCGCACCAAACGAAGCTTCGTTTTTTTTCTCGCAATTTGTTAGATATGTCGGCAATGTTTCCTGATCTTGCACAAGAAATTCAACAGTTTAACGTTCATGATCTCATTGTTGAAGGTGAAGCTCTCGCCTATGATGAACAAACGGATTCCTATTTGCCGTTCCAAGAAACGGTGAAGCGTCGTCGTAAACATGATATCGATCAAATGGCGCTTGATATTCCCCTCAAATTAGTTTTGTTTGATATTTTATATTTTGATGGCATATCTTTATTGGATCTGAGCCAAGAAGATAGAGAAAAAATATTACGCGATTTTATGAAAAAGCAGCATGCGCCGTTGGTGAGCGTAACGCCCGAATTGTTTATTGAAAATGCGCATGATTTGGAAAATTATTTTATGAGCATGGTTACCGCCGGCCTTGAAGGTATTATGGCCAAGCGGCCCAAGGCATTATATCAGCCGGGTAAGCGTAATTTTAACTGGATTAAATTAAAGCGACAAGAAGAGGGGCATTTAGAAGACACCATCGACTGCGTGGTGCTCGGGTATTACTACGGCAAGGGCAAGCGGGCTTCTTTTGGAATCGGTGCGTTTTTGGTGGCAATTTATAATAAGCAGGAAGATCGATTTGAAACCTGCGCAAAAATTGGCACCGGATTGTCGGATGAAGGATGGCGGGAAATTCGCAAAAAATGTGATGAGTTAACAATACCGCATCCTTTAGCGAATATGTATGTGGATAAAAATTTGGCGCCCGATGTGTGGGTTGAACCTAAAATTGTTGTTTTGGTTCGTGCTGATGAAATTACTAAATCACCCATTCACACAGCAGGAAAAACGGATAAGCAACCGGGGCTTGCATTGCGCTTCCCGCGTATTATGGGCTATCGCCCGGATAAGTCGGCATATGACGCAACTGAAATTGCTGAGTTGCGGTCGCTTTTTAGGGATCAGAAAAAGTAGGGTCGATGAATTTTGTTTCTCCGCTCATCTCGAGTTTTTTGCGCAGCAAAAAGTATCGAGAGACGAAGCGGGATCGTTATTTGCAATTAAATAAAAAATCATCTTCCTGTTCAAGAATTTTTTGCAGGCAGATTTTTTTATTTTCATTAAAATTTTTGATGAAGTTTTCATTCTTATTTTTCTCAACAAATTTTTTTGCTTTAAAATAAAGATGCTCAAAATATGTTTTAAAAGGTAAGAGCTTTTTGTAAGATATTTTTAATTTTGATATAGATGAAGCAGTTATGGAATTTATTCTTTTTAGTTTTGAATAACACATATCCACTCTAATCTTTGATATATAACCACGTTTAATCGTACCGTATACAAAAAAAAGCACAATACATAAGGATAGTGAATAAAAAAATGGCAATCGTGAAGTGGTATAATACTTGTTTGAAGTGCTGATAAATATAAGAATAGAAGCATAAGGGATGTGGTGACTGCGTAAAAACTTGGAAAGCCGCGCGGAGGAACATCTTTAGCAGAAGATTCATAGCAAATGATTTCGTCATATTTTTTTTCTTTTTTTTTCAATAGAAAAGTAAAAAGTTTTTTAATTAATGAGTTTTCTTCTAGGGGCCAAATAAAGCAGTTGGATGTGCTCCAGCCATCCTTGATTGCTTTCGTTAATCCTCTAATAAAAGGCTTTCGGTTATGAGTATTGTTGGATAAGTGTGAAAAATATCCGTGAAGTGCTCCAATGCAATTAATAACAAGCTCTGAGCTTTCATTATTGTTTTGTATTGTTTCAATAATCCTAAAATTATTCATATAAATATCTGCAACATCATGGGTAATTTTTTTCGATAAAATATCATGCATAGAAATTTCACTGTGCCAATTTTGTTCATTATGTTTTATGAGCAATTCTGAAAAATATTTTGCATTATCGAGTCTCAGATCTTTATTCTTATTTTTTGAGTATGATTTTTTCATATAAAAATATGCTTGTCGAAATTCATCGATTTTTTTATATTTTTGTTCCTGCAAATTCATCGCTATGCTCAACGGTGTGCTTAAGATTAAAGCGCCTGCGAATAGCAAGAGCATGCAGTTTTTGAAGATGTGATTTTTGATGACATTTTGTTTACTCATTTTTACTCATTTTCTTTGGTAAATAAAAAATCTTCTTCTTGCACAATAAGAGTGTGCAGAAATGTATGTTTATTTTTTGTAAAATTTTTTATGAATTCTTGATTTTTATTTTTCTCAACAAAATTTTTTGCCTTCCAATAAAGTTGCTCAAAATGTGTTTTAAAGAGTGTAGATTCTTCATCAGTTAATATGTGGCAAGATGTTGTCTTCGCATTAATAATTCTACGTAAAAAAAGTTTTTTTCCGAAATAGTAGTTGATAATGTATTCAAGAATAACTGGAGACAACAACATCCAAAACACTGGAAATAACAAAAGAGATGTACACATTACATGAGCAAGCAGATTATTTATAGTAGATATTTTGCATGAAAAGAAGATTGCCAACAAGAGATATGTCGGAAGCCCTAATAACCACACATCATTCATTTCTCTGTTACAAAAAACACGTCCAAAATTTTTCAAATTTGATTCAGTGCAGCTTAATTTTCTCTCTTGTTCTTCGAGTAATGAAAGAAAAAAAAATTTTTCTGATGAATTTGCTAAAAATGGCCATTTAAATGTAAGATCAACATTGTTTAGTTCTATTACACTTTCTGGGCCACAAGGAATATTTTTTTGATTGCGCAAGAATTGATAATAATCATGGAGCGTTTTTACGTAATAGATAATAGGCTCCGAATATTCATTGTTATGTTCGCTTATTTCGATAAGATGAAGATAATTGATATGCATTTGTGCAATGTCATCGGAAATTTTCGGCATAATATCGTGGTAGGTAATCCCGTAATTATTTTTTTCATTTTCATGGATACTATAAGTCGCAAGATTTTTGATATTTTCACGTCGAATTTCTTTATCCTTATTTTTTGAATATGATTGTTTGGTATAAAAATATGCGCTTCGAAGTTCGTCGATTTTTTGATACTTTTGTTCTTGCAGGTTCATTGCCATGTTCAACGGTGTGCTTAATAGCAAGGCGCCTGCAAATATTAAGAGAGTGCTTTTTTTGGTGGTGTTAATCATAGTAAGTAATTTTCTACAGCTTTTTCATTGCATAAGTAATATCAAATGTGCCGGAACCGCGTTCAAATGATAATCCGAGTAGTATAATTAGTTTTCCAAATTTTAAGAATGGTTCCCAGTATCGTTTTTCCTCTATTTGTTCAAGAGCCATTGTTGGTGATTGGTTAAGTTTAGTTTCGATGATGTACATACATTTTGGCAATTCAAGTACGATGTCAATGCGGCCGTGACCTGTTGCATATTCCGATTGTGACTTTATACCAGCGATATCAAAAAATATTTGTAAAATTGCATGATAAAATTTTTCTTGTGTTGCAAGTAATTGGTTGGGTATGCGAGAAAACAGTTGTTTTAAAATATCAATCATTTTTTCCATGTCATTTTCAATTAATGCCTGTTTAAGGTCTTGCAGAAGTTCTCGTCCTGCGATTGGATCGTCCTGAACAATGAGATTGAATAATAATTTTTGAAACGAATGCTTAATTTCTGCGTTAGGGAATTTAAGTTTATAAAGTTTAGAGTCGGTATCATAGGTATCAATCGTAAGATAACCTGTTTGAAAAATTAAGGTAGGTAAAGGTATCGCGCCGATATCAATAGTTCCCAAATCATCTTCATCAAGAGATATACTTTCTATGTCAAACATACGAAGTTGTTTATTTCGGTATCCTTTAGTGATTTCTCTCATTAAAAAGCTGGGTGGGCCTGATTGAATCCAAAAGTTTTTAAAACTATATTCATTAAAAGCGTTCATAAGTGAAAATGGATTGTAAACTGCGAAAGAATGAGCACTAAAGTGATAGCCATTATACCAGGTCTTAATTTCTTGCCGTAACTGTTGATACGAAATATTTTTTTTCTCTGACCACGCTTGCATGTAGTCTTTAAAATAATGATCTACTTCTTCATCCGTATAACCTAGAATGGTTCCATACGTGTCATTCAGTGTTAAAATTTGCAGATTATTTAATCCAGAAAAAATACCAGCTTTTGCAAATGAACTCACGCCCGTGATAAAAACAAAAGCAATAGAAGCGTCCAAATCTTTAATAATAATGAAAAAATCACGTAATGCATCTCTAATCTCGATTGCATATGCTTCATTATCAAGAGAACGTAAAATCGGATAATCGTATTCATCAACGAGAATTGCTACTTTTCCAAATTTTTTGTGTAAAGCTTCGATTAAATCCATAAATAATGATTTTGGTGTACGATCAAAATTGAGAGAGGTAATAGAGTATTGTTCTGCAATTTTTTGCAGGGCATTGCATAAACTTTTTTCAAATAAATCAATACTTTTAATATCTAATGATGAAAGGCTCAGTGATATAACCGGATGTTTTTTCCATTCATAATTACTTCGTCCGATCCATAAATCGGTGAATAGTTCTTTGTTGCCCGATAAAATTTCATGTAATGTTGATACAAATAATGACTTTCCAAAACGACGTGGTCGTGAGAGGAAAAACCGTCGACCTCCTGTAATAAGGTTGTATGCATATTCGGTTTTGTCTACATACAGATAATTTGACTCTCGTAATTCACGAAAAGTCTGAATATCGAGCGGTAATTTTTTTAACATGACATGCCCCATAATGATAACCGTAAATAATTGTATAATTATACATTACCTTACAGTAGATCAAAAACAATTTCAATATGAGCGCATTTTTGAGGTTATAGGCTGAATTTAGAGGTCAGAATTAAACAAAAAATCCTCTTCCTGCGCAATAAGTGTGTGCAGAAATATATGTTTATTTTTGTGAATTCTTTCATGGATTTTTGATTTTTATTTCGTCACATCAATGGTGATAATGAAATATTAATATTAATCAAAAAGATATAAAACAAAAATTATTCTTGAAATGTGAACCTCTTTTATGTAATACTACAAATCAGAAAAGTGTATCATAAAAACAGATACACTTAATGTAACCATATTCAAAAGGAGTTTTTTCATGAAAAAATTAGTATTAGCTCTTGCTGCCATCTGCTTTTGTTCTTGCATTTCTTTAGAAGCTGCTCTTTGGGGCAACTGCTGCGAAAAAAGCTGTAAAAAAGAAAGAAGCTGCAAGCCTAAATGTGAAAAAAAAGAAAAAGATTGTAATCGTTGCGGTGCATGCCCAATGAAGAAAAAATGTTCCGAAAAGAAATGTGAAAGAAGCTGCAAGCCTAAGTGCGAAAAAGATTGCAAAAAAAGCTGGTGGTGTGGTAAAAAAGATTGCAAAAAAAATGATTGTGGCAAAAAAAACTGTTGCAAAACAGGCTGCAACAAAAAAGAAAATAACAAAATGATGATGGAAGAAGATAGAGACTAATCTCTCTCTCTTTCTTTAGATACGTAAAAGATCCCCGGTAATTCAAATTGCTTTGAATTACCGGGGATCTTTATTATTGTTAATTATTTTCCCGCTTCTTCTCTCGATACACCCTACTACGCTAAAGCTCCGAAGGGCACTCGAGATGAGCGGGTTCACAAAGAGCAAAATCACTCGCCATTCCCCGCTCATCTCGAGTGATTCGAGCGTAGCGAGAATTGTATCGAGAGACGAAGCGGGTTCACATTATGCAATTCTTAACAAAAAATCGCGCAAACGCATGCTATAACCCCATTCATTGTCATACCATCCAGAAATTTTATTCATGGCACCAACCGTTACCGTTAAATCAGCGGCAAAAATAACCGAATGACTATTTCCTGCAAAATCTGATGAAACTAAGGGCACTTCAGAATACTCAAGAATAGTTTTGAGCGAACCCTGTGAAGCCTGCATAAAAATTTTATTAATTTCTTGTGCAGATAAACTGTTTTTTCCAACCGAGCTGTTTGCCACCCACGTCACATCAACCAACGAAACTTTTGGCACGGGTACCCGTAATGCAGTCGCAGCAACTTTACCTTTTAATTCAGGAAAAATTTCGGCTACCATGCGACTAGCACCTGTTGATGTCGGCACAATGTTTAACGCCGCTGCACGCCCAAGACGCACATCTTTTGCGCTAAAACCATCAAGCAACGCCTGACTTTGAGTATACGCATGGGTGGTCACAACGACCGCCGACTCAATACCCCAATTTTGGGTAATAACTTTTAATAAAGGCATCAGTGCATTTGTTGTGCAGCTGCCCAATGAAACAATATGATCTACGCCCTTCTTATATACGTTTTCATTAACACCAGGAATCACCGTACAATCAACATCATGAGCCGGTGCGCTAATTAAAACATTTTTTGCACCCGCTGTTATATGCAATTCAGCCTGCGCCCGTTGTGTAAATTTTCCTGAGCAATCTACAACCCAATCAATTTCCAATTCTTTCCATGGCAACTGTGTCGCATCTTTTTGCGCAATAACTTTTATTTTTATCGGACCAATAAAAAGATATCCATCTTTATATTCAACTATGCCTGGATAGGTACCCATCACTGAATCATATTTAAAAAAATAGGCAATTTCTGCTGGATCAACCGGACCTACATTAATCGCGGCAATTTTTATATCAGTTTTTTTTAGATCATTACTTACTAAAGTCCGTAAAAATGTCCTTCCGATACGACCAAAACCATTTATTGCAATACGCATACATTCTCCTAAAAGTTTTTTATATAACCCTATCCAATATATCCATAAAATCTTTTTTAATCCGTTGGAAGCCATCGTGCGTCATTGATTCACATGAAAAACTAATCACCGGTTCAGTATTTGATGCACGAACAATTCCCCAGCCATATTCAGTATCAATACGAACACCATCTAATGTTGATAAACGAATATCAGGCCGCGCAAGAAAGGTAGCATGAACCTGTTGTACAATCTCAGGTTTTCTGTTTTCTTGGCATGGAATACGGACTTCACCCGTAGTAAAACTTTTTGGAAATCGTTCATATAACGTACTCAACGATTCACCCGTTTCTTCTAAGATTTCAAACAACCGCATCATCGCATAAATACCATCATCATATCCAAAATACCGATCACAAAACATAAAATGATTACTTAATTCACCGCCCAAAAGCGCGCCAACCTCTACCATTTTTGCTTTAACCGATGCATGCCCTGTTGGTGTTCGGTCATAGCGTATGCCCCACTCATCCAATGACGATGATAATACCTGCGAACATTTACCGTCAAAAGTAACTGAAAAATTTTTATTTTTACGGGACATCGCCTGAGCAAAAAGTGCTAATAAGCTATCCCCCGTTAACACCGTTCCTTCGTGAGTCATTGCAACGACACGGTCAGCATCCCCGTCAAAAGCAACGCCGCATGCGCTCTCACTTTTTATTGTTGCAAGCTCTTGTGCCATTTTTAATAATGCACCGGGTTTTGTTGGATCGGGTGAACGATGAGGGAACTCACCATCGATAGTCTCATATAAGAGTGTTATATTTGGCCACTGCATACGTCGCACTAATTCGGGAATAATGGCTGCCGAGGCTCCGTTGCCACAATCAATAACTGCAGAAATCGCACTCTTTTTAAGTGCCGCAAACGCTTGTTCAAACCACGAAATATAGTCAGGAATGATGTTAAGATCTTTTTCTTGTCCCTTAATTTCAGAAGTAATCGATAGGTGTTTTTTATACAAATCTCGAATGCCAATAATCTCATCGGCAGAAATTAAATTTTTTCCATAGCAAATTTTAAAACCGTTATATTCTTTACCATTATGAGATGCAGTGATCATAACGCCAGGACAAATAGATTCCTGTTTATACATGGCAAAATAAAAAACAGGTGTTGGACAAATGCCGCAAAATAAAACATCTAATCCGCTCTCACAAATGGCCCGTGTTAATTCATCTTTGATTTTTGACGAATGTGATCGACCATCCATAGCGACCACAATATGAGTCAGTGCTGGATTGCGTTGTAAAAAATAGGCGGCCAAGCCTTTACCAAAAGCATACACATCTTCTATACATAAATCTTTTGAAACTATTCCGCGAATATCGTACTTTCTGAAAATATGATCGTGCATTGTGTGCCTTTATTTTTAAATATTTTTTTATCAAACTTTTTATAAACTTCCATCGTAATTATTTTGATACCTCTCTTTTTTTATAGTACCATAAAAACATATAAAAACCTGTTGCAATTACTCTTTAAAATATGTAACAATAAACCACGGTTCAGAATACAATTTTTTTATCAAAACAATGATGTGTAGAGTATGCAATTATTAAATGTACGAAATCTAACCAAACAATATAGTGAGAACTGTATTGCGGTGAATAATATTTCTTTTTCACTTGAACGAGGCGAAGTTCTTGGAATTTTGGGTTCAAATGGTGCGGGAAAAACAACTACCATTCATATGCTCCTTGATTTGCTCACGCCAACGTCAGGGACAATTACGTATTTTGGAAAAAACTTTCATAAAAATCGTTCAGAAAGTTTACAAAAAATTGGCTTTGCCACTACCTATGCCCGCTTGCCAGGACATATGACGGTCTATGAAAATCTTGATATTTATGGACGCTTGTACGGGCTGAACGCACACCAGAGAAAAACAAAAATAACTGAGCTGCTCACCATGCTGGAGGTGATAGATTTACAAAATCGTCAAGCAGGAGAACTTTCTGCGGGTGAAACAACACGGGTTATTTTAGCAAAAGCGTTTTTAGCTGACCCAGAAATTGTTCTTTTGGATGAACCAACGGCATCACTCGATATCGATATTGCACAAGCAATTCGAGAATTTATTTGTCATCAGCGGGACAAAGGTGTTTCCTTTTTACTTACCTCACACAATATGCATGAAATGACTCAAGTATGCGATCGTATTATTGTTATGCAAAATGGAACTATACTTGCTGATAGCACGCCACAACAACTTGCCGGTAATGTCTCTCACGCATTTTTACAATTAGTACTTGATGATCAACAACTTGAAGCGAGTATCGCGTACGCTGAGCGAACTAACACCAACTATCAAACATTGGGACCTACCATTACCTTTGAAATTGACGAACATGCTGTTGCGCAAACACTTATTAATTTAGCGCAAAACGGCATTACGTATACGCAAATTTCAATAAAAAAACCAACGCTTGAAGATTACTTTTTATCCATTACACAAAAAGGAAAACGTTTATGAAATGGCATCGCATTTGGGCCATGGTAGTTCGCCATCTTCGACAATTACCGTCTGATTTTAATAAACTTTCTTCTATTGTTTACTGGCCATTTCTTGATATCGTTATTTTTGGATTTGTTGGTTCATGGGTTGATACCTTCACCATGCTTGATACCACACGACTTATTTTAATTACCAATGTTGTTTTATGGCAAATTGTGGTACGTGCAGATTTTGGTGTTTCTCTTAATTTATTAGAAGAAATTTGGGCACACAATATCTCTAATTTATTTTCAACACCACTTACTATTTGGGAATGGATTTGCGCAACCTTTATCGAAGGCATTATTATGCTCTTAGGGATTACCGCATTTTGCGTGGCAGTTGTATATGGACTCTATGGTTATAATATTCTATCTTTAGGGCTCTGGTTAGTACCCATTATCTTTTTAATGTTTCTTTCAGGGCTTTCCATTGGATTTTTTACCTCATCACTCTTAATTTATTGGGGCGCTCGAATTCAAACACTCGCCTGGATGATTGGCTGGATTTTTGCACCGGTAAGCGGTGCCTATCACCCTATTACGGTATTGCCCGAATGTTTACAAACCGTTGCTCATTGGTTGCCGCTTTATTATGCAACAGAAAGTATTCGTATTTTATTGCTCGATGAAAATCCAAACCCTACCATGCTTTTATTAAAAGGCTACTCACTTATTCTTGTGTATTTATCGCTATGCATAGCATTATTTGTTACCATGTTTAATTTCAGCAAGCGACGCGGATTGCATAGATTAAAAGATTAGAAAGAAGAAATAGCATGGAAACAAAAAGCTTTCAAGAAAATAAAGATTTAGAAGTAAGTTCAGAAAACATCTTTGCCGATCTTGGCCTCCCCAATCCAGAAGAACGTTTAGCAAAAGCAAAACTTGCAATGCAGATTAATATTCTTATAAAAGAAAAAGAAATGAGTCAGAAAGAAGCGGCAGAACTTCTTGGCACTGATCAGGCAAAAATATCTGCCCTCCATACAGGTAGATTAGCGGGATTTTCCATCGAAAGACTTCTTCGCTTTTTGCTTATACTTGATCAAACGGTTTCTATTAAAATCGCTTCAAGGACCAAAGGGAAAAATATTCCAAGTATTAATGTGAGTCTTCAAAAAAAGAAAACATAATCCAATTAACTCCGAAAAAAGTCGCCCCGTAATGTTTGCGAAAAAAAAATAGATTAAAAGATTAAAGTATAACACACCAAGAATTATTATATTCATCTAGAGCCTTTTGTATGACTTCATATTTTTTTGGATATTTTTTTTTGTATTTTGAAAATCCAATCGTTGTTTTGTAGTCATCGAAAAGCTCTAGAATGCTGTTATGAGCATTTAGTTTTTCAATTTTTTCATCCAATGTAAGATAAAGAACGTTAAAAAGTCCTTCAACAGATTGAGAGTTATGACATTGAAAAAAACTAATATATCTATTCATATTCGAATAGCACGCTACATGATTATTTGAATGTTGAAAAGTGGAAGGCCTTTTTAAAAAATCTTCACAGATATTTTTTAAATACCAAAAAGCTGCCTTATCAAATTCACCAAACTCTTCATAACAAGAACCAATACCAAAGCAAAGCCAACTTTTTTCTTTGAAAAATGAACTATTCTCCCTGCTCGTAAATTTAGCATTTTTTATAATTTTATTACCAAAATCGTTGATCACTTCAAGTTTACTTTGCAGTAATTTTTTATTTTCTTTTTTGTTTTTATAATCTGTATGTACCAAAGATATTAATATATCTAATCTCAATTTGTCTGAAATGTTTTTTTTCAAATATTTTTTAAAGAATTTTTTTGAATCATAGTAAGGGTTATTTTTTATTCTTAAACTTAAAAGAGCTTTTAAGCATGTACAACAATTATTTTTCTCTATTTCGGACTGATAAATTTTTTCCGCTAAGATTTTGTCATTAAGTGCTTCATAACACTCGCCATAGCAGGAAAGACAGCTCTCTTCTTTTTCGTTACCATAGACATGTAACAAATTCAATAAATAATGATTTGTTTTCTTAAAATCATCTTCATTACCAATATCCTTCACAGCGTATTCAAAATTTTTTGAACAAAGGACCATAAAGTACTTAACAGGCGTTTCTATTTTTTTAAAAAAAATTGGATGCTTGACCTCCTCATAAAAAACATTTCCTGAATCGTCCCGCAACTCTCTTTTATGACGCTCACCCATTTCATTAAAGATCGCTTTATGAAAACCACCAGAAAAATAACTTTTTTTCTCTTCACCATCTCTGATGACCGAACATTCCATAAATATAAGCGGTAGGGTTTTTAATTCTCGTTCTTTAAACAAATTCTCGAACGAATCCATTGCAAATGGGCACTCGTCCTTCATATTCATAGAACACAAAAAAACAAAATTAACAATACCGCAAAAAAAAAATGTTTTTTTCATGGAAGAAAAACCTTTACTTAGTTACTTATAAAATATCTGCATTTTTATTATAGCGGAAATTCTCCTGAAAACTATAAATTTTTATTATTTAATGTTGCAAAATCGCAGATTTATTTGTAAAATTCACCAACATTAGAGAGAATAAGAATAGAATAAATTTATCCATGTACTTTTACTGATACTTAAAAACTTAGGACCTATGATTCCCCTGCAAATAAAATTACGCAATTTTTTAAGCTACGGCGGCCAGGTACAAACCATCGATTTTGAACCCTATCGCCTTATTTGTCTTTCGGGAAAAAATGGTCATGGAAAATCTGCATTATTAGATGCGATTACCTGGGCACTCTGGGGCCATGCACGAAAAACATTAACCTCAGCAAAATCTGATGAAGGACTTCTGCGGCTTGGCCAAACGCATATGATGGTCACGTTTGACTTTATGTACAATGCACAACAGTACCGCGTGCAGCGTGAATTTGTTTTGCAAAACGGCAAATCGAATACCGAATTACATTTTGGCACTCTCAACCAACAGGGAATGTTTAATGCGCTTAATGAAAAAACAACGCGCGCAACACAACAAAAAATAATCGATACCTTACAACTCGATTATGAATGTTGTATCAATTCAATTTTCTTACGCCAAGGCCAATCCAACGAATTTTCAAGTAAATCTGCAAAAGAACGCAAAGAAATTTTGATCACCATTTTGGGCATTAATCATTACGAAACATTACGCGGGCAAGCGTTAGAAAAATCAAAAGAACAAGAATTAGCACAAGCGCAACTTTCGCATATTATTACCCATCTCAAAGAACGTGTTCTTCAAAAGCCCCTCTTACTCACTCAACAATGTGAAGTACAAGAAAACTCTACAACCGCAACACAACAGGAAGAACTTCTTAAACATCAATTTGATGAACAGGCAAAAAAAAATGCGCAATTGCTCGAACAATCACAACATCATATTAGGGCCGAGCAAGAGCACAAGAATATACAAGAAAACATTTCTGCCAAATTAGAATCTCTGCGCAATGAAAAAACAGCACTACGCGCATTGCGTCGACAACAAAATCTTCTTACTCATATTCTTTCTGCCCATGAACAAAAAAAAATATATGATGAGCACGATCATTCTGAAAAAATGCACCAAGAACTCTATACCCATAAAGAATTTCTTTTAACGGCGAGCACCAAGCATGCTCAACTCACTCAAGAAATTACGATTGTCTATCATAAAGAACTTTC
>Ga0207066_1155_pt2 | contig 15255 bp, 12 predicted proteins | sample Alteio_BWMinCont_24_FD_153490 | JGI IMG/M metagenome (GOLD analysis project Ga0207066, IMG submission 153490) | Enriched cells from forest soil in Barre Woods Harvard Forest LTER site, Petersham, Massachusetts, United States -... | ecosystem: Environmental > Terrestrial > Soil > Temperate forest >...
GGCGATGGAACCGCCTCCAGTTGGCAGCAGTTGGCATCTGATGGCAGGACACGGGTCCAAAATCGGGCGGAAGCAGGAGGACGCGATCGCCGCGCTGCTCACCCAGCGCAACGTTGAGGAGGCGGCCCGCGCCGCCGGCATTGGAGCCAGAACGCTCCTCCGGTGGCTGAAACTTCCCGAGTTTCAGACCGCCTACCGCCAAGCTCGCCGGGAAGCGTTTGGCCAGGCCATCGCGCGTCTCCAGCAGGGAACCTCACCGGCGGCTACGACTCTCTTGAAGGTAATGATCGATCCCGCCACACCAGCATCGGTCAAGGTTCGGGCCGCCGAAGTGATCTTCAATCACGCGGCCAAATCAATCGAGATTGAAGACATCGAGGCGCGCGTAGGGGCGCTGGAACAAGCGGCGGCCAACGCAACGTCACGACAATGAAGACGATCGATCGGAGGCTTAGCAAACTGGAGCATCGGCTTGGAATTACGCATAGCACACCGAGATACCTGGTGATATTAATGAAGGCAGGGCAAGAACTCGGACCTGCTGATGACGCCTACATAAAACATCTCGATGAAGCCGGACGCCTTCCCACTAGCGGTTTTTGCACGATCGATCTCAGTCACATCCCGGCTGGAATGAATGCGGAGGAAACAGAGAGGTCCGTACGCAAGAACAGTGCGAGTTTGCGCAGTACGCTACGTCCAATGCACCAGATGATTAACGTCGTGTTGGATCGGGCGTAGAACACATAGTGGAAGCAGATTAGAGACCAAAATGAACGCGAAGCTTAGAAGGCGTCTCGACCTGCTGGAGAAGAATACTCAGCTCAATCGCGCCAGCATGCAGGAGGAGATCATGGCGGCGGCGCTAAGCGCGATGAGCCGAGAGGACCTCGAGCAGCTTCATCAATTCACTGAGCGCGGCGAGCCGTCAGTGGCAACACTTGACGAGAAAGCCGCCTTGGATCGCTATCAGGTCGCGTACGAGGCGGCGTCGCTTAGGATCACCGGCCAGCCGCTTTCTTACTGAGCCCGACGCACGCGCGCACTAAATGCCTACCGATAATGGCGATTAACGGGCCTCTTTTCCCAAACGCCTTAGTACGCGGCACTTCTACGCATAGGCGACTTTACGGCCAGTGAGCTGATTATTATGCGCAGCAATGTGAACTTGGCTGCCGTATTACTTTCTGAAAACAGGCAGCCGCCACCTCAGTGTTCGAAGAAGATCGGCTTCATTCCCCCGCAGGCGAACTTCGTCATGATCGAAACCGGAGGGGATGTCCGCGAAATGCAGAGCCTGATGCTAGCGAAGGGTGTTGCTATCGGCACGCCTTTCCCACCGCTGGATAGGATGATACGCGTGAGTATGGGAACCGACGCGGAAATGATGAAGTTCCGCAACACGCTGATCGAGCTCTTGGCAGTGTGAGGCAGGGCGGTCGTCGCCGCGTCCATCTCCCCTGTCTCGCCATACACTGCAAAGTGTGCAACGTGATAGACTAGCCTCAACTTTCTGGGAATCTATCGGGTGGTCCCAGAAGAAATAGTTCACGCAATGGAGTAGCGGGTATGAAACAGTTTTTCAAGTTGTATTGTGCAAGCCTTCTCCTGGCAGCGAGCATATATGGCCAGGTGACTTCGGGCGCCATTATGGGCTCCGTAGAGGACCCCGCCAGCGCGGTGGTCCCCAAGGCACGCGTCACGGTGCGAAACCTAGAGACCAACGCGACCTTCACGATCAACACTGGCAGTGACGGCCGGTTCCGTTTCCCTCAACTCCCGGTGGGATCGTACGAGATTTCGGCTGAAGCCCCAGGCTTTGCCAAATACACGCAAGGCCCGATTGTCCTGAGACTCAATCAGGAGGCGGATCTGACGCTGAAGCTGAGCGTTTCCTCCGTCTCGGAGACTATAAGCATCACTTCCGATGCACCGCTCATTGACACTACCACCGCCGAAATCGGCGTGAACTTCGATACCAAGCGCATTGAGAATCTGCCGCTCGCGCCGAACCACAACATTTTGAATTTGGCGCTATCGGTAGCAGGAGTAGGCCAGTTGTCGGGCGGGAACTCGAGCTTTGCCGACGGCGGCGTTTCGTTTTCCGTGAATGGGGCCCGAACACGGTCTAACAATTTCATGCTGGATGGCGCAGATATCAACCAGCCGAGTGTTACCGGGGCCACGCAACGGATCGAAAACCCGGATACCGTTGCCGAGTTTCGGCTCATCACTAACCAGTTCCTGGCCGAATATGGACGTACGGCGGGCGCCGTGGTCAATATCATTACGAAGAGTGGGACCAATGCGTTCCACGGGACGGCCTATTGGACTAACAACAACAACCACTTCAATAGCCTCAGCAATCTGAACAAGCAGGCTGGACTCAAGTCCGCCCCCTATCGCAACGAGAATCAGTTTGCAGGGACTCTCGGCGGCCCGATCATCAAAGACAAGACGTTTTTCTTCGTATCCGCGATGCGCTGGACCGACCGTCAGCTGGGGAGTGGAGCTTCCATTTCCGCTGCGCCAACACAAGCCGGTGACGATCTTTTACGGCCATTGGCAGCCACTCGTCCGCAGCTGCAAGCGCTGCTCACGTATTTGCCGCCAGCACAGACGCCGACGGGGAAATTCGTGCAGGTGAATGCGAACGGCCAGACCTTGCAGATTCCTGTGGGAATCTTGGGTGGCGTTGCACCGAATCTCATAAATGATTGGCAATGGTCAGCTCGCGGCGACCACAGGTTTAATGACAGGGAAAGCTTGGCGACGCGATATCAATGGGACGACCGCGTCACGATAAGCGGACAGGCGGTTCCACCCGACCTGACCAAGAACCAGCCCGAGCGCCGCCAAATCGCGACCTTGGCTTTAAATAGCTCTCTATCGCCCCAGCTCTTTAACGAATTGCGGCTCTCATTCAGCCGGTTTGTGACTCTAAGTACCGCGGCGAATCTCGCCTCACAGAACATTCCTTCCATCGAAGTGTCTGAATTGGGACTTACCGGGTTCAACGATTCCACTTCGCGGACTGCCATTGGCTTAGCGTTAAACTTGCCGCAATCCGCAGTCTACAACAACTACCAATTAGCCGAGACGTTGTCCGCTAGCCGGGGCACGCATAGCATGAAATTCGGGATCGATTTTCAGAGGCAGGATCAGTTCACGGTATTCAATCCCACTCTGCGCGGACGCTTGGCTTACGCCAACCTGCAGGGCCTTGTGGACGACCTGGCTCAAGTGGCCACCATCAATACCCCGATGCTCGGGATTCCAACAACTCAGTATTACAAGTACTACAATTACTACTTCTTCGCGCAGGACGAGTGGCACGTTAAGCGCAATTTCACGCTAACGTATGGCCTGCGATACGAATCCCCGGGGAATGCCTTCGACTTGCTCCGGAGCTTAAACCAGAAGGAACTTGCTCTAAATGGGAATAATCCCGCGTTCGCGGTCAATCCGCTTCCCGGCCGCGACAACAACAATTGGGCGCCGCGCTTTGGCTTTAACTACCGCGCCGGCAATGCGCCGGGCATGTTGCACTGGCTGACTGGTGACGGCAACTTGGTGGTGAGAGGCGGGTATTCCCGCAGCTATGACCTGATCTTTAACAACGTCGCCCTGAATGTCTTCTCCGCCTTCCCGTTTACGGTTGTCACCACCGGTGCGACGAATAGTACCGGACTGGTTCCGGCCGCATTTGCATTGATCGATCCGATCCGCGCTGGCAAGGTTATTCCGCCCGTCAACGATCCCGCACACATCACGCGTACGATCGTCGAAACGAATCTCCATGCTCCCTGGGCCGAACAGTTTGCATTTCAGATCGAGCGAGAGCTTTCCAGCAACTGGGCGTTGACACTCGGCTGGATTGCCACGAAGGGCACCGGTCTGTTGGATACTCTGGATGGCAACCCGACCATTCCCAACACGAAGGCCGCCCAGCGTGTGAATCCAAATCTCGGTATTGTGCGCGAACGCGGCAACGCAGGATCCTCCATCTATCATTCATTGCAGGCCAGTGTGCAAAAACGGCTCTCGAAAAACTTCACCATGGCTGGGCATTACACTTGGAGCGCGTTTATCGACGATGGCTCTGAAGTGTTCAATCCATCCAACTCCGGCGAGGTTGCGGTGGCCCAGGATTCCTTTGCGCGGCGTCTAGACCGCGGGCGCGCCACTTACGATCGTCCACAGCGCCTTACTATCAACGGCGTTTACGAAATACCGTTCATGCACGATCAGAAGGGCTTAGTGGGGCACGTTTTGGGCGGTTGGCAAATCAGCGGAGATCTCACATCTCAATCAGGGACTCCGTTTACACCGTTGGCCGGCATTGATCCCGGCAACGTTCTCACGGGGATCGACGGGCTCGTAGGGCAGGCGGTCCGTCCGAATGTTCTTCCTGGCGTGAGCTTAGCCGGTGTCGGCATCAATGACATCTTCCGCAACGGCGCATCAAAATATTTTGGTGAGGTCACCGCAGCAAATCCGATCGGGAACGCCGGCCGCAATATCCTTCGCACAGTTCCCCTAAACAACACCGACCTAGCGTTCAACAAAATATTCAGGATGCGGTCGGAGGGTCACTCACTCGCTTACCGGATGGAGTTGTACAACGCGTTCAATCATCGGAACTATGGGATCCCTGAGGCGCGTATCAATTCCCCCGCGTTTGGCAATGAGGGAACCGCGGGAAGCGACCCGGCCCTCACGTTGCTCAACCGTCGAATTGTTATGGGCCTGCGCTACCAGTTCTGATCACAGCATAGCGGTCGATCGGTGGCAGCACCGCATCGACGAGGAGATTGCCTGATGTGGCTAGGCGAGGAAGCCCGTTCGAAAGTTCTCCATTCATAAAAAAGAGGGCTCTCTTGCTCTCGAACAGAGCAGGCTACGACGCCATGCAATACTGATAGACATAGCGGAGATCTTGGCCCCAGGCGCGTTTGAATCGATTTTAGCCTAGGCAACAGCCCAATGTACTGGGAAACAGCCTTGCGCCTTGTCGCGGATCTGGGCTGCGAGCTCCGATAATGTGAAATAACACTGCGGTCCGGTGCTGCCCGATAGCCCCGATGCAAGTTTCCTATAAGGCCGTTCTGGCCAACTCTCGGACAGCTAACGACACCGACGAGCCAAACTATTCAGCAAGCGTAATTTAGTTCATGCCCTGGCGAAGGCTTGCAATGCCCGGGAGGTTATGGGACGCCCAGGCAGGTCTTAGTGTTTTGGCATGTGCTCGCGGTCTCTCTCGTTGTCCGCGCAAACCGACTCAAGAACGTCACTGCTATCCGGAATCAGCCGCATCGGTATTTTGACCGTGAACGGGCGTTTGTAATAGACCGGATCGTCGAAAGTCATCTCGACGTCCATGTGCCCGAAATCGCGCCGGGTGTATCGCTCGGTAATGCGCGCCGATTCGCTGCGCGGATGGCCGGCTCCATCCAGCGAACTCATTCCGTTGAAGCCGACCGTCTCGACCACAAGCGTTTGGCCTTCCCACCTCCCGCCGGACGTCCCTTCCCAAGAGGGCTCCGGATCTTTGGGAAGCGGCCGGCCGTCGATGTGAATCTGCCGGGGCGGGTCGCGATGTTCGAATAGCATCACGATCTCGCGCTGGGCTTGCAGGATCTTATAGGGCGTGTAGAGCATCGTAACCGGAAAGCCACCGGGCCAACACTTCTCTCCGCCGCCACCTCTTGCGCGAGCCTCCTTCATGGCCGTGAGCGCCTCGGGGCGTAGAAGGTCCTTATCCGGCTGCAGATCCCACAAGATGTTGAACGCGTACTTGTTGACGTGATCGACATCGATTTGCACGTCGTAATACTGCGAACCCAGCACACGTTCTACCTCGCTATGCGGCGTCGGCTCGCCTTCCCAGACTCCGCTAAAATCGGTTTTGCTGTTCATGCGCGGAGCAGGCGCGGTGAGGTTCGGCTTGCCGCCTTTCGTGTGAGGAGTCTTCGGGTCTTTATAGTTCAGCCATTGACCCGAGGCGCGGCCCGAGGAGAAAACGAGCAGAACACTCAGCACCCATCGTCGCGTGAGAAGGAGATTGCTACCCATGGATCCCTCTACGTTCCTCTCTATTTACTCGGCAAGTGCGCGCGGTCGCGTTCGTTTTCATTGCAGATCGTTTCCAGCACGTCGCTATCGGGCTCAAGAAGTTCTTTCACTTTGAACGAAAACGATTTCGTGTACATCGTGGGATCATCAACGGTAAATTCGATGTCCATGTGGCCGAAGTCGCGGCGATGGAAGCGCTCGATCAAATGCGTTGTCTCGCTGCGCGGATGCCCGGAGCCATCGAGCGGCGACTTGTCATTGAATCCCGCCGTGTCCACAACGAATGCGTCGCCCTCCCACCGGCCCACCGAGTAGCCCATCCAGGACGGTTGCGGATCCTTGGGAAGCCAGCGCCCATCGGTGTGTATCTGGCGGAACGTGCTATCCAACTCGTAAATGATCATAGTTTCACGGCGCGCTTGAATGATCTTCATCGGCGTATAGGAAAGGATCTCGACAGCCGGAATACTCATCGGCAAACAGCGCGATTGCGGGGAATCCCCCTGGATCGCGCGGTTCTTTCGCATCATTTCCATGCCCTCAGGCCGCATCAGCGCTTTGTCATCCTTGTAGTCGGCCATGACGTTGAAGAAATACTTGGAAAACTCGCTGGGATGGTCTCCTGGAATGTCGAAGGTATTGGAATGCTCACTGGGGGGCGCGAATTCGGTGCGCCAAACTCCGGAGAGATCAAGCTTGCCATCCAAGGCTCGTGGTACGGGCGCCGAAAGGTTCGGTTTGCCGTTCTTCAAGCGAGGAGTATGTTTTTCCGGATAGTTCAGCCATTGGCCCAGTGCGCGGCTGGCAAGAATAGTAACGCAGAGACACACACATCCAAATCGTGACATACACACTTTGTCTAGCATTATAGCCATGAATGCTGCATTCGACAGCAGCGTGGGACAAGTCACAAGGGAGGCCGTGCCGATTGCCGAGGAAGTGGACTATCTGGCCACGTAGGCGCACGGCATCCGGTCTGGAGCCGCGCCGGGAAAGAACGGTTCTTCATCGGCCCGGACGGCAAGATGATGGCGGCGGAGATCAAGCCGGGCGCAAGTTTCGAGGCCGGCATCCCGAAAGCACGCATTGACCGCATTTCACACCAAACACCTGGTTCGATGTGAGCAAGGACGGCCGTTTGCTTATTCCCGTGCAAGCGTCACAATCCGCCAGTGGACCGACGACCGTGGTTGTGAACTGGCAGGCCGCGATGAAAAAGCAAGTCGGGTCTCTATCCGCCCAGGTCTGCTGCTACTTTTGGCCGACGCGCTAGTCGGAAGTTATCCCATGTCCGGTTGCAGGAAATTGCTCCTGATAAAAGCATTTGTGGCCAGTGATGAGGGCACTTGACCTAGTAATCGGCGTCCTGTCGATCTGTCATCGTGGTCGGTTTATACGCCGAATGGCTTCCGATAATGTCCCATAACGAACCTCAGGGGAACGGTCCTGCATCTGGCAAATGTCAGCAATGCGCGTTTTTCGTCAAGTGACGGGATGAGCACGGCACAGGGGACTCGGGCGGACCCTTTCTCCGAGTCTCTGACGACCCGACCGGAGATTGGCGCAGGCACTTCAAACGATAGGGCGTGATGCGGCCGAGTGACGGCTATATGTCGCGAGCCGGCTTGTCGGGACTGGCGCGCCTATTTGCGATGCTGGGCCGGCGCACAACGTCCCATCATGCTTTTAATTAGCTTCAATTCTCGCAAGCGGCCAGCCGGCGAACCGTGCCGTCTAGCGTGCGCGCGTGGAAGCAAACCAGAGATAATCACGGTCGAATACACCGCTTTCGCTGAGAGTGCCGATCTCGACCTATGCACGCTCGAACCTGACCTCACTAATATCGATGGAAACCATCAGCATTTCCTTAATCAGCCTGCGGTCAGGCGCACGCGTGTAGGCTCGGTGCTTGGTGGCCAAATGAATTCCGTCCGCCACGACATAGTCTGACGTGAGTTGGGCAGCTGGAAAACCACCGGCAATATTCGCGCTATAGTCGTGGCGACGCAACTGTAAATCGGCATCGAAGAAGAACTCCTGGATGAGGCTATGAGTCTCTATGGAACCGGGAAATTGAGCCCGTAATATGTGCCACGTTTCGGTACCCTCGCGCCACGGTTCGACTTCCTCGACATGAACACCGTCCATCGCCAGAAGGAAGGGCGTAGTGAGGTACGTCCAGAGCGCCTCGCCTTTGAAATAGGCGCGATGAAGAGCATCCCACGGCGTACTCATCTGATGACCGGCGAACGAGTCTCGGGGTGCATCTCGTTCCGAAACCACTGTGCCGTCCAGCTTCTCGATTGCGATTGTCTCCGGCGTGAACATCGTACGCTGATCAGGCTTCCCATACGGATATACGGACGAGCGTTCCTGGTGCAGCCATGCCGTCATACAGCGCGGCGCTGCGTCCTGTACCATCCCTTTCAGTGCAAAGAAGCCACCTCCACTGACAATCGTCGCCTCGACCCTTTGATATTCACACCAACGATCCATGCCACCGTGGGCTTCAAGAATTCTGCTAAGTAGTTGGTTCGTCGTACCTCCACATATCTAGTTCACGACCAGGAGGTCAAACATGAATGGTCAGTCACTCTTACTTCACCCATCTGCGCTAGGTCGCGCGACGAAGAGGCGCCGACAGGTTCCCACCCATTTGATTCACGATCACTCGTCCGAAGCGATCCGGTTCGGCTTCAGCCACTTGGCGGCCGGAAATAGGGCGCCAGCACGCCATGGCTGAACAGCAAAGCTCAACTTGTTTATCATCACAATCCACGTTTTTCAGGGCTGCCTGATTCGGTGCCTTCGTTCGTGTCGGCTAATATTCGAACCATTGATCGATTGCTTGCACCTTTTCTTTCGTGTAAGGCGGAAACAAGTGATCTATAGCTACGTCGGGCGGAGATATCAGCACCGATTTGGCGTGCGTGAGAGAGTCGTATCCATACTTCCCGTAATAGTTCCCAAGGCCCGCGGTTCCCACTCCTCCGTAAGGCATGGACTCAATGAACAAGAAGACATTGGTCTCATTCACGGCGCCCCCGCCGAACGAAAGGGACTGCAACACCCGGTCGATCGCCTGCTGATTTCGGCTGAACACGTACCCGGCAAGTGGTTTAGGGAGCGACTTGATTTTTGCGAGTAGTTTCCCCAGGTCGGAGTACGTAAGGATTGGCAAGAGCGGCCCGAAGATTTCGTCTTCCATGATTTTGTCCGACCAGGAAATCGGGTAGAGGATCGTCGGGTCGAGATAACGGGCCGGAGCGTCGGACTTCCCGCCGTAAACGACCTTGTTGGGATCGCCCAACGACGCAAGCCTTTCGACGGCGGCGGGGCTGATGACGCGGGAGTAGTCCGGGTTGCTTTTGGGGTCCGCGCCGTAAAGTTCGACGACCGCTTTTTTGCATTCCCTAACGAACTCTTCTGCCACGGACTCATGAACGACCGCATATCCCGGCGAGGTGCACCACTGTCCTCCCCATGCCATCGCGCCCCAAACAACTTTCTTGGCGGCATCCGGAATGTTGGCCGTCTCATCGACGATCGCGGGGTTCTGTCCTCCCAACTCTAATAGCACTGGAGTGAGATGTTCGGCTGCTGCTCGCATCACTACCTTCCCCACGCCCACACTCCCGGTGAGGATTATGAAATCAAAGGGAAGGGTCAGGAGTTTCGTAACTACCTCCCGCCCGCCAACGACGGCACTTAGAGCTTCCGGCTCAAAATACTTTGGGATCAATTCCAAGAGCAGCTTGTCAGTCGCCGGCAGCGCCTCGGAGATCTTCAACATGCAAGGGTTGCCCGCCGAAAGAGCGGCTACCGCTGGACGCAACGAGAGCAGGAGTGGTCCATTAAATGGGCAAATGATCAACGTAACGCCGTACGGCTCCCGATACACGACTCCTTTGTGGCCTGACGCGGCGAGGAATTTTGGAAGCGGAGCTTCGACTGACTTCATCCACTCCCTGAGCTGTGACTTCGTGAATTCGCTGGTTGCGATAGACGCCGACACTTCGAATGCGTTCTCCTGGGCCGCGGTCTTGAAGTCCTCACGCGCGGCGTTCGCAAAACGCTCATAGTTCTCCTTGAGCATGCAGATGAGCGATCCAGTTGATCGGCTCTCCAGTCATAGGTCTTGGTCACATCTGTAGCGAAGTACGCCCTCTGTCTTTCGAACAATTGTTCAATTGAGACCTGTTCAGTCGTCGGCAGCGGCGATGCCGCTCGAATGTCGCGTACTTTCGGATTCAACACTGCACTCATGTCCTTCTCCTTGCTCGGCTGCTGTTAACTCTCGGTCTATGAGTGCCGAGGCGCACTCTGACCGGCGCCGTTGTTCGTGACGAGCACCATGCGCAAGCGCGCCTTCCCGGCCATCATTTTCGCGTAGGCTGCCGCCGCTTGATCCAACGGGACGGTCTCGATCATCGCGGCCACGCCACTGAGCGCACTGAAACGGAGCGTTGCGTCACCGGTTGCCGGGTTTCCCGTTAGCGAGCCCGCTATCTTGCGCTCTCCGAATATAAGATCCGGGCTAGTGATCTCGATCGGCTCAGGTCCGACGCCGACGTCAATGGAGACACCGTCGGGCCGAAGGCCCTTGAAGGTCGCAGCGACCGTCTTGCCACCGGAGGCCGTGATCAGAATGACTTTGGCGCCGCCGAGCGCCTGCAGAGCCTCAGCAGGATCGGTAGCGGCACTGTCGATATAGTGATGGGCGCCGAGCTTCTTGGCCAGCTCCGCCGTAGCGGTCCCACGAGCAATCGCCACGACCTCGAACCCCATGTGCCGGGCGTACTGGACACCCAGATGCCCTAGGCCGCCTATACCGAGCACGGCGACAAGATCCCCGGCCTTCGCTGGTGCGTTTCGCAGCGCGTTAAACGTCGTGAGCCCCGCACACAGCAGCGGCGCCGCAGCGGCTGACGCCAGCTCGTCAGGGATCGACATAAGCCCGCTCGCCTTTGCGATCATGACCTCGGCATATCCCCCATCATGATGAATGCCGGTAAAATCCTGGTTCCGGCAGTTCACGAGATCGCCGTCGCGGCAGAGGTCGCAATAACCGCAGGAGCCGCCAAGAAACCCGACTCCCACGCGCTGACCCACCGCCCAGCCCTGAACACCAGCGCCGACGGCATCTATCCGTCCGACCACTTCATGGCCCGGGACGCGAGGCCAGTCGATGGGAAAGGACCCCTCGACCGTGCCAGCGTCGGAGTGGCAAACGCCACAGGCCTCCACCCGAATCCTCACTTGACCGGGACCGGGATCAACCAGCGGTTTCATTACGGTCTCGAATTCGCCGGGCTTCGTGACTTGAATTGCTTTGTACGTTGCGCTCATATGTTCAGTCGTTGGTTCGATTGACGTAGTACTCAAGGATGCGTCCTTTCGAGCTTAGGGCAGGGGAACAGCGCCGGTCCGGCGTTTTCAGGACATGCCGCCCAGCTCTGCGTACGGAATGCCGGTGAGGCTCTCCTTTTCGAATTCTCCTTGCAGGCCGAGTGGGCGAATGCAAAACCACAAGCGCGGCCTGGCGTCTGACAGACGTTTTAATCGCGCTCATGTTCACTTATGGAGAGCTTCGTTAAGCGCCCTTTGTTGGCGCCTCATTCCGTCCTTACCCATGATCAGTGGCGTTTCCAGAACGCTATCGAGAATTCGCTACGGCTTGCTGCCGACAGCCCGATCGGGCCAGCCGACTGGGTGCTCGGAAAGTAACGCCCGGTATGGCGTTACTCATCTGTGTTGCCCTGGAGACTGAAGACCAGACCTCAGGCGATCCCGGCATTCTTTCACGTATCCGCCTTGGGCCGAAAGACGGCCTTGGAGGAGATTACGTGCGCCTTCCGGTCGGATCACGCGCCACTCGGAGAAAGGTAGGCTGTAGTGTTCACGCAGAGACTGGCTGGCTGCAAGAACTGCCGATCACGCAATTCAAGTTGACGGGTTGTCGGCGACTCGTTGAAGTGGCGGCGGCCCGGTTCGTGTGGTGACTACGCGCGGGTAACCCAATCGCCATTCAGTTCGCACGGTCGAACCGCCTAAATAACCGATAATGCGTGATAACGTTCTGGTTCGGTGCTGCCCACAGCCCCGCGGCAAGTTTCCCACAACGCCGTTTCGAGGGAGTTTGATGCGAGTGTTTCTGCCAAGAGCTACTTCACCCAACATGACGATGATCGCACCGCCGTGAAACGCGCGGACGTTGTGGGAGAATACAACCTGCCCTCCGGAGGGGTCAGCAACGAAATACCGTAACCGCGTGTTGGGCCTCCTGTCGCTCCTGCTGGTCATCACTTACCTCGACCGCGTGTGTATTTCGGTGGCTGGGCCGCGCATGCAGGAAGACCTGCACATCGGCGCAGTGGGCTGGGGTTGGGTCACCGGCGTGTTCGCGTTCGCATACGCTGTCTTTGAAATCCCCAGCGGCGCACTGGGGGACCGCATTGGGCCGCGCCGCGTGCTCACCCGGATCGTGCTGTGGTGGTCGGCGTTCACTTCCCTCACCGGCGCGGTCACGGGTTACTATCCGCTCCTCGCCACCCGCTTTTTCTTCGGCACGGGTGAAGCGGGCGCATTTCCTAACGCCTCGGTGGCGGTGGCGCGTTGGTTTCCCGTTCGTGAGCGGGGCCGCGCCTTCGGAATCTCATTGATGGCCAGCCAGATCGGCGGGGCGATTGCTCCCTTGCTGGTAGTGCCCATCCAGGCTCATTACGGATGGCGAGCATCGTTTTATGCGTTTGGTTTTTTGGGTGTGGCCTGGAGCGTCATCTGGTACCGGTGGTTTCGCGATTCTCCGGCGGAGAAGGCCGGCATCACTCAGGCGGAGTTGGAGGAGACCCGTGACTTGGTCGCCAAGGCGGACCACAGCCTGCCCTGGGCGATCGCCCTGCGCTCCAGCAACCTGTGGGCGATCATGGCAGTTGCCTTCTGCTACGTATACTCGTTTTTCTTCTTCCAGTCGTGGTTCCATACTTACCTAGTGAAAGGGCGGGGTTACAGCGAAAGTGATTTGCTGTTATCGACGGTGCCTTATCTTGTGGCTGCGTGTGCGAACGGTTGCGGTGGGGTCGCCAGCAATGCGTTGGTGCGAAGACTCGGGCTGAAGTGGGGCCGCCGCTCGATCGGTTTGGTGGGTTTGGGGAGCGCGGCAGTCCTTACCGTCGCGGTCCTGCTGACGGAAGAGAGGATTTTGGCCCTGATCTTCCTGTCGCTCCTATACGGTGGAATCACCTTTCAGCAGCCGGCTGCCTTTGCGGTGTGCTTGGATATCGGCGGGAAGTATGCCGGTGCGGTGACTGGCGCGTTCAACACCGCTTCGCAGGTTGGCTCGTTGGTGTCGTCGGTGGCGTTCGGTTATCTGGTGAATCGCACCGGCAGTTACGACGCGCCCTTCATCCCCATGGCGGCGCTGCTTGTGATCGGCGCATTGCTCTGGCTGAAGATCGATCCTACACGGGAGCTGATTCCGAGAATCGAGACAGTGAGCACGACGGCCCTGCCGGTGGATCTTGCGTTGAGGGCGCCTGACTGAAGAAAGGTCATGGTGCCCATTGGGGAAGATTCTGATCACAGTTTTGCTTGGGCATGATGGGCGCGTTAAGTATGACTATGCTGCCCCGAACACGGTTACTATCTGAGTTGCGCGGATTGCGACTGATCAGCGTCCTGCGCGCAACTTCGGAAAAATCGACATCACGAGGGCTCCAACCAAAAAGACAAACACAGCGGAAAGGGCATTGTCGAGCACGACATATTCTTTGAATTTCTGAGGAAAACCAGTGCGTAGCACGCCGTAGTCCCTGAAGACCTCGATCCAGTCATTCTGGCCAGCGGTGAAATTCTGCAGCGCGAGATCTTCGTGTTGCGAGGAGCGCAGAACATCCGATCCATCGCGCGTGGACATATCCAGCGGCCGCGCCGAGGCAAAGAACGACCGTTGCGGCAAGCGGATGTCCTGCACAAACTGCGATTCCGGCTTTGATCGATCGATGCTGAACCATACAGGGAGTCGCTCGTCGCCTTTGGCCAGGACGCCCGCGAGACGAACCGAGCTGCCCGATGGCGGCCAGATAAAGACTAATCGAGTGATGGTGCCCAATGGCGCCGGCTTGCAGTACGCGGGTTCAAGTACCGACCCGATGCGGTCGTAAATCAGCCGCGCGGATTTTCGTCGGGGCTCGATGAGGATGGCAGCCGGATCGTCTACTTTTGTGAGCGCCCCATTGTCCTGTTCCAGCCATAGTTGCAAAGGAATTCCCGCACTGTCGGCCTCCCGCTTCAGAAGCGAGGCGTCGACGGAATCGAGAAGCGCGTCCTGCCGGGAACGAATCGTGATTGCCTCCCGATACGTCGCATGCCCCCCTTTCCCTCCCCACTCGATCGAATATTCAGGAAGCGTCTGAACGGACTCTCCAGTGAGGGCCAGCAGGGATTCCTCAAGCGAGAACATCTTCTGGGCTAGTTGCGACATTGGCGAGAGGTTATCCGCTTCAAAAAGCGCCGAAGCCAGCGGCGCGAGCGCATCGTTTCTCCTCGCTTGTTTCAATTGAGCCAGAACGGCGTCCACACGCTGCTCTAGTGCCTGATAGGACCGCATCCGTTCTTCTCGGCCAGACAATCCTTTCTCGTTAAGAAATTTTCTGATGTCGTCGACCCCGCTACTCACCGTGCGGCGCGCCTCTTCAAGACCGGGCGCGCTCTCGAGATCGAGGATTCGCGAGATGGCGGTGATGTTCGCGTCTACATCTACCGCCCTCTGGGCCTGAAAAAGATCTCTGGCGCCGTCGCGCTCGATTTCGATGCGCCGCCGTTCCAAAGCGGATTGCGCGGCCGCAGCCGGCGCCTGCCGTGGCTGATTTCCATTGAATATTCTGAAAATGTTTTCGCTCGGAATCGCCAAGCAGCTTGCGAGTTCACCACTGACCGGAGCTTTTCGGGAGGTTGAAGGCAGCACGCCAAAATATCCAAGTGCAATCAGGACCACAATGAGTACGAGGGCCAGTCCAATGGCACCGCCGATTTTATCGAAGTACTTTGCTAACGCCGCGCAGAGCAGTCCTAAAACCGCGAACAGCGTTAACCACCAGCTCCAGATGAGTGCCAGTCCTATAAGCGCGCAAAGAGCAATCGCGCCCACCAAGAGACGGACAGCCGTTCGCATAACGCGAC
>Ga0207066_1142_pt1 | contig 14838 bp, 13 predicted proteins | sample Alteio_BWMinCont_24_FD_153490 | JGI IMG/M metagenome (GOLD analysis project Ga0207066, IMG submission 153490) | Enriched cells from forest soil in Barre Woods Harvard Forest LTER site, Petersham, Massachusetts, United States -... | ecosystem: Environmental > Terrestrial > Soil > Temperate forest >...
GTGACCAAAAAAAAGAAATACATGTAAAGTTTTTTTGTGGTGTTTACTGTTATAGAGATACATATGAAACTTATGTAGATACAAGAATGTCAGAAGTTTATAAGCGACAAGAGTCATCTTTTTTTAGAGATACTAATTTTTTTAAAGTAACTAATTCAAATTATATAAAATGGGTTTCTGAGCAATCTGGTGGTATAAGTGATTATCAAAAACTTGAACATTATGTAATTTTTACTGGAGATAAAATGGTCGAGATTTTATCAACTTTGCCACCAAAAATTGAATTCGTTGATTTTAGCCTTTGCCCCTAGTTTCAGTTCTGGGATAGGGAAAAAGTGAAAATCATTGATGTAGTCTCTGAGTAATTATTATGAAAGATTATGAATAAAAATAAAGAATGGTTTACCTGCCCTAAAAAATATTGGCATAAACGAGTATTTTTATTTGAATAAAGCAACTTAAGTATTATTTTTTCTAAAGCAGGAATCGATATTTTTTCTGGTATCGGTTCCTGCTTTAATTTATGGCCGTAAGTAACCAGTAAAGTTATTCCTTTAATACATAAACGAATAAAGCCAGGCAAGTATATTAACGAATGTATCCTGAGATACTGCCTCTGGCTTTTTATATTCTTTCAGTATCGGTGAAGGATATCTAAATTTTTCTGCCTCTCTATTACTTACACCCTTTAAAGGTTGAACCTCAAGTGTTGCCATTCCGTCAACACCGTTCTTCTTTGAACTATTCGGTCTTACTATTACAGTTCTACCATCAGGTAAAGTTCCTATTCTTTTACCATCGCCCGCCGGTTTTATTCCATCAAGACCTAAAGCATCAAAATCTGCATTTGCACCAACAAAACCTTCTGGTGGTCTAATATATTGATTAGTAGGTCCACTTGTCTTCGGTCCTGGTTTAGACCCAACGATAAGATCTTGAACGGTTTTTTCAGCAAATATAATACCTCCATTAGAATCGCGTGAAAGCCTATCAAAAACAGGAAGTTTACCTCCTATAGGATCAAGCTTAACCGGAGGAGTTGCTATAATGCCCCCAATGGGGTCAAGTTTTACTGGTGGAGTTGGCATAACACCACCGAAAGACTCAGGCTTAGACACTTGCGGTGGAAAATTCACTTCTGGAAGCTTTGATCCGCCAGGTAAAATCCCCTCGCCATTTATATTTCTATTTTTATCGACAGTAATAACCCAAGGAATACCATTATTTAAATCAGGATTTAAGGTACCTGTTTTAAAATTAAAATTTTGAGGAATAGTCGGTGTATTTAAATTCTTTATTTGGTCCGGTGTTAATCCTGAAGTTGGAACCCATCCACCAGTAGTAGCGACAAAATCTTTACCCATCACCTTCATTTGCTGACCGGGTGTACCTGGAATTTGTGGTATCGAATAATCATACGTGCGAACACCACTCAATTCATTTATCCGTTGAGGTGTTAATGTAGAAATGGGTACCCAACCGTTTTCGGTTCCTAATTACATACGTCGCTTTTTTTCAAACATCTTTTTTATAGTAATCTTTTTTTTTGGAAAAGCAAGAATTATCTGGAACAAGAGTATAAAAAACAGACAATATTTATTAAAGCAATTATTCTTTCGGTGTAAAATATATTCTCTCACATCCGCTACAATTTTAAAGCCGACTTTTTGATACAATTTTTGTGCGCTATGATTTATGAAGAAGCACGATTGAACTATAAAAACCCTCAAGCTATTTACAAAAGCTGAATCGAATTATAAAGTCACCAGAAAAAAAGGTTGAAAGGGATTGAAATAGGTTTGTTAGATTTTTTGTAAATATACGGGGTCAATCCATTATTTTAAAAGATATTTTATAGACCCTATTTTTTTGCAGTAAAATTATATTAATATAAAATGGAGTAATTTTTTTAATTAAGAGGGAAATGGGTATGAAGAATAAAATAGCTTTGGTTTTGTTTGTGACAATGTGTGGGTTAGTCGTTAGTTTTTATTCGATGGAAAAAAAGGCAAGCTTAGAGAATAACAGAATAAAAATTATTGATGATATCAACAAGATTATTAAAAACGATACCGATAAAGAACTGAATAATCAACGCAAATTGCTTATTGCTGTTTTAAAAAATGATTTAAATGCAGTTAAGAAAGCCGTTAAAAATGTTACTGATATTGATTACAATTATGGCGACGATAGGTTATACCCAAGAAAAGGCGAAGGCTATGCGGATTATGAGAGCATGACTGGTTGGATTCAGTCTGGGGGAAGCATATTAGAGATAGCGAAGAAATATAGTGAACCATTTATCGTTACATTTTTGTCGGAAGAAAAAAAGAATGTTGATAATAAAAATATGGTCAATGAAATTAGCGAAATTATTAAAAAGGACACCGATAAAAAATTGAATGCACAACGTGAATTACTTATTGCTCTTATAAAAAATGATTTAAATAAAGTTAAAAATGCTATTAAAGATGGTGCTGATATTGATTATCAAGAGAAGGAAGATAATCAAATACTAATTCCTTCAAAAAAATTTAAAACACGTTTTTATAAAAAATTCGGATATCAGAGCTGCACTCCTTTAGAGTTGGCGCTCGTATTTGATGATCTGCCCATCATAAAATATTTATTAGAAAATGGAGCAAATCCTAATTTAATAGATAGCTATAATAGAAACGCGCTTTCAGAATATTTAAACGAAGGTGGTGAATCTGTTGAAATGGTAAATTTATTATTAAAATTTAAAGCGGACCCGAATATTATTGATGGTGGTGGTCGTTCAGCATTATTTTCTTCGTATTATCGTCATAAGCCTAATATCATGATGGCTCTTATTAAGGGTGGAGCAGATATTAACTTACCAGTCCATGGAAATACATTGTTATGTCAATGTGTTTTTGATAATGATATAAAACTTGCTGAGACTCTTTTAAAACTTGGCGCGGATCCTAACATACAAGATGATTATGATGCAACGCCATTGATACATGCAGTTCAACGAAATAATCTCTCTATGGTGAATTTATTGTTAAAATATAATCCCAAGATTAATTTATTGGATGATAAAGGGCATAGTGCTTTATATTATGCTTATAAATTAAAAGATAGTGCTCTTATGGAAACATTACTAAAAGCAGGCGCTGACAAGAATGTACAGTTTAAAAATGATAAAACTTTATTGATACTCGCAGTAGAGAAAGATGAAGAAAATATAGCAAATTTATTATTAAAATATGGTGAAAATACTAATGTATTGGATAGTGATGGTTTTTCTGCCCTAATTTATGCTTATATATCACAGAATATTGCTCTTATGGAAGCACTCGTTAAAGCAGGTGCCGATGTTAATGTGCAATTTGTAAATGGCTACACACTGTTGCTTAATGCTTTATCTGAAAATAACCCAAATATTGATATTGTTAAGAAATTGTTGGAATTAGGCTCTAATCCTAACGAAATAGCTGATGATGGCACAACCCCTTTAACATTAGCAGTGCTTAATGATCTTGCCTTGGTGAATTTGTTATTAGAGTTTGGAGCCAACCCTAATCTAATAGATAATCAAGGTGACAGCGTTTTGAGCATTGCAATCGATCTTAAGAGCCTTCCAATGATTGAAGCTCTTTTATCTGGTGGTGCCAACCCACAACTATTGTCTACCGAAGATCGCAAGGAAATGCGTACATTGCTTTTAAAATCATCACATGAAGAAATGTAAAACGAATGAAGAATTTCCCTTGATTCTATAAATAAAGACAAAAATTAAGGGCTAATTTTTCTCATATTCTGAAATCTGTGAGTCTATCGAATATTTTGAAAGATATTTGATAGACCCTATTTTTTTGCAGTAAAATTATATTAATATAAAATAGAGTAATTTTTTTAATTAAGAGGGGAAATGGGTATGAAGAATAAAATAGTTTTGGCTTTTTTGGCATTGTTATCTGGGTTATACGTAATGTGCGTTTATTCAGTTAAGGAAGACGAATTTAAGGACAATTCATCGGACATTACTGAACTTGCTGATAAATATATACATAACAAAAACAACAACATCACTGCTCAGCATCTCTTAATTCAAGCTATTCTTAAAAAAAATACGAACGATATTGCCAAGGCAATTAAAAACGGTGCAGACGTAAATTATGTAGAAGATGAAGAAAACCCTTTATTTTCTCACAGTTTCGGTACCCCCTTAGATATTGCCATTGAATATAGCAATCCTGAAATTGTTACCTATTTGTTAAAAAATAGTGCAAATCCTAATTTGACCTACGATTATGGAAAGAGTCCATTAATGTCTGCAGCTAAATTAGAGTCAGATGATGCAACTATAACCAACATATTATTACAATATGGTGCTAAACCTAATATGGTGGATAGTGATGGCTATACTGCCTTGTATTACGCTTGGTTCTCTAACAACAAAACCATTATGCAAGCACTCGTACAAGGTGGTGCAGATATTAATAAGCAATTTTCTGAAGGAAGAACTTTATTATCTATGGAGATTTATAAATACAATTCTGATGTATTACTGGTTAAAACCATGCTGGAATTAGGAGCTGACCCCAACATTTCAGATGATGAGGGATACACTCCCCTTGAACTCGAGGTAACGACTGGAGATGTTACTATAGTAAACCTATTATTAAAATATGGAGCAAGCGTGAGCAGACGCGCGTGGATGAGTGCAATTGATACACTTAATAACCTTACTATTATTGAAGCACTTTTATTAAGTGGAGCAAACAAGAGCGTATTACCTACAAGCTATATACAAAAGCTGAATCGAATTATAAAATCACCAGTAAAAGAGGTTGAAAGAGATTAAAATAGGTTGTTAGATTTTTTGTAAGTGAGGGGAAATGGGGATATGAAGAATAAAATATTGTTGGCTTTGTTAGGAATAATTGCCGGGTCAGGTGTTCAATTTGTTTATTCCCAGACCAAGCAAAAAGAATTGGAAGAGACTATTGAATTTGTTAATAGTTATAAACGTAACGAAAAGAAAATAAAAGAACAACACCTCTTAATTAAAGCTATACTTCAAGACTCTGTAGAAGATGCGAACAAAGCAATAGAAAATGGTGCCAAAGTCGATTATCAACAGGATAATAAGAGGCCTTTATTTTCTATTTATCCTTCTTATAAGGAAGCGATAGCAAAAGAGCATAAAAACATACAAGCAAAAAATTTATTATGGTATTTATATGAGCAAGTCACTCCATTAGGACTAGCAATTCGATATAATCGACCTGTCATGGTTAAACTGTTATTAGAACATGGCGCAAATCCTAATTTGACCTTTAATTATCAAAAAACGCCATTAATGTCTGCAGCTGAATCAGAAATCGATGATGCAAGTATAACCACTATGCTATTAAAATATGGTGCTGATCCCCATAAAATTGATAAGAGTAGTTATACTGCTTTGTATTATGCCTTTATCTCTAAAAATAAAAAAATTATGGAAGCTCTCGTAAAAAATGATGCGAATATTAATGAGCGATTTGGAGGAGAAACTTTATTATTTAAAGAGGTCAATACCCATAACGCGGATAGGTCAGTTGTTAAAAAATTATTGGAATTAGGGGCTGATCCTAATATAACGGATAACGGAAGACGAACTCCTCTTATAATAGAAACGAGTGTTCGTAATAGTAACATTGATATAGTAGATTTATTATTAAAATTTGGTGCAAATCCCAATCTCATAGACAATTTTGGAGAAAGTGCTTTGATGAATGCAATTGATGGAAACAGCCTTACTATTATTGAAACACTTTTGATAAACGGAGCAAATAAGAATTTATTACCTACAAATTATGTACAAAAGCTGAATCAGCTTATACAAACACCAGAAACAAAAAATGAAAAAGATTGAAATAGGTTGTTATATTTTTTGTAAATATATGAGGATCTATTGAATATTGTAAAAGATATTTGAAAGACCCTATTTTTTTGCAGAAAAATTATAGTAGTATAAAAATATAAGTTTTTTTTAAGTAAGGGGAAATGGGTTATGAAGAATAAAATAGTTTTGGCTTTATTAGGAATAATTGCCGGGTCAATTACTCAATGTGTGTATTCTAATAGTGCGAGAGCATCATTGGAAGAGACTATTGAATTTGTTGATGATTATATAAAAAATAATGGGGAAAAAATAACTGAACAGCATAGATTATTACAAGCTATTTTGAAAGGTAATTTTGATGATGCTGAAAAAGCAATAAAAAATGGCGCAAAGGTCAATTATCAACAAGATAAAAAATCTCCTTTGTTTTATTTGGTAAAAAGAGAAGATTCAGAAAATTCAGATGAAGACGTAAACACAGAAACGGAAAATTCAGATGAATATGAAAAGGCAGAAGGTTTTCTTTTAGATTTAGAATATGGGACTACTCTTTTAGCTTTCGCCATTATCTATAAGCCTGAAATGGTTCAATTTTTATTAGAACATGGTGCCAATCCCAATTTATCAGATTATGAAGGTTTTACCCCCTTAATGTTTGCAGCAGATTATAATGATAACGATGATGTTACTATAATACATTTATTATTAAAATTTGGGGCTAATCCTAACACAAGAAACAGTTATGATGATCCTGGTTATACTGCTTTGTACTATGCTGTTGATAATGAAAACCGTAAAGTTATAGATGCTTTATTAAAAAATGGAGCAAATATTAATTTGAAATATAAGGATGGTCAAACATTATTGCATTTTATTATAACTGGCAGCAATTTAGTTGTTGGTTCTGGTATGTTAGAAAATGATATAAAGCAACTTTTGGTAGCTGGTGCAAATCCCAATATAACAGATGATGAGGGCTTTACTCCTTTAAATGAAAAGATGTCCTATTTGAAGAATCAGTCTGTTACCGAAGATGATGTTGCTGTAATAAAATTATTATTACAGTTCAAGGCTAATCCAAATATAGCAGATAATGAGAATATAACTCCTTTAAAAAGAGCAGTTGATGATAAATCTATAGCGATTATTGAGGCACTTTTAGTAGGTGGTGCTAATCCTGGGGTATTATCCACAAGAGATCGTAACATAATGAATAAGCTGCTATTAAAATCATCAAATACCAAAAAACAAAAAATATTAAAATAATTTTTTCAAAAAATAAAGGGATAAGCTTTATGAACTACCTAAAATATTATGGTATAGGAATGATTATTGTAAGTGCCCAGGGAATAATTCATGCCACCTCGTGCGATGAGTTAAAAGCACATGAAGATTATTGGAAAGTGATGGAAGGTGGCGTTGATCTTGATCCTGCTAAAGGCAATCGACTAAGAGCTGAGTGTGATGCCGAAAACCCTTGTTACCAACTTCAACGACATGATCTTTATTGGTCCAAAAAAGGGGCAGATCTTGATCCTGCACGAAGAGCTTATTTGGAAGAAAAGTGCACGCCTGGTGCTGCGGCTGCGCGGGCCGTTGCAGCCAGTGCTGCCCAAGAGGCACAAAGAAATGCTGCTGCAGTCGAAGCAGCAAAAAATGAACTTGTTAAGCATATTGATTATTGGACCAAAAATGGTCGTACGGATTCTACGGGTCGCCGTTATGACGGGGATGCAAATAGAGGACGTGGTTTATTAGAAGATTTAAGAAAATTAAACCCTGGTGCTGCAGCAGAATTTGCACCACGCATGTTACCCGATCCCATTTGTGCAGACCTTGCAGAACATACCGCCTATTGGCTCAAAAATGGTATTTTAAAAGATGAAAAAGCCTATGATCTTGATTATTCGGGAAAAGGTCAACGCTTATTAACTGAATGTAAAAAATATAGCCCTGGATTTGCTGCAATTTTAGAAAAAGAAATGTTGCCATTAGGTGCTGTAGAAGAATACAAAGAACATATTGATTATTGGATTGAAAAAGGGGAAGTTGACCTTGACCCTGCAAAAACTGATCGATTATACAAGGCAGCATATGCGGTAAATCCTCAACAAGCCGATGCTATAAAGGCTCGCGCGCCTAAAAATGTTTTTGAGCATACGGACCAATTTTTGAAAGATCTTACTGAAGGAAGAATTCCCGTGGCCTTTAAATTAAAGGGTAAACTGAGTGATCCGATAAGCAAGATTCCGCCAATGCTCGATGCAACAGCCAAAGCAGTACAAGAAATTCCAAAAGGCTTTATTCTGATGTATACCGAATTGGGTACAAAAAAATATGATTTACGAAGTGCAATTGACGGTATTATTGCGGGTAAAAAAACTTTGGATGAATCATCAAAAGAGACTGAAGCAAATCCGTTAGTTCCACAAGACTTAAAAGATGATCTTATGCAGGGTTTTGAAGCAACGGCAAAAACATTACCCGAAATTGAAAATATTTTAAGTGAACTTTATTCTATAATTGATACCCTTGTGCCCACGACTGCACCGCAGCAATCAGAATCAATACAGCAGTTTGAAAGTACCGTTAAAAACGCTGCTATTACAAAAACCAATCAAGAAATACAACCATTTGTTAGTGCCGTTACAGAATCCTTGAATCGTCAATATGAAGGGCGCAATCTTGCTCAAGCATTAACGGTGTTGGGGAATGATCTTAATGTTAAAAATTTATAATTATTCCTCTAAAAAAAGGAGTTCAGATGAATACTGTTTTTAATAAAATGATAATGATATTCTTTTTCATAGTTACCTTGTCGCCACTCTCACTTAAGGCTATGAAATTTGTCCAAACGCTAAAAACTAATCGAGAAAATCTAGAAAAACAAATCGTAGTCCTCACCAAAGCAGGTGATGATTTGTTAGTAACTGGATCGTTACTGCAAAAGCAGTTGATTGATGAAGTTGGAAAACAGCAAAAGGAACTGGGAGAAAAAAAAGAGCTTTTAACGTTGCCCTATTCGATTGTTATTGAGCCATTTAAATTTTTTGAAGCTGAGCTTGCAAAGGAAGCTCAAAAACATGTAAGTGATCCTGTTGCTGTCAGTTTTTATGGTAACCTTATTGTTATTATTAGAGGCGAATTATTTCAAAAAACCTATAATGCACTTTTTCTTCTCTCGTTACAGGTCGCAAAAATTCCTGCTCTGCCTGATGTCTTAAAAAATCTTATGGCTCTGTTGGATAAAGTTGATGTGACGATGGGATCAGTTAAATCAAAATTTGATCCTATTGTACATGACATGTGCTCATATGTTGATATTGAAAAAGCAAAAGCTGCATTAGGGCTTCCGGCAAATTCTTATTCAGCCGCTAACCTTGAATTTGTAAACAAATATCGTGACTATGTTAATAAAGTATACGCTGAAAAAACAGGTGGCGGAAAGTTTGATGCGCGCGGTGTTTATTCTGGATTATGGAAAGCGATAGAAAATTTTAGAAATGCGGTTATTAAAATGAAGAATTTAGAAAAATTTTTTAGTAGCTTTAAGTTTTAGAACCTAAAATTTTAAAATAATAAACGGGAAGTTTTTAGGCTTCCCGTTTAGAGTGTTGTTTTTGAATGAGAGTTATTTTTAGCTCAATAAGCTTTTTGCTGTTGCCAAACCTGTTTGAAATGTTTGTCTAAAATTAGCAAGATCAGCTGCACTTATAGCACGTGCTTTTGCAAAGATTTCTTGTAATTCTTTGCCGTTACGTTCAATTAAACCTTTTATGGCTTCAAGATCGTCGTTCAATTTAGGAGCGCCACTAGGAGCAACATTAATCACTAAACTTTTAAAATTTTCTACTTCTGGGATAAAAGCAACACCGCCAGCACTAATTGTTTTAAGGGCAGGTAGATTATTTCTGTTATTATAAAGTGTTTCGATAATACCAGCATTTGCAATTACAATTTTTCGTAATGCATCAAGAGCAGCAATATCTTTTGCATCTTGAGAATCAACTATCTTTTTAGAAAGAGCCAAGATACTTACAAACAGATCTTTAATTGATTGTGGTATCTGTGCAGCCATTACAGTATATAATGTTTGTATAAGCATAAGACCTGTTTTTGGATCTTTAACAAATGGTTTGATATTTTGTGTCGTGTTGTACGCATTTTGAATTACTTGGTTTATTTTAGCCGCAATATCTGCATTTATGATATTATCTTTTAGTTCTAAAATATTGATACCAAGAGCCTCATTCGGTAAGTGGCTTAGTTTTTCTTCAGCAGCTTTTTTGATTGCTGCAATAGAAGAATCTGAAAGCGACATAGAAAAATCTTTGGTTTTATCTACTATTTTTGCCAAATCAATTGAATTAAAATCTAATTTATTTGAATCGACTTGTACTTTAACTGCATCAAACATTGATTGCGCGTTAAGTGTAAGGTTAATACCGCCAACGATTAAAAGCGTTGCGATTATATAAAGTTTGTTTTTCATGAAGTATCCTCTCTTTTTAAATATGGTCCAATTATATTACATTATATGATTACTCTTTTATCATACCACATAATAATTACAAACTGCAACAATATTTTAAAATATATCAAGAGATAAAGTATCAAAGCTGTTATTAAGCGCTTTTTGATAGGCAACAAATGCGATCATTCCGGCATTATCGGTACAATAATGGGGGGTTGGCGTAAAAAATTCAATCTTGTGGGCGTGAGCAAAAAGAGCAAGTTGGTGGCGAAGATATTTATTGCATGCAACGCCGCCGACAAAGGCAATTGCTTTAACATGAGGGTACTCTTTAAGCGCAATACCTAATCGTTCGATAAAGATATCTTTTATGCAGACCAAAAGCGAGCTTGCTACTTTTTGTTGCAAAAGAAGGTCATCAGATGCAAGAAAAGTTTTATTTTCTAAATCATACGCACCGCGATCAATAAGATCATATAAAACCGCAGTTTTAAGTCCTGAAAAGCTAAATGCTAATGATTTTTTTCGTAAACGTGGATAATGGAAATAGTCCTGAAAACCGGCTTGTTCGGCCAATTTTTCTATAATGGGCCCACCGGGATATCCAAGATTCATCAATTTTGAGATTTTATCAAAAGCTTCACCTGCGGCATCATCAACAGTTGTCCCTAATAATTCATATGAAAGATAGCTATGCACTAAATAAAGCGATGTATGCCCACCGGACACGGTTAAGCATATAAAGGGGAATGGGATAGTGTGTTCTATGCATGCTGAATAGATATGCCCTTCTAAATGATTAATGCCAATAAGCTTTTTAGGCTTATCAGTGATTTGTGATCCATACACAATCCCTTTAGCAAAGCAAAGACCAACTAATAATGATCCTGGCAAGCCTGGGTTGGTGGTTACGCCGATAATATCAATATCATTAAGCGTCATCTGCGCTTCAGAAAGTGTTTCTGATATGATATGATTAATTTTTTCAATATGAGAACGTGAAGCTATTTCAGGAACAACCCCGCCATATTGTTTGTGAAGAGTAATTTGTGAAAAAAGTTTACTGGAAATAATACCTTTTTGGGGGTCAAAAATTGCGACGGCAGTTTCATCGCATGAAGTTTCTATTCCCAAAATAGGCCCTAAAATTGGTCCCAAATTATTATTTTGATTCATACGTTTGTTGCGCAAGAGAAATAATAACATTTTCTTTTTTAATGGTGCACACCGGAGCATCTTTTGTATGAATCGCATTTAAATTTAAAGCAGCACCTACTAAAATAGAAAGCGCCGTTTCTTCAAACTCTTTTTTAGTAATATCTTTTTTGAAGATAATAGTAGGCAAGGTGATATCAATGGATCCAGGTAATGATGATTCAGCTTTAAGAGATTCAATAAACTTAGGATTTGTTAAAAGAACAATAGTATGTTCAGGAACCCGTTCAGGCGTTTCATCGTGGTTACGTTTTTCTATGCCCCACGTATATGATTGTTCTTGTGGTATCTCTGCTTTTTTGTTGTCATTCGTCTCTAATGAAACAGAATCTTGTTGTTTTTTGCACAACGTAAGCGTTATGTCATACCATGAATATTCCTGCCCAGGGATGCGCTTAAGATAATTAACGGTGTTACCTTTTGTAGTAAATTCTATATCTTCAGTGATAAGCAATGAAAACATGCAGGGTTGACCACATTCGGGCAAACGAGCCCAGCCTTCACTGAGATCAAGTCTATGGCCTTTATAATAAGCAGGTACATGGGTATGCTCATCAAGAGATGCGGGAAGTTTTAGATTAACGCTATAAAAATGTTGCGCATTGTTTGATGGTAGTATGCTTGTGTAATTTAAAATAAGCATAACGCTGAATAAAATTTGTTTCATAAACAACCTCGTTTGGTATTCAAAAATAATAGAATATATCTGTTGCTTTTTGTCGTTAATTCAAGTCTACTTGAAACGTAATGTTTTTTCAAAAAATTATGTATGACAAAAAAAAAGGGAGAAGGAAGCTATGAAAAATTACGGAAGAAAATTTATGGAGAAATTGGTTGCTTTGGAGCCTAATCCAAAAAGACTGACTTGGTCAATTATGCTGGGAATTTTTCTTGCATTTTCCCCTTATTTGGGTTTACAGACACCTTTAGCAGGCTTGATCGCATTTTTATGTGGTTTAAATTTTGGAGTTATGACTATTCTTATTTGGACCATTAATAACCCTTGGGTAATGGTTCCCTTGGCTGGATTAGAATATATTTTTGGGCACTGGTTGGTAGAAACAGTCTTTGGTATTAATTTAGTGCCTTATAATCCATCCTGGATGACCTGGCTTAATAATAAAATAAGCTTTATCACTGTATATTTGGGCATTGAATCAATTTGTTTATGGTATTTTTTAATTGGCGGCACAGTAATAGCATTATTAGCGACGCTTATCGCGTATCCTTTTGTCAAAAAAATGAGCTATGCGGTAATTAAAAAATATTCGCATCATGAGGCATGAGAATAGCCCGCTCATCTCGAGTGCCCTTCGAAGCTTTAGCGAAGTAGGGCGTATCGAGAGACGAAGCGGGAAATGAATCTATACGACTAAATAGCAAAACTATTATTGTAAGATAATTGTTCATGACAAAATTCAATAAGAGCTTGAATATCGCTATGGTTTTTTCCGCCGGCAATAACCGTTAGTTTTTCGGGGTATATTTCTGCTAAACAAGCAAGATACTGATCATAATCATTACCCGTGATTTCATCGGGCTGTGCAAGCGCAACAGTTATTGAATAGGGCCATTTTGCAGAATCAATATTTTTTTCAATCATTGAGATGTGCATCTGATGATTATGATCAAAACGAGTTACGCAATAAAGAAATGTTCGCATCGCCCAATAAACACTCTTGTTAAGAAATGTATTTTTTGGGCCCTTATGAGATACTGCTTGTACTATTGTTTTTTTGTGGTCTAATATTGGATGTGCCAAAAATATGGTGCCTTGCGCGACCATATCACGAATTGATTTTTGAATTTCAGGGTCAAGTATGCCAAGTTGCTTCCACACATCAGTGTGCTGTTCCGGGTTTGAAAGAATTTCCAACATTGTAATGGTTGCTCCGCCACCACGTGAGTTGGCAAAAATATGAACTTTTGTATGTCCCTTTTTGTAGCATTCGATGACAGTACACAAAAGTATAGTTGCATCCGGCAGCTGCCCTCCGTTTATTGAACGAAGTGATTTGAAGATGGTAATTGGATTTTTGGTAGGAAGATCTGCCAAGCCAGTATCAGGAAAAGAAAAGGTAACGGTAAAAGTCTTCTCAGTATCAAATTTATCTGCGTATTGACTTACCGGTTCACCTGTTCCCAAAACACCAATCACCGGAGTTTTTGCTGTTTGGTTGGTAGAATAAATAGGCGCATGATATATATGAGAAATATTTGAATCGTATCCCAAAATATCATACGTAGATTTTTCTTGTTGTTCACACAGAGTTGAACAAAAAATAAGACTCAGAAAGAAAAAAGTTGAAAAGAATTTTGTATTCATATTTTTTTATCTTTTGATTTTAGGATTTAAATAGAAAAACTATTATTGTAAAAAAGTTGCTCTCGACACAGTTGTACTGATGCTCGAATATCCGTGTGTCCTCTACCGCCGGCAATTATAGTTAATTTTTCAGGATAAATGCGCGCCAAACAGGCAAGATGTTGATCATGCGCATTTCCGGTTATTTCATCGGGCTGTGCAAGTGCAATTGTTATTGAATAAGGCCATTTTTCAGAGTTGAGATTTTGTATAATCATTGAGATATGTGTTGGATAAGTATAATCAAACTTTGTGACACAATACAATGCTGTGCGAGCCAACCAATAAAAACCTTTTTTAAAAAAGCTAAAATTAGGAACTTTATTTGATGTCGATTGCAGTATTGCTTTGGTGTGATCCAAAAGCGGATGTGCCAAAAATATGGTGCCCTGTGCGACCATAGTACGAAGCGCTGTTTGAGTTTCAGGGTCAACTATGCCCAGTTTCCCCCAAATATGTGGGTACTTTTCGGGATTTGCAAGAATTTCGAGCGCCATTATAGTCGCTCCGCCACCACGTGAATTGGCAAAAATATGAATTTTTTTATGCCCCTTTTTATAGCATTCAATAATAGTATGTAAAAGTGCGGTTGCGTCACACTCTTGGCCCACATTTATTGACTGTAACGCTTTAAAAATAGTTATGGGATTCAGCGGGTAGTTGGCCAAAACGGTATTCCCAAAAGAAAAGGTAACCGTAAAGGTTTTTTCAGTATCAAATTTACCTTTATACATATGTGCAGGATCACCCATACCCAAAACACCAATTACGGGCGTCTTAGTGGTCTCATTGGCATGATAAATATGGGAAACATTTGATTCATAACCAAGAAGATCATAGGTTGATTTTGCTTGTTCGCATAAAATTGAACAGGTGGTAAGGCTGAAAAAGAAAATAACTGAAAAGAACTTTGTATTCATGTTTTTA
>Ga0207066_1167_pt1 | contig 14804 bp, 8 predicted proteins | sample Alteio_BWMinCont_24_FD_153490 | JGI IMG/M metagenome (GOLD analysis project Ga0207066, IMG submission 153490) | Enriched cells from forest soil in Barre Woods Harvard Forest LTER site, Petersham, Massachusetts, United States -... | ecosystem: Environmental > Terrestrial > Soil > Temperate forest >...
CGAGACACCTGGCTTGAGCCGCCCGATCAATCCCACGCCAAATTCTCGGGTCCGGTTTTCGGGTTTCAAGAGGTCGGGATCAAACGCCTCGGAAGTCCAGACATCGGCCATTTCCGACAGCGGAGCTCCATCAAAAGGAAACCGAAACGAGGCCGGCATCACGCCAACAACCGTAAACGGCTTCTCGTCCAGCTTGACAGTTTTCCCCAGGATGTTGGGGTCGCCGGCATACTGGTGTTGCCACAACGCATGAGAGATTACGACCGTGCTGCTGGCGCCGTAACGGTCTTCGTCACCGGTGAAGACTCGCCCTAGTTCCGGCGAAACCCCCAACAGCGGAAACGTAGAAGCCGAAACTTGGGCTGCATTCACGCGCAAGGGCTGGCCTTCGCCAGTCAAGTTGAAACCGGCGCTCTCGTACGCTGCGACTTGCGAGAATGAGCGGTTGCGGTCGCGATAGTCCTGAAATTCTCCAGCGGACACGCCGATTTCCTCGCTCGACATCTGTGGCAAAGTCTCACTAACCACCACCAACTGGCCGGGATCCTGGTAGGGCAAGGGCCGCAGCAGGATGGTGTCCACGACGCTGAAGATGGCGGTGCTGGCTCCAATGCCAAGGGCAAGCGTCACCACCGCAATCACTGTGAAGCCGGGATTCCTGGCCAGCATGCGCCAGCCGTAACGAACATCTTGTATTAAGGTTTCCACGTTTCTTACCTCAATCGTGACGCAGCGCAACCATGGGGTCAATCCGCGCAGCGCGACTGGCAGGAATATAGTTCGCCAGCAACGCAACCGCAGCCAGCAGCGCGGTAAAGATCACCAGGGTCGCGGGATCGGCGGAACTCACCCCAAACAACAGCCTGGTAATCAACCGCATCAGAAACAATGACGTGACCAGCCCCAGGACGACTCCCACCAGCGCCAGCGACATTCCCTGCCGCACCACCAGTTTCAAAACGTCGCCACGCTGAGCACCGAGCGCCATGCGAACTCCGATTTCGCGCACGCGCTGGCTGACAAAATAGGCCATCACCCCATAGATTCCAATGGCCGCAAGCAGCATGGCCGTCGCCGCAAAAAAGACCAGAATCTGCAAAGCAAACCGCCGGGACGCGAGCGAGTCCGAAATGATGCTGCGCACCGAGCGCACCCCGAATACCGGCAAGTCGGGGTTGACCTCCTGAACCGCGCGACGAATCGGTTCTGCCAGCGCTTCCGGGCTCGCCTCAGTCCGTATGTACACGGTTATGGTATTCAGTGCGATCTGGCGAGCCGGCACAAACATGTGGGGCGCGTAAGGAGCATCCAGTCCGTCGCTCCGGCTCCGCCCCACGATCCCGACAATCCTCCGCAGGGGCTGCCCGCGGCCAAATTGCGGTTGAATCCGCTTCCCAACCGGGTCTTCATGGGGCCAATAGCGTTCTACCGCGGTCTGGTCTATCAGCACCACCGACTCGCCTTTATCATCGTCTGCCTCGGTAAAGAAGCGGCCGCGGATAAGCGGGGTCTGGAGGACGTGAAACAGGTCGGGCGTTGCCGCTCCCAGTTCGGCGGTCGGCGCTTCACCGGCAGCGCCAATCCGTCCTTCGATGGAGAAGGCAACCGCATTACGCAGAGTGGAGAGGGTGGGAATGACGCCTCCACCGATGGCCGTTTCCTTCACCCCGGGCAAGGCGCCGACGCGGCGCAACACCTCATCCATGAAGACATTGACCTTCTCCTGGGTGGGATAAGGACTATTCTTGGGATCGTTCGGCACCGGCAACCAGAACTGCGCCGTCACCAGGTGGTCGGAATTGAAGCCCGGTTCTACTTCCAGGACCTTCCAGAAGCTGCGCAGCAACAGCCCCGCGCTGACCAGCAGCACCAGAGAGAGAGCAAACTCGCATATCACCAACGCACTGAGGGACCGATGCTGACGCGAGGCCATGCCCACACCGCGCGCTCCCTGGTTGAGCTTTTCCATCAACCGCCAATGCGACATTTGCAGAGCGGGCGCCAGACCGAACAGCAGTCCGGTAATGACCGAAACTGCCACTACAAAAAGGAGCGTCCGTCCGTTGACTGCCACTTCGGAGAGCCGGGGGAGGCTGGAAGGAACAAGCGTGAGCAAAATGTTTTTTAACCACAACGTCAGCGGCACGGCCAGCAGGCCGCCACAGAGGGAGAGCACGACGCTCTCCGTCAGAGTTTGCTGTATGAGCCTCCATGTCCCCGCTCCCAGGGCCTGACGAATAGCGACTTCGCGCTGACGCGCCGAGGAGCGTGCGAGCAGCAAGCTGGCGATGTTGACGCAGGCGATGAGCAGCACCGCCCCGACCGCTGCGAGCAGCAGGTAAAGCATCAGGCTCACGTTACCGACCACAACCTCCTGTAGCGGAACCAGCCGGAGGCGCCAGCCCACGGTTGCGGGATAGTCCGTCGGGTATTGCTGGCGCAATTGCGCCGTGAAGCCATCGAGCTGGGATTGGGCTTGCGCCATCGTCAAGCCGGGCTGCAAACGCGCGATGGCCCCGGGAATAAAGCGCTGCGTGCGTACGGGTGGATGGGGAAACGGGTCCGCTGCATAGCCAGCCGCCACCCATATTTCGACGTCTTGACGCAGCGTGCGCCCGGGATGGCGAAACTCGGGCGGCATGACTCCGATAATGGTGTATAGGTCGGTATCAAGCCGGATCGCCTGGCCTAAAACATGCGGATCGGCCCCGAACATCTTGTGCCACAGACTGTCGCTGATGACCGCACCTTCCGTGAATCCTGGACGATAATCTCCGTCGTTGAAAACCCGCCCCAGAGTCGGCTTCGCTTCCAGCAGAGTGAAAAAATTGGTGCTCACCGCGTTGGCCTCCACCCGTTCCGGTTTCTCCCGTCCGGTGATGTTGGCGTTGATGGGCCACACCGCAGAGATTTGGGTGAACACTCCCGAGCGTTTCTGAAAGTCCTCCAACTCGGGCTGCGACATGCCTGCATCCGTCAAGTTGATGCCCGGCATCTCTACCTTCACCGACACCAGTTGCTCGGGTTGCTGATAAGCCAGTGGCCGCAGCAGCACTGCATCAACCACGGAAAACAAGGCGGTGTTGGCGCCGATGCCGAGCGCAAGAGTGGTCACGGCAACCGCCGTAAAACCCGGCGCCTTGCGCAGCATGCGCAGGCCATAACGAACATCCTGAATTAGTGTTTCCATGTTGCTCCCACTTACGGTGTTGCCACCGCCGGAATCTTTGCCTGCGGATTTGCCGGATCACTGGTGATCCAGCCGTCGAACAATTGAATCGTCCGGTGTCCGTAAGCGGCGTTTACTTCGGAGTGCGTAACCTGGATGATGGTGGTTCCGGCGTCATTCAGCCTCTTGAACAAGTCCATGATTTCTTTCGACTGGCTGGAGTGCAGGTTGCCGGTGGGCTCGTCGGCCAGAATCAGTTTCGGATTGCCCACCACTGCGCGGGCCACGCCGACCAATTGCTGTTGTCCTCCGGAAAGCTGGCTGGGGTAAAGGTCTTTCTTACCTACGATCTGAAAGCGATCCAGAATCTCGGCGACCATGCTGGCGCGCTGGCCGCGGGAAATGTTGCGGTAGGAAAGCGGCACATCAAGGTTCTCGTACACGGTCAGGTTGTCGAGCAAGTGATAGCTCTGGAATACGAACCCGATATATTTTCGGTTTAGTTCGGCGCGTTTCTTCCGGTCCAGCTTGTGGACCTCGTTCTCCAGGAAGGTGTATTCGCCGGCCCAGGAATCGTCCAGCATGCCGAGGATGCTCATCAGCGTGGACTTGCCCGAGCCGGAGGGGCCCATCACGGTGATGAACTCGCCGTCCCGAATGTCGAGGTTGATGCGGCGAAGCACATAAGTAACTCCGGCGCCGGTTTTATAAGTGCGTTCGATGTTGCGAAGCTGAATCATGTGTCACTCCCAATGACTCTTTGCGTCCTTTGCGCTGTCTTCTTCGCGAACTTTGCGGTCAAAGCTCTTAACGGCAAAAGATCGCAAAGGTTTCGCTAAGATCGCTAAGCGACCGTCACTCTTCCCGCAACGCCTCCAAGGGATCAAGCTTGGTCGCGCGATGCGCGGGGATATAGCAGCCAACCAGAATCAGCGCCAGCACGATCACCGGCACCATCGAGAACGTTGTTAAGTCGCGTGCGCTGACCCCGAACAACAAACTCGCCATCAAGCGTGTCAGCGCAAGGGCTCCGGCGACCCCGACCAACACCCCCGCCAAGGCCAGCTTGGCCCCCTCACCCATGATCAGGCGCAGAACATTCCTACGTTGCGCACCCAGCGCGATGCGGATGCCGATTTCCCGCGTGCGTTGCGATACCGAATAAGCCATGACTCCGTAAATACCGACGGCAGCCAATGTCAGCGCCAGCGTGGCAAAGGTTCCAATCAACCACATGTCGAAGCGCCGCAGCGACCCGGAATCGGAAACCATTTCTTCCATGCTTTTCACGCCGTAAACTGGCACCGTCGCGTCCACCTCAGCGACGGCAGCGCGAATCGAATTGAGCAGACCGGCACGGTTGGCGCTGCGAACCGCGATGCTCATGCTGCCCTCCAGTTGCGGTAGAAATGCCTCTGGCACCTGGGTGTACGGGTAATAGGCGGTAGGTTCAACGTCGGTGACATCAGCCGCCCAATGCCGGACGTCGGAGCCTTCTCCGACCACGCTGTACCATTCGCCGCCGGCGATCTCAGGCTTGAGCCGCTTGCCAATTGCATCTTCCTTGGGCCAATAAAGTTTGGCCAGGCTCTCGCTGACAACGGCGACTTTAGGCGCCGCCGCGGTGTCGTGATCGTTGAACTCGCGACCGCTCTTCAGCGCAATTTGCAAGCCCTTGAAGTATCCCGGTCCAATGGCACGAAAGCGCGTCACAATCGGAATCTGATTCGGCGGCGGCGGCGTGCCTTCAATCGAGATCGCCATCGAAGGGTCAGAGCCGCTCATGGGAAGATTTCTCGCCAGTACTGCGGACTGAATCCCGGGCAACGTTCGCACTCGCTCCAACACTTGCTGATAGAAAAGCGGGATACGCTCACCCTTGTACTGCGCCGGTGAAGCAATGCGGAATGTCATCTCATTCGTTGGATTGAAGCCCGGTGCTACGCTCTCCGCGTGCCACAAACTCTTGAGGGATAGTCCAGCGCCAATCAGTAAGATCGAGGCCAACGCGGTTTCGGTGACCACCAGCACCACACGATATTTGCCGAAACCACCCGTGCTGCCGCGCGATCCTTCTTTCAACGTCTCGCTGACATTTACCCGCGAGGCGTCGAGCGCGGGAAAGACTCCAAATAAAATGCCAACCACGCCACACAGCAGAACTGTGTAGCCAAGCACACTGAGGTCAATGGCAACGGTATCGACGGCAGGAATGCTGGCGGGATGAATTGCAACCAGCACCCTGATCGCAGTCCACGCCAGAGCTAATCCCAAGGCTCCGCCCAACGTCGAAAGCAGGACGCTCTCGGTCAGCAGTTGCAGGATCACACGGCTGCGTGCGGCGCCGAGCGCTGTGCGAATGGAGAGTTCCCGCCGCCGCATCGTTCCACGTGCGAGCAAGAGATTAGCCACGTTCGAGCAGGCGATCAGCAGCACAAAGGCCACCGCTCCCATCAGCAACAGCAAAACCTGCTTCACGTCGCCATTCAGGAATACAGCCATGGGCATCAATGTGACCCCGAAACCGCCTTCTCCCTTGGGATCCTGCGCCTTCAATCGCTCGGCGATTGTGTTCAGCACTGCCTCCTCCTGCTTCTGCGTACTTCCGGGGGGCAGTCGGGTGAATGCAAACAGCCAGTGAAGGTTCCGCGCGGAAGCCTGAGCGTTCGCTGTCTCCATCTGCAGGGGAACCCAGAACAGTTCCTGATCGGTGAGCACGTGAAAACCGCGCGGCATTACACCGACCACGGTGTGGGGAGCGCCGTCCAGGTTGACAACTCTTCCCAGGATGCTTGTGCTCGAGTCGAACCGTGTCTGCCACATCGCGTGGCTGAGGATCACGAATCCGCCAGCACCGGGGTGGTCTTCTTCCGGCGAGAATCCGCGGCCCAGAGCCGGGTGCACTCCTAGCACGGGAAAAAGATCGTAGTTCACTTTCCCGCCGGCGATCCGCTCCGGAACGTCCTTCCCTGCCAGGTTGTAGCTCACGCCGGAGAAAGCGCCCATGTGCGCAAGAATGTCGCCCTGGTGCTGCATTTCCAGAAACGCGGGTGTGGAGAAAGCATTCGGCTGGCCATTCGACATGGTCTTCCAGACCACCATGATGCGGGCGGGATCGCGAAATGGCAGCGAGTGCAGCAGCACCGAGTTGATCACGCTGAACATCGCGGTGTTCGCGCCAATGCCGAGCGCCAAAGTCACGATGGCGACCACGGTAAAGCCAGGCGACTTCCGCAGCATGCGCAGACCGTAACGAACGTCCTGGATCAGCTGCTCCATTTCAGTTCAACCTGTTATTCATCGCGCAGCGCCACCATCGGTTGCACCTTGGTTGCCCCGTGCGCTGGCAAATAGCTGGCCAGCAGCACCGTGGCCAACAGCAACAGTGAAGTCAGCAGCAAGGTCAGCGGATTGAACAGGCTCACGTTGTAGAGCAGACTTGAGAGCGCGCGCCCGGCAACGAAAGTCGCAAACAGACCCAGGACCAGCCCAAGGCCAGCCAGCCGCACCCCTTGACCGAGAATCAGCCGCAAGACGTCTCCTCGCTCCGCGCCGAGAGCCACGCGAATGCCCAGCTCGCGGGTTCGCAATCGCACCGAATAGCTGATCACTCCATACAGACCTAGCGCCGCCAGCAACAATGCCAGTCCCGCGAAAATCGAAAGCAGAACCACCAGGAAACGGCGGCCGACAAGCGAACTGTCGACGCGCTGCTCCATGGTCTGCAAGGTATAAAGCGGCTGGTTGGGATCCACGCGGCGGATGGCCGCCTGCATGGCCCCCGCCAGAGCTTCGGGATCTCTGCTGTCGGTGCGGACGGCGATTTCCCCGGTCTGGTTCGGAGACTGTGCCAACGGAAGGAAGTAAAAACCCTCCTTCACGTCAGCCTCAAGCGACGAACTCTTGGCATGAGCTACGATTCCGACAATCGTCATCCAGGGAGAGTCGCCCCCAAACCCCATTTGTTGTCCGAGGGGATCCTGGTTCGGCCAATACTGATGGGCGAGTGTCGTATCGATGATGGCCACTTGTTCGGTTTTCGCCCGGTCTTCCGCGGTAAAGAACCGGCCACGCAACAGGGGAATGTGAAGAGTAGAAAAGTAATCCGGAGAAATGACACGAATACTGCCGTGCGGGCCAGGATCATTCGGTGGTGTGACTCGCGCCTTTATCTCGAAAGATGACAAGCCACCATTGGCCGAAAACGGCAGCGCGTCGGCGAGAGCGACAGCTTTCACGCCGGGGATACTCTTTAACTCCTGTTCGGCCGTCGTCAGGAAAGCTGCTTGTTGCTCATTGGTTTTGTAAGTAGGCGGAAGCGAGAACACCGCCGTCATCAATCCACGCGGCTCGAATCCCGTGTCCAGGCGTTCCACCTGCGCCAGACTGCGGAGCAAGAGTCCCGCGCCCACCAACAACAACATGGCCAGACCGATCTCGCCAACTACCAGGACAGAGCGCAGGCGTTGCCGCACCTTGCCGGAAGTGCCGGAGCGGCCGCCTTCTTGCAGAATCTGAAACCATCGGCTGTGCGTCATGTGCCAAGCCGGCACGGTTCCGCACAGAAGCATGCAGAGAACGCCGATGGCCGACACAAACACCAACACCGGTCCACCCATGTGAACGGTGAGATTGCCCGAGAGACTGGCCGGGGCCAGTAAAAGCAGGAGCGGAATCGCGAAGTGAGCCAGAACCAGCCCCAACAAGACTCCCACCACCGCGAGCACCAGGCTCTCCAGCAGCGCCTGCTGTATCAACCGCCCGTTCCCAGCGCCCAGGGCGATCTGTACAGACACTTCGTGTTGCCTGCCGGTAGCGCGTGCCAGCATGAGTCCTGCAATGTTGGCGCAGGCGATCAGCAAAACCGTGAGTACCGCGGCCAGCAGAATCGCGAGCGGCGTGCGTAGGTTGCCAGATACAAACTCGATCAGCGGCATGGCGAACATACCCCAACCGGAGCTTTCGCTATAGCTGTCGTGCCCTTCTGCGGCGATTTCCTGCGCCGATTTGAGGTGCAGGTAGGCGTTGGCCTGGGCGACGCTTACCCCAGGATGCAATCGAGCCACCCCAAATAGACTCTCGTTATGGCGATATTTGCGGTCGAAGTATTGGCTCGATGGAAGGCCGATCGGCGTCCACAGTTCAGTGCCGTTCGGCCAATCGAAGTCCGGACGCATCACGCCTACAACTTGATAAGACTCCTGGTTGAGAAGAAGACTCTTCCCTACGATGGCAGGGTCGCCGCCGAAGCGTTGCTTCCACGTGCGGTAGGAGAGGACAGCCTCGTGATTGGCATTGGGTTGGTCTTCCTCGGGACGGAAAACTCGTCCCAGGTAGGGGCTGGCCCAGAACACGTCGAACCACTGCCATGAAACGTTCGCGCCGACCAATCTTTCCGGAGTTGTGCCATTGCCGGCGTAGTTGAAGTTTGCAGCCTGAAGCACCGCGGCGGAAGTGATAACGTCCTTGCCGCTCACGGCATCGCCGAAATCTGGGGCCGAAATACTAGTGTTCGAGAGGTCCGCCAAAGAGTACTTCGCACGGAGCGCGATCACACTGTCAGGATGCGGAATGCCACTCGGGTTCAGCAGGATGGCGTTCATCACGCTGAAGACGGCAACATTCGCGCCGATACCCAGCGCCAACGTCAGCGCAGCCACCAGGAAGAAAGCTGGACTCTTGCGCAGACCGCGCGTCGCATAGCGGAGATCCTGTAGTGTTCCTGTCATTTTGCTTCCCTCCCTTACTCGTATCTCAGCGCCACCATGGGATCAACTCGAGTGGCCCGGCGGGTAGGAATCCAGGCGGCTAGAAGCGCCGCGAGACCAGTTACCAAGGTTGTGGCCACCAGAGTCAACGGATCAGCACTGGAAATTCCGAAGAGCTGGCTCTTGATGAGCCTACCGAGAATAAGCGCTAACGGCAGCGCCACGGCAATGCTGATGCCGGCGAGTCGAGCCACTTCAGTCAGCACCATGCGCGCAACTGCTCCACGGCTCGCACCCAGCGCAATTCGTATTCCAATCTCTCGCGTGCGCTGCACCGTCGCATAAGCCAGAACTCCGTACAAGCCGACCGCAGCCAACAGAGTCGCCAACACACCGAAACTCGCCGCCAGCAGCGCAATCATCCGTTCCGTGCTCAGACTGTCGTCGATCTGCTGATCCATGGTGATCAGCGTGTCGACCACCAGCTTCGAATCCAACCGTTGCATGGCACTGCGGATGCCCACCTCGTCTGATTCCGGACTCTGCCAGGTCCGCACATAAAACTGAAGCGGAACTTGACCCGCTTCCTTCGCCTGGAGATAGGGAATAAAAACGCTGCGCCTGATCTCCTCGCGCACACCTTCATGTTTTGCGTCCTGCACTACGCCGATGATCTGAATGTCGGGCTTGGCGTCCTTGCCGCCACCGCTGGCAAAATAGTGCCCGAGGGCCTGCTGCGGACTGCCGAAAAAGTGTTCCGCGAAACTCCTGTTGACGATGGCGACCTTGGCGGCCTCGGGGCCATCCTGGGCCGTGAAGTTCCGCCCCGCGACCATGGGCCTCTTTAAGGTCGCGAAATAGTCCGCGGTGATGATCGACCATTCCGCGTTCATGTCCTCATCTTCCTTGGCTGCGTAGCCGGCAATCGTAATGTTGCCGCCCTCGGAGTTCCCGGAGAGTTCCGGATCATTGGTCGCTGCCACTGAACTTACGCCGGGCAAGGCCGAGAGCGTTTCGAGCACGCGATTGCACAATGCAGGAACATCTTTCGGATCGTAGCCAGCTAGTTTGGCGTCAATGCCGAAAGTGAGGAGATGGTCAGTGGCAAAGCCCATGTCGAAGGTCTTGAGTTTGTAAAGCGTGCGCAGAAACAGGCCGGAGCCCAGCAGCAGCAACAAACTTAAGCCAATCTGCAATCCGACCGACACACGGCGAAAACCCTGGCCGCCGCCGGCGACGGCAATGGTCTGCCGCTTAAGCATCGGCGTCAGGTCCGGATGCCGGAACTGAGCTCCGGGCGCCAGGCTGAACAGCAGGCTAACGGCTAACGCGATGCCACAATTGAAAAAGAAAATCCGAAAATCGGGAGTCACCGAAAAGGGCAATCGCTGATTGGAGTCGGTATACATCATCCCCAACAACAAACCTGATACCCGAGGCGCGAGCAGCAATCCCAACGTGCCCCCTCCTAGGCCGAGCAATGCTCCTTCAACCACGAGCTGTTGCAGAATTCTTCCCCGCCGCGCTCCCAACGCGTACCGCACAGAAATTTCCCGCACTCGCCCGGCGGCCCGTACCAGCAGCAAACTCGCCACGTTCGCGCAGGCGATCAACAGCACCAGCCCAACCATGCCCATCACGATCATCAGTGGCGTGCGAATGTTTTCGCGCAAAGGCGAAAAGCCCAGCGCCCCATCGAGCAGCGAAAGATGACTGTCAGTAACAAAACGTCGCGCAAACGAGGCTGAGCGGTTCTGTATCTGCTTTAACTCTTCGGCGCGTAGTGAGTGCCACAGGGTATCGATTCCAGCTTCCGCCTGTTTCCGGCTCACGCCGGGGCTAAGTCGCGCGAAAATGTTCAGCCATTTCGAGCGGTGATTATCCAGATCATTCCACCCCGGGGTAATCTCGGCCTTCATCATCATGGGCACGAACAGATCGGGGGCGTCACCCACGACCACGCTAAGGAAACCGGGTGCCACGACGCCGACGACGGTAAAGGGCTGACCATTAATAAGCAGAGACTGATTCAGAATTCCAGGGTCGGCTCCGAAGCGGCGCTGCCAGTAGCCAAAGCTCAAAACCACCACCGGATTGGCGTTCTGGGTAACGTCATCGGACCGCAGCAACAATCGCCCTTCCGCGGGACTGACTCCAAGAACATTGAAATAATTGCCGCTGACCAGTTCGGCGTTCGCCAGTTCGGGCTGGTTGTGCCACTGCACGCCGACTTGCCGCGCGAAAGTAGCCAACATCCCCCTGAATACAGTATTGCGATCGCGCAGGTCGCCGTACATCGGGTAGGAGAAGTAGTCGCCGTGATTCCTGCTGCGAGTACTCGTGCGGCCGGTATCAGCCCCGGAATACCGAAGCTGGACGAGCTGTTGCGGATCACGTACGGGCAGACGGCGCAGCAGCACTTGATCAAAAAGAGTAAAGATGGCGGTGTTAGCCCCGATGCCCAACCCCAGAGTGATCACTGCAACGGCAGTAATGCCCGGACTCTTCCGCAGCATCCGCAGGGCGAAACGAATATCTTGCAGAAGAGATTCCATCACTCGTACCTCAGTGCCACCATAGGATCGATTTTCATGGCGCTTCTCGCCGGCAGGCAGCAAGCCGACAGCGCAACCATCAGCAGAAGACCGGCTACGCAGGCGAAGGTCGTCGGATCACTGGCGCTGGTGCCGAACAACAAGCTGGTCATCAGCCGGGTCAATGCAAGGGCCGCCGCCAATCCGATACCTATGCCAAATCCGGCAAGAATCAAACCCTGCCGCAAAACCATGCGCAGGACATCGCTCCGCTGCGCGCCCAACGCCACGCGAATGCCGATCTCCCGCGTGCGTTCCGCGACGCTGTAAGAAACCACGCCGTAAATTCCCGTGATGGCGAGAAGCAGAGCCATCCCAGCGAACACCCCCAGCACCACCGTGCTGAATCGCGCCCGCGCCAGCGACACCCAGAGCAGATCCTCCATCGTCCTGATGTCAACCACCGGCTGATCCTTGTCCAGGCTCCAAACCGCTTGCCGAACAGCCGGCGCCAGCGCTAGCGGATCTCCGTCGGTGCGAATCACCAGCGTCATGAAGTTATAGGCAAGTTCCGGATGCGGCCAATAGGCCGTGGCGTTAGCGTTGGCATCGAGACCGGCATGTCTCACGTCTCCCACCACACCGACCACCTGGCTGGGGACATCCTGGTCCTTCATGTGAATGGTTACGCGCTTTCCGACAGGGTCTTCGTTCGGCCACAGTTTCTTGGCCATCGACTGGCTCACGACAACCGTGTGAGTAACTTCCCGGGCTTCGCGGTCAGTGAACGACCTTCCACTCAGCAGTGGAATTCCCAACGTCTCGAAGAAATGCGGTTCGACGACGGCGACATCAACCTCCGGCTGTTCGGCGGCGGGAAGCGGTGGACGACCATCCACTTCCACCCCCGTGCCGGCGATGTTTCCAGTGAATGGGAGGTACGCATCGCCGCTGGCAGAGCGCACTCCCGGCAACTGCCGGATGCGCTCCAATAGTTGCGCATAGAATTCGGAGATCTTCGCGTCATCTTTATACTTCGAGCTGGGCAGTTCCACTCGCGCCGTCAATATTCCTTTGGACTGGAATCCCGGATCAACCGCCATCAAGCGGCTGAAGCTCCGAATCAGGAGTCCTGAGCCGGCAAGAAGAACCAACGCGAGCGCGATCTCCGCCACCACAAAGCTGTTCCGCGTTCGCCCGCTATGCACTCCCTCTGAACCGCCGCGGCCGCCTTCTTTCAGTTCGTCATTGGGTCGGCCACTGGCAGCCTGAACCGCTGGCACAACTCCGAAGAGCAAACCCGTCAACACGGCGATTCCGGCAGCGAAGGCAAGCACGCGCAAATCGACCTCGACCCCTTCGAGCGGAATCAAACCTTGGGGAGTGAGTGCCAGCAACGCGCCCGCGCTCCAACGCGCCAGCAGCAAACCCGCGGTCGCGCCCAGCGCCGCCAGCAGAAAACTCTCCGTGAGAACCTGACGAATCACCTGCCAGGGTTTCGCGCCGAGCGCAACACGGACGGCGATTTCGTGACTTCGCGACTTGGAGCGCACCAGCAGAAGTGTGCCCACATTCGCGCAGGCGATCAGCAAGACCAGTCCCACCGCCCCCAACAGAACCCGCAAAGCAGGCTCAATGGCTCCCACGAACTGTGTGCGCAGCGATAGCAGATTCACCGTCCAATTCTTCATGAACTCTGGATCCTGAGTTTCCAAACTGAGCGCCAGGCTGGTCATGGCGGACTGCGCCTGGGGCAAAGTCACTCCTGGACGCAATAAGCCAACCGCCTGTAAATAACGCCCGTGGAAATTGGGGTCTTTCTCGGAGAAAGTCAGCGGAAGCCATGCCTGGGGCTGTTCCTGTCCGTAAGATCCGTGCTTGACAAAAAACTGGAACCCACGCGGCATCACTCCCACTACCGTTTGCGGCTTGCCATTCAGCACGATGTTGCGGCCCACAATTCGCGGATCAGAACCGAAACGGCGCTGCCATAGCTCGAAGCTGAGCACCACCACGTCGTTGGCGCCATCCACACTGTCTTCCGAAGCCAGCAGGGTGCGGCCCAACCCCGCGTTCACACCCAGCAGAGCAAAGAAGTTGGGGCTCACCTCCTGCACATTGAGCCGCTCCGGCGCTGCGCCTCCGGTGAGGACCTTGGTCCAGTTGAAGCACGCAGCGGTCTGCTCAAATACAGCGGCATGCTCTCTCCAGTTCAGAAACGTTGCGGGCGAAGTCGTGTTCTCCTGCTCGCCATCCGGCAGGCGCTTTTCCCAAATCATTACCAAACGATTTGCATTGGGATAAGGCAGAGGACGGATGAGCACCGCATTAACCACGCTGAAAATCGCGGTATTAGCACCGATACCGAGCGCCAGCGTGACCACTGCGACCGCAGTGAAGCCGGGGCTTTTCCGCAACATCCGCAGGCCGTAGCGAACATCCTGCAGCAGCGATTCCATTAGCCAACCTCGACGCTCTCCTCGACGACCCTTCCATCGAATAGGTGGATCTGACGGTCGGCGTGACGCGCGAAACGGGGATCGTGCGTCACCATGCAGATGGTCGCGCCCTCGCGGTGCAGGTCGCGCAATAAGTCCATGACGGCTTCGGCGTTGCGTGAATCAAGGTTTCCTGTGGGTTCATCAGCCAGCAGGATCGAAGGCGTACCAGCCAAAGCCCGCGCAACCGCCACGCGTTGCTGCTGACCTCCCGAGAGCTGCGAAGGATAGTGCTTGGTGCGGTGATTCATACCCACGCGCTCCAGCGAAACATGCACTCGCTCTTTGCGCTCGGCGGCAGGCATGCCGCGATAAGTGAGCGGCAATTCGACGTTCTCGTACACATTGAGATCGCCGATCAGATTGAAGCTCTGGAAGATGAAGCCGATCTCGCGGTTGCGAATGCGCGAGCGCTCGCTGATGTCGAGCTGGGCCACGGAATGGTTGTTCAATACATAGGTCCCGTCGCTCGGCGAATCCAGCAGACCAATCAGCGCCAGCAGCGTCGACTTACCCGATCCCGAAGGGCCGGCAATCGAAACGTACTCGCCCTTACGAATCTGCATGTGAATGCCAGAGAGCGCATGAGTTTCGACCTCATCCGTGTAGAAAACCTTGGTGATGTTCTCCATGCTAATCATGGTTCCCGCGTCAGCCATAGTTCCCCTCTTGTTGATCTCGTGATCTCTGTGCTCCTCTGTGACCTCTGTGGCTAAGTTCGCCTTTCCCAACCACAGAGAACACAGAGGAGCACAGGCGGCTACTCCAAACGAACCCGGTCGAAGTTGTCCCAGCGCGACATGTCGGAAAGAATCACCTGGTCGCCCTCTTTCAAGCCTTGCAGAATTTCGACCGTGTTCACCGAACTGCGACCGAGCTTGACCTGGGCACGCAC